>Ga0302320_10014517_pt1 | contig 16289 bp, 17 predicted proteins | sample Bog_T0_3_FD_202130 | JGI IMG/M metagenome (GOLD analysis project Ga0302320, IMG submission 202130) | Peat permafrost microbial communities from Stordalen Mire near Abisko, Sweden - Bog_T0_3 | ecosystem: Environmental > Terrestrial > Soil > Wetlands > Peat | place: Sweden: Abisko, Stordalen Mire... | reverse complement strand
ATCCTCTTCACTCAGAAAGCCCCCGCGAATCATGCCCTAATCCGAATCCGACCAACCGCAAAATGCAAGCCCCTTTTCCGGGTCCTCAATGAGTCGGGGTATATCTGCCAACGCAAAGAGCGCAGCGCGCGAATCAATCGCCTCGTCCGCGTCGCAGTTGGGGTCCTTCCCGTTCCTCATTCGCATCAACGGCGCCGATACGGCGTGGCGCGCGGCCGACTTGGATCTCCTGGAGCGGGTGACCGCCGCCGGGGTGATGTTGCCAAAAGTGAATTCGTCGGCGGAGGTGACCGCCGTCCGCGCGCTGGTCGGCGAAAGGCCGATCGTCGCGCTGATCGAAACGGTCGCCGGGCTGGCCAATGTGGAAACGATCGCCGCCGCGGCGGACCGGATCGCTTTTGGCTCGATTGATTTCGCCGCTGATCTCGGCTGCCGGCACGAACGTGACGCTCTGCTCTATGCCCGCTCGCGCATTGTTTTGGCCGCGCGGCTCGCAGGACGTCCCGCCCCAATCGACGGCGTCACTCGATCGCTGCGTGACGAGGCTGAGATTATCGCCGATGCGCGCCACGCGGCGTCGCTCGGATTTTCCGGCAAGCTCCTCATCCACCCTGCGCAGGTTTTGCCGACGCTGAAAGGCTTTATTCCCGACGATGCGGACGTCGCCTGGGCGAGAGGCATCCTTGCGGGAGCGACCCAAGGCGCCGCCGTCGCAGCAGACGGCGGCATGGTCGATGCGCCCGTCATTCTGCGCGCCGAACAAATCATCGCAGCAACCCGACGCTTTCAGGGGCAATGAACCATGCCGAAGATCACGGCGATGCTGAGCGATTATTTCGCCGGGCTCGAGGCGGAGGACCTGCCGAAGGTCTGAGGCATCCATTCGGCGCCAGGATCTCGCTTGAAACGTCGGCGGGAGTGATCGAACGCCATCTCCCGGACACTTCGGGGGAGCCTGACCGTTTCCCGGATCGAACGCAGATCGAGGTGAAATTCTCGGCCGTGAGCAAACCCGTGCTTGAGCACGCCGCCGCTGCGCTCTATTGCGACCTTACCACGCTGGACCGACTGCGCGACATGCGGGAGTTGGGGCGCACATGCGGGAGCTATAACGGCGCGTTATGATCAGGCTCACCATTCTGTATTTGCGGCAATAAGCGCAGGTTCCTTATTGTGAAGGGGTCGACGGAAGCGGCGACGCCGTGGTGGCGACGTAGCCCTTTTGCGAGAAGATCGGCTGATCCGACCGAGGCTGAATTTTCAAAGCCTGGGACGTTTCATCAGAGGCGCCTGCGTTTGAAGTTCAGTGCAGGCGAATTCAATCGCGGCGCCTGCGAAAGGGTTTTGGCCGTGGCCGGCCGCAAGCGCCGCGGACCGCAGCCGATCCGCGGCGCAAGCCGGAAACATGGAGAGGAAACGGTCATGCGGGCGACCGCCGAAGACGCCTACCGAGAGATCCGCGAGGCCGTCCGTGCGCTTTGCGCAGAGTTTCCCGCGCAATATCATCGTCGCATCGACGCGGAGCGCGGCTATCCCACGGAATTTGTCGAGGCGCTCACCAAGGCCGGCTGGATGGCCGCCCTGATTCCGGAAACCTATGGCGGCGCCGGCCTCGGCCTCACCGAGGCCTCGGTGATCATGGAGGAAATCAACAGATCCGGCGCCAACTCCGGCGCCTGCCACGGTCAGATGTATAACATGAATACGCTCATCCGGCATGGATCGGAGGCGCAGCGACGCGCCTACCTGCCGAAGATCGCGAGCGGCGAGCTGCGCCTTCAGTCTATGGGCGTCACCGAACCGACAACCGGCAGCGACACGACCAAGATCAAGACGACCGCGGTGAGGAAAGGCGATCGCTACGTCGTCAATGGGCAGAAGGTCTGGATCTCGCGCGTACAGCATTCGGATCTGATGATCCTGCTCGCGCGGACGACGCCTATCGGCGCCGTCGCCAAGAAATCGGAAGGCATGTCGATCTTCCTCGTCGATCTTCGCGAGGCGATCGGGAACGGCCTGACCGTCAGGCCTATCGCCAATATGGTCAATCACGAAACCAACGAACTGTTTTTCGACAACCTGGAACTTCCTTTCGAAAACCTGATCGGCGAGGAAGGGCAGGGCTTCAAATACATTCTGACCGGGCTCAACGCCGAGCGCGTGCTCATAGCCGCCGAGTGCATCGGCGACGGCTATTGGTTCATCGACAAGGTGACCAACTATGCCCGTGATCGCATCGTATTCGGCCGGCCGATCGGCCAGAACCAGGGCGTTCAGTTTCCCGTCGCTGAGAGTTTCATCGAGGTTGAGGCTGCCAATCTCATGCGCTTCGAAGCCTGCCGACTCTACGACGCCGGCAAGCCCTGCGGCGCCGAGGCAAATATGGCGAAATACCTGGCCGCCAAGGCGTCTTGGGAGGCTGCCAATGCTTGCATCCAGTTCCACGGCGGCTTCGGCTTTGCCTGCGAATACGACGTGGAGCGTAAGTTCCGCGAGACGCGACTCTACCAGGTAGCGCCGATCTCGACCAATTTGATACTGAGCTACGTCGCTGAGCACGTTCTCGACCTGCCGAGGTCATTCTGACGAGCGCCAAAATGCAAAGCGGCGGCTTTTCGTGAGTCCCGCCCTCGCGGAACATGCGATAAGACCATACCCACCGCCCGGAGGTCCGCCACGTGACCGCGCTCACAGAACCCAAGATCGATGGCCATTGCCATGTGCTCGATCCGGAAAACTATCCCTATCGCGCCGACGTCAAGTATCGGCCGGCGGGGCAGGAGATCGGAACGGAGGGGCAGTTTCGCGCCGTGGGCGAGGCCTACAATGTGCGCCATGCGCTGCTGGTCGGGCCGAATTCGGGCTATGGCGAGGACAATTCGTACCTGCTCGACGTCATCGCGCGCGGGGGCGGGCGCTACAAGGGCGTCGCGGTCGTCGACAACGACGCTTCGCCCGAGCGGCTCGCCGAACTGAAGGCGAAGGGAATCGTCGGCATCGCGGTCAACGCGACCTACCACGGCGTCGATTACTATCGCGACATCGGCCCGCTGATCCGTCGCCTGGAGGCTTTGGACATGTTCCTGCAGGTCCAGGTCGAGGGGGAACAGTTGCTGGAATTGCTGCCGCTGATCGAACACAGCGACGTAAAGCTGCTCGTCGACCATTGCGGGCGCCCGCGCGCCGATCTTGGCCTCGATCGGCCCGGGTTCGCGGCGCTGCTGGCGCTGGGGCGGGCGGGCCGCGGCGTCATCAAGCTTTCGGGCGTGCAAAAAATTTCGCTCGGGCGCTATCCTTACGAGGACGCTTGGCCGTTCGTCCACGCGCTCGCCGATTCCTTCGGGCTGCAGCGCTGTATGTGGGGCTCCGACTGGCCGTTCCTGCGCGCGCCCGAGCGGCTCGACTACGGACCGCTGCTGACTCTGATAGAGCGGCTGTTTCCCGAACCAGCCGCGCGGCGGCAAGTGTTTTGGCGGACTTCGGCGCGGCTGTTCGGCTTTGCCGAGGCCATTTAGCGTGTTCTGCGCGCCGCGTTGCCGTTCCGCCCGGGCAAGCCTATATACGCCGCACACATCCGGCTCATCGAGGTCATATGTCCTGGAACAATAATGGCGGCGGCCCCTGGGGGTCGAACCCGGGGCCATGGGGCAAGGGGCCGGGCGGCTCGCCGCCGCCGGGCGATCTGGAAGACACGATCCGGCGCTTGCAGAACGGCATCAAGAACCTGACCCCGGGCGGGGTCGGCGGAGCGCCGGGCGGGCGGGCGGTGCTGCTCATCGGGCTCGTGGCGGTGCTGCTGTGGCTCGGCTTCGGCACGTTCTACACCGTGCAACCCAACGAGATCGGGCTCAATCTGGTGTTCGGCCGCTTCACCGGCAAAACTCAGCCGGGCCTCAACATGAACTGGCCGTGGCCGGTCGGCTCGGTGATCCGGGTGCCGGTCGCCGATCAGTTGATCACCGAAGTCGGCTATCGTGGCGATGCGCACGTCGACAATTTCACCGAAAGCGAGATGCTGACGGGCGAACAGAACATCATCAACGTGCATTTCCGCGTCAGCTGGCAGATCGATCCGGCGCATCCGGAAGACTACGTGTTCAACGTGCTCAACCCGCGCGACACCGTAAAAGCGGTGGCCGAGAGCATCATGCGCGAAGTCGTGGGCAAGACGACGATCGACGGCGCCCTCGGAGCCGACCGCAAGTCGATCGAACCCGACGTGATGACGCGCATGCAGAAGGTGCTCGACGACTATCGCGTCGGCGTTCTGATCCGGCAGGTGCAGTTGCAGTCGGTCGACGTTCCCGCGCAGGTCGTTTCCGCCTATCGAGATGTGACCGCGGCGCAGCAGGACCTGCAGCGCTCGGTCAACGACGCCGACACCTACGCCAACAAAGTGGTGCCGGAAGCCGAGGGGCAGGCCTCGCGCATCGTCGCCGAAGCCAACGCCTACAAGGAACAGGCGGTGCTGGAGGCCAAAGGCCAGACCGCGCGCTATCTGCAGGTCTATCAGCAATACAAGAAAGCGCCGGGGGTGACCCGCGAACGCCTCTATCTCGAGACCATGGAGCGCGTGCTCGGTTCGATGCCAAAGACTTTGCTCGACGTCAGCGGAACCGCCGGTCCCGTGCCCTACATCGCGATCGACCCGCAGTCGGGCAAGCCCACGGGAGCCGCCAAATGAGCCGTTCGCTGAGCTTTCTCGCGCTGATCGTCGCGGTCGTCGTCCTCGCGCTCGTCGGCTTCTCGCTGTTCACGGTCGATCCCACGGAACAGGCGCTGGTGCTGCGATTCGGCCAGCCGGTGCGCGATCTGATCGGCCAGCCCGGACTCTACGCCCGCGTGCCGTTCATCGATTCGGTCGTCTATATCGACAAGCGCATCCTCGCCCTCGACGACGAGCGCCAGGAAGTGCTGGTCGCCGACAATCAGCGGCTCGAAGTCGACTCCTTCATTCGTTACCGCATTGAGGACCCGCTGCTGTTCTACCAGTCAGTGTTTTCCATCGTCGGGGCCAATGCGCAGCTCGGCGGCATGCTCAATTCGGCGCTGCGGCGCACCCTGTCGGAGGCCTCCATCGTCGATATCGTGCGGTTGCGCCGCGACGCGCTGATGGGGGAAATTCGCGATTCCGTGCGCAGCGGCGCCAAGCGCTTCGGCCTCGACGTCATCGACGTGCGCATCAAGCGCGCCGACCTGCCGTCCGAAAACTCCGAGGCGGTGTTCCGGCGCATGCAGGCCGAGCGTCAGCAGCGCGCCGCCACCTATCGCGCCCAGGGCGTTCAGCAGTCCGCGCAGATCCGCGCCGAGGCCGACCGCAAGGTGACGGTGACGATCGCCACCGCACAGCAGCAATCCGACCAGCTGCGCGGCGACGGCGACGGCGAGCGCAACCGCATCTTCGCCGAGGCCTACGGCGCCGATCCCGACTTCTTCGCCTTCTATCGCTCGATGCAGGCCTACGACACGGCGTTCAAGGGCGATTCGCGGGCGATTCTCTCGCCCAAGTCGGACTTCTTCCGTTATTTCCTGACGCCGACGCCTTCCGCGCCGGCGCCCGCCGCGACGAACCCGTAAGGAGCGGCGAGCGTATGCAACAGTTTATCGTCGCGGTCGGACTGGTGTTCGCGATCGAGGGCCTGCTGATGGCCGGTTTCACGGAAACCATGAAGCGGCGCATGGCGGAGGTCGCGCGCCTCGAGCCCGGCCGGCTGCGCGGGATCGGATTGGGCGCGGCGGTGTTCGGTGTGCTCGTCGTCTGGGCGGCGCGCAGTATGGCGTTTTAGAGGCGTTCGGCGCGCTCCTTCCCCCGGCGCCGGGTTTCAGGCGACGGCCGGCTTGCGCGTCGCCGCGCAGGCCGGTTCGGAGCGTCAGCGGCAAGCCGCTGTGACGCCGATTTGGCCGCTTGTTGGGATACGGCTGTGCTTCGGGAGGCGGCGAGGCCGCGCCGCAGGTGACGTTCCATGCCGATCGAGCTCGATCTTACCGCACTGGAAAAGGCTGTCGCAGCGCTCGAAGCGGCGCTCGCCCGTCAAAGCCGGGAGCCCGACGACGACATGATCCGCGACGCGTGCATCCAGCGCTTCGAATTCACCTACGAATTGAGCCATAAGATGCTGAAGCGGTTCCTGGAGGCGACGTCGGCGAGCCCGGCCGAATTCGACGCGCTGTCGTTCCAGGACCTGATCCGCGTCGGCTCGGAACGGGGATTGCTCGCGAGCGACGGATCGCGCTGGAAGATTTTCCGAACGACGCACAGCGCCGCCAGCCACAGCTATGATGAGAACAATGCGCGCGAAGTGTTCGCCGTCATTCCCGAGTTCCTGCGCGAGGCGCGATATCTGCGCGACAGGCTGCGCGAAGGGGTGACATGACCCGACACGTCGATCTCCGGCCTGACCACGCTCGGATCGTGCGCGAGATCCTCGGCCGACGCCTCCCCTCTGGCGTGGTCGCGCTCGCCTTTGGCAGCCGCGCCCGGGGGGACGGCGAAACCCTATTCCGATCTCGACCTGGCCCTGAAGGGCGAAGACCGTTTGCCTTTGGCGCTGATCGCCGACCTCGTGGATGCGTTTTCGGAAAGCGACCTGCCGTTCCGAGTGGACGTGCTGGACTGGCGATCGGTCGCGCCGAACTTTCGCGCTTCGATCGAACGGGACGGGGTCGAGCTGTAAAAGACGAGGCTCGCGGTCGGATGCTCGTGGCGATTGCCGGCGCGCGGCGCCAGTTTGATCAAACCCCCTGCCGCCGCCCCGCCGCCGCCATGATCGCCGCCTATCGAGACGGTTCACTAGCCGACTTGCGCGCCATCAGCTAAAGCGGGGCGCCATTCCCGACGCCCAAGGAGCATTAATGGGTCAGATCTTTGCCGCAGGCTCGCGACGCCTCCTGGCGCCCGCCTTTGCGTTGACCCTCCTCGCCGCGCCGCCGGCGTTCGCTCAGGCGCGTCCGACAGGGCTAGCCGATCTCGTCGAATCGGTGTCCGAAGCCGTGGTCAACATTTCCGCCACTCAGACCATCGAGGAAAAGGGCGTTCCGAACATCCCCGAACTGCCCAAGGGCACGCCGTTCGACGACATGTTCGATCAGTTTTTCAAGAACCACGGCCTCAACGGGGCGCCGCCGCGTCCACGCAAGTCGCAATCGCTCGGTTCCGGCTTCGTCATCGACGCCAGCGGCATCGTCATCACCAACAACCATGTCGTCGGCGACGCCAACGACATCGTCGTCATCTTTACCGACGGCCGCAAGCTGAAGGCCAAGGTGCTCGGCAAGGACGCGAAAGTCGATGTCGCCGTGCTCAAGGTCGAGAGCGACAAGCCCTTGAAGACCGTCAAATTCGGCGACAGCGACAAGTCGCGCGTCGGCGACGGCGTGATGGCGGTCGGCAACCCGTTCGGCCTCGGCGAGACCGTTACGGCGGGCATTCTCTCGGCGCGCAACCGCAATATCGAGAGCGGGCCCTACGACGACTTCCTGCAGACCGACGCCTCCATCAACAAGGGCAATTCGGGCGGCCCGCTGTTCAACCTGGCCGGCGAGGTCATCGGCATCAACACGGCGATCCTGTCGCCGTCGGGCGGTTCGATCGGCATCGGTTTCGCCACCCCCGCCAACACGGTGTTGCCGGTTATCGAGCAACTGGAGAAGTTCGGCGAGACGCGGCGCGGCTGGCTCGGCGTACGCATCCAGAATGTCGATGAGAGCATCGCCGAGTCGTTGGGTCTGGGCGGTCCGCGCGGCGCGCTGGTCGCCGGCGTCGACGACAAGGGCCCGGGCAAGCCTGCGGGCCTGCAAGTCGGCGACGTGATCGTCAAGTTCGACGGCAAGGACATCAAACAATCGCGCGATCTGCCGCGGCTCGTCGCTTCCATGGCGGTCGGCAAGACCGTCGACGTCGTCATCGTGCGCAAGGGGCAGGAGCAGACGGTGTCGGTCACCCTCGGCCGGCTCGAGGACGGCGAGAAGCAAGCGAAGGCCGACGCCGCCGCGGGCGACTCGCCCGACGTCGAACCGAGCACGCTGAAGTCGTTGGGCATGTCGCTGCAGGTGCTCGGCGACGCCGACCGCAAGACTTTCAAGCTCAAGGACGGCGTCAATGGCGTGCTGATCGCGGGCGTCGAACCGAACTCTCCGGCCGCCGACCGCGGCTTGAAGCCCGGCGACGTGATCGAAGAGATCAATCAGCAGGCGGTTACAAAGCCCGCCGACGTCGCCAAGGCGATCGAAGACTTCAAGAAGCAGGGCCGTAAATCCGCCCTGCTGCTGGTCGGCAACAGCGCCGGCGACGTGCGCTTCGTCGCGCTGGCGCTGAACTGAAGGAGCGGCGGCCTCCAGGCCGCCGAAATTTTACGCGCCTCTTGTCGGCGTCATCGGCGGCCTCGAGGTCGCCGCACCTTACAAACCCCTCGCCGCGCGCCAGCGGGCGACGAGCGCGGCCATGTCGTCGTCGCTGAGCGGGCTCGCGCGTTCGAACACCACGGCGCTGACGCCGTTCTCCAGGGCAAACACCTCGCCGACGCGCCGGAAATGCGCGCCGATCCCCTGTCCGCTCAGCATTTCCTGGGAGGGCACGATGACTGTCTGCTGATAGGACGGGATCAGATGGGTCTGCACGGGGTCGCCGACCAGGATATAGGCGCAGTCTTTCAACTCTGGAACGGGCGGGCCCTGCACGGTGTCGACGTCGGACATCTGCACGCTCACGCGCTCGCTCGGATTGAGGCGCAGCGGCGACCGGTCCGCCTTCAACTGCCAGAGCTCTTCCATCAGCTGCCCGGAAAACGTGTAGCTCGACCCTAAGCCGCAGACTTTGGTTTGCGGCGTCGCGTGGGCGTCGATCCAGTCCTTCATCCGCGCGAGTTCGGCGAGGTCCGAGCGCGGGGCGTGCGGTTGGCCGTAGGTCGGGAACGCCCCCTTCGGGACCAGCGCGCCGAGCGGCGTCAGGGTCGCGGCTGCGAGCGCCAAGACGCCGAGAGCGCGCGCCCAAACGGGCGCAAGCAGCGCCGCCGCCGCAATCGACGCCGTCACCGCCGGCGCGATGAGAAACACGTGATGCACATAGGGGGTCTGCACGCGCAGGAACAGCGCGGCGCCGATGATCGCGCCGCCCCAGGTCAGCCGCAGCAGCCGCGCCTCCTCGGAGCGCAACGCCAGCAACGTCGCGGCGGCGAGGCCGAGCGCGAGGATGGCGAAACCCCACCAGTCGCCGATCAGTCCCACAAACGCCTCGACGGGCTTCCGATAGGCGGCGTAAATCTGCGAATAGTCGTGCGCCGCCGGATTGGGAAGCCAATCGACGAGCACCGGCGAGACCAGGGCGAGGCCGACGAGCGCAGCGAGCGCGGCGGCTTTCGTCGCCGCCCCCCAGGCAAAGCTGCGGCGTTGGCGTCCCGCGAGAACCGCGATCTCGCCCGCCAGAGTGACGACGACGCCGACCGCGGCGAAAGCGTACCAGCGGCGGAACAGGAACAGTGCGAACAGGGTCAACGCCAGCGCCAAGGCGAGCCGCGGCGCCTGTTTGACGGCGCGCTCGAGGCTGAGCGAGCGCGCCAGACGCTCGGCCAGCGCCAGCGCCAGGACGTAGAGCGCGAGACCGCCGATGTCGGGCATGCCCCGCGCCGTTACGGCGAGGCCCGTCGGATAGACGACCGCGACGACGGCGATGGCGGCGGCCAGCGCCAGCAGGTTGCGGCGGGTCGGCCGCCCCGCGCCGGCGCGCACGGCCAGTTCCCGCGCCAGCCAACCCAGCGCTACGAGCGCCGGCGCGGCGTAGAACGCCATCAGCGCCGCTTGATAGACCGCGCGCGACAAAGGCGCGCCGAGCGCCAGCGCGAGCCCCGGCGCCAATCCCGGAAGCCAGGAGTAATCGGCCTTCATGGAATTGGCGAGTTGCAGCACGAGAGGAACGATCCGCCCGGAATCGACGAGCGCGGCGACGGCGACCGACACCAGCCGGTAGAACATGAAATCGGCGATCTCCAGGTCGCGCGACGCCCAAATGTACCAGGCGTTGTAGGCGAGGAGGACCAGGATCGTCGCCGCCGTCAGCGCGACGCCGCCGCGGCCGATTCGCAGCCGCGTCGTGGAGACCGCCCGCCAGGCCAGGAAACCGGCCAATCCCAACGAACCCAGCCCGAACGCCCGCTCGAGCGTCTCCCCCGGCAGCCGGGACAGCGCCGCGGCGCCGACGACGACGGCCGCCGCGACGAAGGCGCGCGCGAGGCTCGTGAGTTCGCTGCTGTCGCCAACGAGCGCAAGCGCGATCGAGCCGGCGGTAGCCGCAACACCCAGAATGGGCGCAAAGCCAGTGGCGCCCGGCGGCGAAAGTCTCCAGACCAGACCGGCGACGGCGAGGCCGAGGAGGAGACCGGCGGCGGCGGCGATGGCTCGCGGGGTCGTGGAGGGGGCCCGCTCAGCGGGTTCGGCGGCAAGGATCGTCATGCCGCCAAGTTTCTTCGCTTAAGGTTAAGACGTTGCAAACCGCAGCTTCCGAAGCTCGCGAACTGTCGCCTCCGCGGCGATTTCGCCTGCGATTCCAGAATACAGGCATTTAGAACTTTAAGATTTTGTTATTTATGCCCGGAGCGGCGGATACGCGCCAAACACCGTCCGCGCGTCCTTCCCGGACGATAGGGCGCCTTGCTAGACTCAAGTAAATTCTAATAAAATGGCTCAGTTCCCCCAATCCATTGGTTAGCGGCAATGTCGAACGGCTCCTGGCAGACAAATCCGACGCGCAACTTCGGCGGTCCCAACCCGGTGGTGAAGCCGACGCTGGTGTTCGTCGGCGCGCAAAAAGGCGGCGTCGGCAAGACGACGATCGCGCGCTTGCTGTTGCATTGGCTGGAGGAGAACCGGCGCAACCACGTCGCCTTCGACACCGAGGTGCCGTTCGGCTCGCTGATCCGCTTCTATCGCGAGAAGACCGAGCTCAGCGACATCGACGACGTCGCGGCGCAGATGCGGATCTTCGACGCGGTCTATGGCGACACCAGCGGCTCCGTGTTCGTCGTCGATCTGCGCGCGGGCTATTTGTATCGGATTCTCGATCTGCTCAGCGATCTCAGGATGTTGCGCGACGCCCAGGACGGCGCCTTCAATATCGTGTTCCTGCACATCATGAGCGGCTCGCTGGAATCGATCCGCGAAGTGAGCGAGACCGTCGACCGTTTCTCCGGCGCCAAGCACATCGTCGTCACCAATCCCGCCAACGGCGTCGATCTGACCGACTGGGAGGCCTCGGAAGTGCGCAGCAATTTCGAGCGCGACGGCGGCGTCGAACTCAACATGCCCGCGTTGAACCGGCTCGCCTATAACGAGATCGACCGCTCCGGCACGACTTTCAACCAGTTCATCGGCAACAAGCAGCCCAGCGGCGCCGACGCCAATTATTCCTATGTACTCAGAGGCTACACCCGCGATTGGGTGCTCAAATGCATGGGCCAGATCGATCGCATCAACCTGTAAAGCGCGATGGACCCGATCTCGCGAGACGGACAGGCGACTGAGAGTACGACGCGTCTGCTGCGCCAGATCGAGTTTTTCAAGAATGTCGACTACAGCGCGCTGCGCACGATGCTGTCGGCGTCGCGGCAGGTCACGCTGAGGCGCGGGCGTGCGCTGTTTGCCGAACACGAGCGCGCGAGCTCCGGGTTCTTCCTCATGGAGGGCCATTTGCAGCTCAGCTCCAAGACGGCGGGCGCGTCGAGCGTCGTCACGGCGCCGGCATTCCTGGGCGAAAGCGCGCTCATCGTCGAGACGACCCGGCCGGCGACCGCCATCGCCGAGACGGATTCGACGCTGATCGAAATCACCCGGCTGACGTTCCTGCGCGTTATCGCCGAATATCCGGAAAGCGCCGCGCATTTGAAGGACATGATGGCGCGCCGGCTTGCAGGAATGATCGCCAGCCTGGACGCGGTGCGCGTCGACATCGACGCCCTGACCCGCGGTTGAGCCGGGTTTCTCCTTTGAAGGGAACATGGTAAAGCGGCGACCTTTCCCGCCAACCCCGTCCGCGCCAACCCCGTCCGAGCCATGTCCTCCGCCCTCGCCAATTCTCGCGTTTCCGAAACTGACGTCGCCGCCGCGATGCGCGCCATCGGCGCCGCCGCGCGCGCCGCCGCGCGGGTCGTCGCCAACGCGCCGCCGGAGCAGAAGGCCAAGGCGTTGACTGGCGCCGCCGCCGCGCTGCGCGCCCACAAGGCCGAATTGCTCGCCGCCAACGCCCGCGACCTCGGCGAAGCCAAGGCGAGGGGTCTGTCGGGCGCGATGATCGATCGCCTCACGCTGGACGACAAGCGCATCGAAGCCATGGCCAAGGGCGTCGAAGAGGTCGCCGCGCTGCCCGACCCGATCGGGCGCGTGCTCGCGACTTATGAGCGCCCCAACGGCCTCGTCATCGAACGCGTCGCCACCCCGCTCGGCGTCGTCGGCGTCATTTACGAGAGCCGTCCCAACGTCACCGCCGACGCCGGCGCGCTGTGCCTCAAGAGCGGCAATGCGGTGGTGCTGCGCGGCGGCTCCGACAGTTTTCATTCTTCCGCCGCGATCCACGCCTGTCTGGTCGAGGGCCTGCGCGCCGCCGGCCTGCCGGAAGCCGCAATTTCCCGCGCCCCGTTCGCGGCCCGCGAGGCTGTGGGCGAAATGCTGGCGGGCTTGAACGGAACACTCGACGTCATCGTGCCGCGCGGCGGAAAAAGCCTCGTCGACCGTGTCCAGCGCGAGGCGCGGGTGCCCGTGTTCGCGCATCTGGAGGGAATCGTTCACGTCTATGTCGATTCGACCGCCGATCTGGAGAAGGCCGGGCGCATCGTGCTCAATTCCAAGATGCGTCGCACCGGCATTTGCGGCGCGGCGGAGACACTGCTGGTCGAACGCGCCGGCGCGGGGCGACTGCTGAAGCCGCTCGTCGACATGCTCATCGAGGCGGGATGCGAGGTGCGCGGCGACGCCGCCACGCGCGAGGCTTCGGGGCGCGTGAAACCCGCGACCGAAGAAGATTGGCGCGCCGAATATCTCGACGCGATCATTGCGGTCGCCGTCGTCGACAATATCGACGCCGCCATCGCGCACATCGAGACTTACGGCTCGCACCACACCGATTGCATCATCACCGAGAACAGGACCGCCGCCGAGCGCTTCCTGAAGGAGGTCGACTCGGCGATCGTGCTGCACAACGCCTCGACGCAATTTGCCGACGGCGGCGAATTCGGTTTCGGCGCCGAGATCGGCATCGCCACCGGGCGCATGCACGCCCGCGGGCCCGTCGGCGTCGAGCAACTCTGCACTTTCAAATATCGCGTGCGCGGCGACGGACAGACCCGGCCCTGAGCGCCGCAGGAGACGAGAATGCATAGACACGAGCGTTTTTTCATGGCCGGGGTGATGGGCCATCCGGTGTTTCACTCGCGCTCGCCGATGCTGCACAATTACTGGCTGGAGAAGTACGGCCTGACCGGGCGCTACGTGCCCCTCGACATCCACGCCGACGGTATCGAGAAGGGCTTGCGGGCGTTGCCGGCGCTGGGGTTTTCCGGCTGCAACCTGACCATGCCCTATAAGGAGACGGCGATCCATTACGTCGACCGTGTCTCGCCGCTGGTGAAACAGATCGGGGCGATGAACTGCGTCGTGGTGACCCCGGACGGCGAATTGGAGGGGCACAATTTCGACGCCTTCGGCTCTGTCGAGTCGATCGCCCAGGAAGTGCCGCACTGGCGCGCCGACGCGGGGCCGATCGTGGTGCTGGGCGCCGGCGGCGGCTCGCGGGCGGTGGTCGCAGGATTGGCCGACCGCGGCGCCAAGGAAATCCGCGTCATTAACCGTTCGGCGCGACGCGCGGAGCGCCTGGTGCACGCCATCGGCGGCCCGGCGACGGCGCTGCCATGGGAAAGCCGCGACGACGCCATCGCCGACGCGGCGCTGGTCATCAATACGACGAGCCAGGGCATGCGCGGCCAACCGCCGCTCGACCTCGATCTGCACAAGCTGCCGCTGTCGGCGGTCGTCTGCGACATCGTCTATGTGCCGAAGGTGACGCCGCTCATCGCCGCCGCCCGCGCGCGCGGCAACCTCACCGTCTGCGGCGTCGGGATGCTGCTGCATCAGGCGCGCCCGGCGTTCCAAGCCTGGTTCGGAATCATGCCCGACATCACGGGGGAATTGCGGGCGATGATCGAGGCGGGGCTCTGATCTGAGGGGGCGGGATCCGATCGTCCCCGAGCATTGGGGGGAGATCAACAGCGGCCGGCTGATCAAGCCGACGTTCTTACGGCGCAGTTCGGACGACGCCCTCGCGAGCGCGCCGCAGGTGGTGAAGCCGGAAACCAGCGAGGCCCTGCGCTGCGTCATGCGCCTCAACGCCGTCGACGGCGCCGCGCGCGCCGCCAATGTCGTGGGCCATTACGTGGGCGGCAAGACCGGAACCGCCGACAAGGTCATCCACGGCCACTACAGCAAGACCCGCGTACTCACGACATTCATGGCGATCACCCCCGCCGACAAGCCGCGCTATCTGTTCCTGACCGTGATGGACGAACCGCAGGCGACGCCTGAGACGAAAGGTCACACGGAAGCGGCCTGGAACGCGGGCGCGGTGGCGGGCAAGCTTATCACGAGAACCATGCCGTTGCTGTCGCCGCCGCGCGACCAAGGGCCAGTGGACCCGTTCCCGACGATGGTGTCGCTGGGCGCGTGGGGCTGGATAAGAAGGGATTGGGGCTGCCATGGGGTGATGGCATATTGCCGCAGGCGCTTTGGAGTGGAGTATAGTAAGAATTTACGATTGTGACCGTGAAATTCCAGGAATTATAATAAACCAAGAAAGGAATAAGACTATGACGGAATTTCCTATTTGGCATTGGATCCTGTTTGCAATTGTGTGGATAGTCGTAATATCAAGTACTATTGTAAGTCCTATTATTGGAATTGTTCGCAGCGTTAAGAATGGTTCGGTCTTACACGCAGTTTTGTCTCTCATTATTCCAGCCTATGGCCATATTTATTTTCTTGCTGCGAAGCGTGACTAGATCTGTCTCGGATCAAAGTGCGAGTTCGTGATTGCGAGGAGCGAAGCGACGAAGCAATCCGGGGGGCACGACGAAATTTGCCGCATCGACCTCGCAAGGCGACAATGGCCGCGTCGTGGGACTCCGGATTGCTTCGTCGCTTCGCTCCTCGCAATGACGCGGAGGGTAGCTGGCGCCCTTATTTTGCCGCGTCGCCTATGGGCAGGAATGCCGCAGCCCGTCGTAGCCGAGATACGTCCCACTGGCGACATCGTACGATCTGTAGGTTTGCTGGCAATACGCAGTGGAATCGCCATCGTTAACAACTTGCGAGCCGGCGTCGTAATACACCGGGCTTGGATCCGAATAGACGGGATAGGACTCGGCGGCGTAGTAGCCTTGGTTCGCCGGGTAGTAGCCTTGGTTCGTAGGGTAGTAGCCTTGATTTTGTTGCAGGACTCCGCCGATTACCACCCCCGCTGCCAGGGCTACGGCGCCGACGCCAATTCCATTTCCGCGTCCGTAACCGTTGCCATAGCCGTGGTGCTGATTTCGAAACTGCGTCGGACCTGCGCCCGCGGCGTGCGCGCCAGCACAGGGACCGCCGCCCCGACACCCGGCTTGGGCCGACGCAGGCGCTGATGGAATCATGAAGGCGAGGGCGCTTGCTATGGCGATGCCGCCCAATAAGTAGTTTCTCATTGCGATTCTCCTTACGTTAGACAAGAACGTATGGAGTGCAGCGAAGCTCGGATAGCGTCGGAAAACACCCACGGCAGGGGCGTTATTCTCAAGTTGGCCAAGCAATTATTACATTTAATCAATCCACACTCGGATTCGATCTCTGGTGACTGGATTCGGATTACGGGATTACGGCGACAGGGGATTACGGCGACAGGATACCGATTCTCCGATCTCACCCGGCGCCCGGCTCTGCCGCGCGCCGGCGTCGGCGCCCAAGACGCCCCGCGAGCCTCTGCGGCCACGGCGTGACAGTCAAAGCCTTGAAATCGCCGGCTCTCGACCAATTCTATCCCAGCGCGCGCCGGGCGGCGGGAATTTCGGCTTGGCGACCCGAGCGCCCTCACCCGCGCCCCACGGCGCTGCCCAGATAGGCCGCCTTCACCGCGGGATCGTCGCGGATCTCCTTCGCGGTTCCGCTGAGACTCACGCGGCCGTTTTCCATGACGTAGCCGAAATCGGCGACTTCCAGCGCGGCCGCGGCGAATTGCTCGACCAGCAGCAGCGTGATGCGCATCGCCTTGAGTCTTGCGACGG
>Ga0302320_10014514_pt1 | contig 16293 bp, 14 predicted proteins | sample Bog_T0_3_FD_202130 | JGI IMG/M metagenome (GOLD analysis project Ga0302320, IMG submission 202130) | Peat permafrost microbial communities from Stordalen Mire near Abisko, Sweden - Bog_T0_3 | ecosystem: Environmental > Terrestrial > Soil > Wetlands > Peat | place: Sweden: Abisko, Stordalen Mire... | reverse complement strand
CCTCGTCGGGTGGTGTTGATGCCACACAACACGTAACCGCCGAGTGCCGCGGCAGCCATGGCGCGAAGCATCGCCGGCGAATTCGTGAGCAGTGCACCGACATGCAATGGACGCGCCGGGTCGGCTAGGGCGATCATGGCGGCCGCCTCGGCCTCGGCCTCGGCGAGGTGCTCTCGCCAGGTCCAGATCCGATCCGCGTAAGCGACCGCGGGGGTGTCGTCGTGCCTGCGCTGGCGCAGCAACTGCTGAACTGTCTCCACTGTCTCAATTCCTCTTGGCGTCGAGCAGCTCGCGTAGGTCGCCGCACACAAGGTCGCGCGCTCTGACCGCCGGAGCAAAGGATTGGATCGTCATGAAACCATGGAACAATTCAGGAAAATCGTGGTGCACGACGGGTATCCCCGCATCGCGTAACCGGTATGCGTAATCGCACCCCTCACTGTGCAACGGGTCCAGGCCCGCCGTCACGATCACCGCGGGGGGCAGGCCGGCGTGCGTTTCCGCCCGAGCCGGGGCCACCAAGTAGGCCGGCTCGAAACGCGTTTCGCCACGCAGGTATTGGCGCCAGTACCATTCCATGGTGGCGCGGGTGTTGAAGTATCCACTGCCGTAGCGGCGGTAGCTGTCCGTGTCGAGCGAGGGATCGATCGCCGGGTAGAGCAGCAGCTGCGCGACGGGCGCGGTGACTCCCCGGTCGCGGCACAGAATGGCTGTGACCGCGGCGAGATTGCCGCCGGCGCTGTCGCCGGCAACCGCGATGCGCGCCGGGTCGATGCCCAATTTCCCTCCATGTTCGACGACCCAGCAATACGCGGTGAAAGCATCGAGCACGGCCGCTGGCGCCTTGTGTTCGGGAGCCAGTCGGTAGTCGACCGACACGACGACGGCCCCGCTGCCCCGCGCCAGGGCGCGGCAGAAGCCATCGTGGGATTCGATGTCGCAGAAGACAAATCCGCCACCGTGGCAGAACACGATCCCGGCGCGGTGCTCAGTCGGCTCGCCGTGCGGGTAGTAGATCCGCACCGGGATAACGCCGTCGGAGCCGGGCACTGAAGTGTCGACGGTGCTGCGGACGTCGTCCAGATTGTTGACCGGCAAACGCCTTTGGGCGACCGCGGCGCGCGCCTGCGGGCCGGTCATCTTCTCCACCTGGGGGAAGTCCGTGTTCAGCTGGTCCAACATCGCCCGTACTTCCTCGTTCATACCGGCCGATACTTCAGTAGCGTGATGTCTGCTTCGGGCTGATCGCAGAACACCGGCCGCAACCGCATCCCGATCCGAATGTCGCTCGGGTCCACATCGACCAGTTCGGTGCTGATCCGGGGCCCGGCATCCCATTGCACCACCGCCAGCAGCTGCGGGAGCGCGTCGGCCCACGGCGGACCGGTGGGCCGGCGGGCGACGGTGTAGGTGTAAAGCGTCCCGGCACCGTCGATTTCGCGCCATTCAAGATCGTCGGCGAAAGTCCCCGGGGCGAGGGTGCGCGGGTAGAACACGTAGCGGTCCAACGAGGGCGAGTATTGCACCACGATTCGGTGCTGCGCCAGGCCATCCCAGAAGGGGCGGGACACCGGCGTGGGCTCGGGAATCGGGCGGAGTTCTGTCATGAGCCGCTAGTCCCCCACCATCAGCAACGCGACCTGCTCGCTCATGATGCCGCCGTTGCCGGTGACGAACGCGGTGTCGCAATCCGGCACTTGCGCGTCGCCGGCTCGGCCCATTAGTTGGCGCGCACCGTCGACGACATGATGCATACCGCCGGCCATGCCGGCCTGCCCGAAGGACAGCTGACCGCCCGCGGTATTCAGCGGAAAGTCGCCGCGGTAGGTCAGATCATGCTCGGCAATCCACGACATGCCTTTGCCTTTGGCGCAGAAGCCGGCGTCTTCCAGGCTCATCAGCACCGTAATGGTGTAGCAGTCGTAGATCGACGCGACGTCGACGTCGGATCGGGTCAGGCCCGCCATCGCGAATGCCTTATCGGCGGCGCGCGCGATCGGCGTGTGCAGCAAGTCGTCGGCGTAGGTCGGGGTCTTGAAGGCAATGTGTTCGCCGAAGCCGGTGATCCAGACCGGACGATGGCGACTTCGTCGCGCAACGTCGGCATTGGCAATCAGGACCCCGACACCCCCGTGCACGCGCATCACCGTTTCGAGCATGTGGATCGGGTCGGCAATCATCGGGCTGCCCAGAACGTCGTCGACGGTGAGCGGGGTGCCGTGGAAAACCGCGCCTGGGTGTGCGCACGCGTTGGTGCGTTGGTCGACGGCGATCTTGGCGACGGCGGCGGGGTCATAGCCGAACTCCGCGGCGTAACGCTGAGCGATCTGCGCGTACGGCGCGTTCTGGCCGACGTTGCCGTACGGGATCTCGAACTCGGCCTGCGGCGACCCGTAGTTGTTTGACGATGCGCCATACCAATTCGGGGCCGAAGGTGGTGTCTTGAGAGAGTGCGGGGACTGGGGCAGCGACGCCGATCCGGGTACCACCGCCAGCACCGCGTCGCAGATACCCAGTTCCACGGCGGCCGCGGCCCGCCACACCATTCCCGCGGACGTGGCACCCCCCAGGTCGACTCGCTCACCGAAATCCAAAACCAAACCGAGGTATTCGCAGAGGGTGGCCGGCGCGAACATCGCCGACTCGGCGATGCCATGGGTGAGCAGGCCGTTGATGTGTGCGGGCGCTATGCCCGCGTCTTCGACGACCATCTTCGCCAACAGCGCGTACTGGTCCAGGGTGAACAGCGGCGGTCGACTTGGACGGCGTTCGGCGGGCAACTCGGCGATGCCGACGATGGCCGCCTCGCCGCGCAGCCCACTCACGACGGACCCTCGCGTCGGGGTAGCTCGACTGTTGCTGTTCCCGGCATCAGCACCGTCTCATCGCGGCGGCCTGCGATGTCGAGGTCCACCAACCCGGCGCCGCTGTCGGTGAGGCGCTTGCCGGTGACTTCCCCGCCGAAGGTGAGTGGCTCACCGGGATGGGCGGTCGCCCGGTTCTGCACCGCGAAGGACACCAGGCGGCCGCGCCCACCAATCCAGTCGCCGATCGCGCGAGCCAGCAGAGCAGCCTGCAGCGGCCCCTGGACCAGCACGTCGTCGTAGCCTTCGACGGTTTGGGCCCACTGCTTGTCGTAGTGAATGCGGTGGCCGTTATAGGTGGCGGCGCTGAAGAAGAAGAGTTGGGTTTCATCGACGGTGACGTCTAACGTCGGGATCTGTTCGCCCACGCCGACGTCTTCAAAATACAGCTCACCGTTCACGGCACTCCTAGGGTCGGGCGATCATTGACGTTGACGCTTCGGCGACCAGCTCGCGGCGCTGATTGTGATATACCGTGCGCCAGGTGACGAGGACGAAGCTGCCAGAGCGGCCGTGCTTTTCGACGATCGATTCGATGGTGCGGACCATTTCGATCTCGTCGCGGTGATAGGCGGGCAGGTAGAAAGTGAAGCTCTCGCCGCCAGCCATTCGCTTGGGCGCACTGGGGAAGGCGAGACCGCCCGAGACCGCACCGGACGAGCCGTCCGCGCGAAGCGTGTCGAGAGCCGCGACGCCCAGCACCGCGTACTGCAGGAAAAGCGGGGGGCAGACGATGTCGCGAAAGCCGTTGGCCCGGGCGTAATCCGGATCGAAGTACAGCGGGTTGTGGTCACCGACCGCCGCCGCCCAGCGCTGCCAATCCCGCTGGTTCACCTCGCCTGTCGCGGAAGCGGCGATGGTGCCCACTCGTGCCGCGGATTCGGCGTCGATCAAGGTGTCCTCGCTCATCAGCGCTCCCTGCGCTCCCCTTTGGCGGCGTTCTTGTTCGGGATCTCCTCCAGCCATGCTGCGGCGACGTCAGCCCCTCCGCCGAGCGTCGAGCCGAGCCTTGCCCGTTCGGTCCACAGATGTAGATCGGTCTCGGTCACGTACCCGATCCCGCCGTGTAGTTGATGGGCGTCCAGTGTTATCAGCCTGGCCGCGGTGGCCGCATGCATCCGCGCGATGGCGGTCTCCCTGACTGCGATGCGACCGCGGGCTATCCAGAAAATCGCCGAATGCGCCGCCAATCGTGCCGCGGCCAGGGCGATGTGCATGTTGGCGATCAGATGCTGGGCCGCCTGGAAGGACGCGATAGGTCGCCCGAACTGGTGGCGCAGCTTCGTGTAGTCAACGGTGCGTTCCAGCACTGCCTGCCCTACGCCGACCAAGTCGAGCGACCCCAATGCCACCGCGGCGTTGGCCATCCGGCGTAGCGCCTCGTGCTCGCGGTCGCCAGCCAGCGCGTCGGCGGTGACGACCACGTCGTCGAAACGCACGGTGAAAGCCCGATGTCCGCCCGCCATCGTAAGCGGTTCCATGCTGACGCCCGTCGCGTCAAGACCAACGGCGAAGACCAGCGTGCGCCCGCCCGTATCGTCGCCGGCGGAAACGACCGCGATGTTGGCGATGTCGGCATCAGCGACGTAGTCGGCGACTCCGGTTAACCGCCAGCTGCCGCGCTCGGCGGGATTGGCGTGCAGCATCGGCAAGACAACACCGGCGTCACGGGCATTCCATAACGCTGTGGTGCCGCGGGCGTTCCCGCTGGCCAGCTCGGGTAGCCAGGCGGCCTTGATATCCGGGGAACAAAGCTGATCGATAGCCAGTGCGGCCGCAACGGTGCTGTGCACCGTCGTCGGGCACAGCGCACGACCGGCCTCGGTGTAGAAGACGGCGAGGTCGTCGAGCGAACCACCCGAGCCGCCGTAGTCCTCGCCGACGGCCAGCCCGAATACCCCGGCGTCCGCCAACGCCTTCCACAGCGCCGGCGTGGACCGGTCGGCTCCGGGCTCACCCAGCGCGCGCACCAAACTCGACGGGCACTCCGCCGACAACAGCGCGCGGGAACTCGAGGCGAAGTCGCGTTGCTCGGCGGTCAGTGTCGCTTTCATGAGTTCCCAGGGTTCCTGTTAACGCCCATACGAGGGCATGCCATGGCCCCGCTGGGCGATGATGTCGCGTAACACCTCGTTGGTGCCGCCGCCGAAACGCATCAACGGCGCCGCGCGGTAGAGCCGTTCGAACTTGCCCGCCATGGGCGCGTCTTGGCTGTGATGCGCCAACAAGCCGTCTGGGCCGAGCAGATCGAGAGCCAGGTCGGCGATGCGCTGGCGCAGTTCGCTGGTGAAGATCTTCTCCACACTGACCTCGAGGGTCGGGATTACTCCGCTGTCCAGGATCGACGCGGCCTCATAACCCATCAGTGTGGCCACCTCCACGTCAGCCTCGGCCTGTGCCAGCCGCCGGCGCAGCGCCGGGCTGTCGTCGGGCACCGTGCCGTCGCGGCGCGGGCGGGCGGCGAGTTCCAACAAGTCGTCAACGGCTCGGCGCAGATCGCCCGCGTTGGTCAGCGCACCACGCTCCAGGTCGAGCGCGCCGGTGATGTACTTCCAGCCCCCGTTGACCTCGCCCACCAGATTTGCCAGCGGAACCCGGACATCCTGGAAGTGCACCTCATTGGTGCGATAGCCCGACCACGCGTACAGCGGGCGGATCTCCACGCCGGGGCTGTCGATCGGGACGATGATCACCGAAATCCCGCGATGGCGAGCGCTATCGGGATCGGTACGCACACAGAGCCACTCGTGGGTGGCGCGCTGCGCCCCGCTGTTCCAGATCTTGCTGCCGGTGATCACCCATTCCTGGCCATCACGCACCGCGCGGGTGCGCAGATTGGCCAAGTCGGTTCCGGCTTCTGACTCGGAATAGCCCACAGCACAAATCATTTCGCCTTTGGCGATCGGCGGCAGCCATTCGTTCTTGTTCTGCTCGGTACCGTGGCGCATGATCATCGGCGCTACCGATGTGACCGTCAGGTCGGGCCCGGGCACGCCCCAGTATTCAAACTCACTCATCAGCAGATGCTGATGAACGGCGCCGAGCCCAAGCCCCCCGTACTCGCGCGGCCAGTTCAGCCCGAACCAGCCTCTCTCTCCGATCTTTCGACGGAACCGCGCTACCTCTCCGCCTGGAAATTCCAGATCGTGCTGGTCGAGTTCGGCCCGCAACTCGGCGGTGACGTTGTCGTTGAGGAATTCGCGAACCTCGGTCAGCCAAGCACGCTGCTCGGCATCGAGTTCGAAGTCCATTCCGGCCTTTATCTCTCGCCCGAACGTCGACTTGTCGGGCTACAACTGGGCTTTGAGCCCGAGAAGTCGACGTTCGGGCATTTTGAAGAAGCTATCAGCCGCCCTTGAGGCGAATCTTCCAGCGCACGAAACCGAGGTAGAAAATGCTGATTGCGGCCAGCATGCCGATGTCGAACCACCAGGTGCCGGCCGTGTGATGCCAGTGCGAATCCTTCGGCATCTGTGGACCGGGCTGCAATATGGTCAGATCGACCGTGGAGGCTGACGCCGCGAATCCCCATCTTGCCGGTGTGGCCCAGGACATCTGGTCGAGCCCAATACGCCCGGTGACGGGAATCATGCCGCCGGAGAACACCAGCTGAGACATGACCGCCACCACCAGCAGCGGCATGATCTGGTCGTTGGACTTGGCAACCGCCGACAACGCCAAACCAAGCATGGCCGAGGCGACGGTGGTGAAGGCGACGTCCACGAACAGCTCAAGACCGGGACTACCTATCGCCGCGGCACCGCGTGTCGGGCCGCCTTTGCCGAGCAGCGCGATAACCGTCACGATTGCCGACTGGACAATCGCGAATACGGTGTAAACGCAGACCTTCGCCAGCAAGTACGCGGACGTGGACAGCCCAACGGCCTGTTCGCGCAGGAAGATCGCGCGCTCACCGATCAAATCTCGAATCGTCAACGCGGTCCCCATGAACACCGCGCCGACGTTGAGCAGCACCAATATCTGCCCGGGTTCGGTGGGTGCGTTACCCATTGGGTTCGGGACGCCGAACCCGACATCGCCGGGCACCGACATTGACAGCGAACCCATGATGAACGGCAACAATGCCAAGAAGGCGAAGTAGCCGCGGTCGGAGACGATCAGCCGGATCTGGCGCCGGGCGATCGTGGAGAACTGCCGGAACAGACTCGTTTGCGGTGGATCGCCCAGCTCAGCGGGCTTCTCCGCCGGTGGCGCCGGCGGCGGCGGGCCGGTATGCGCCAGATACCGGGCTTTGGCCGCGTCGGGGTCACCGGCGACCGAGCTGAAAATATCGGCCCAGTTCGTCGTGCCCATCGCCGCGCCGATCTGGCTGGGTGGCCCGCAGAACGCGGTCTTGCCGCCGGGGGCCAGCAACAGAACCTGGTCGCAGACGTCCAGGTAGGTCAGCGAATGGGTGACCACGAGCACTACCCGGCCGGCGTCGGCCAGCTGCCGCAGCATGGTCATGACCTGCCGGTCCAGGGCGGGGTCCAGGCCCGAGGTGGGCTCGTCGAGGATCAGCAGCGACGGCCCGGTCAGCAGCTCCAGCGCCACCGACGCGCGCTTGCGCTGACCGCCGGACAGTTTGTCGACTCGCGTCTCGAGATGCGCGGTCATCTCGAGTTCCTCGAGCACCCGGGCCACCACCTGGGCGCGGTCATCGCTGGTGGTGTCCGGCGGCAACCGCAGTTCGGCGGCGTACCCCAGCGCCTGCTTGACGGTCAGCTGCCCGTGCACCACATCGTCCTGCGGCACCATGCCGATTCTGCTGCGCAACGACGCGTACTCGGCATGAATGTTGTGGCCCTCGAACGTCACCGTGCCATCGGTCGGCTGGGTGTACCCGGCCACCAAGCGGGCGAACGTCGACTTACCCGCACCGGAGGGGCCAATGACGGCGGTGAGCGTTCCCGGTTGCGCCGCCAGCGAGATGTCGTCCAGCAGCGTCTTGTTGTTCTCGATCGTCCACGTCACCCCGCGCACGTCGAGGCCTCCGGTGCGCGTTTCCGCCGTGCTCTCGTTGCGGCGTGCCAGAGTGCCGTCACCGAATATGAGGTCGATGTTGCCGATCGTGACGATGTCGCCGTCGTTCAGCACCGCTGTCTCGACCCGGGCCCCGTTGACGAAGGTGCCGTTGATGCTGCGGTTGTCTCGGATCTCGGTGCCGTGGGCCGTGGGGACCAGCGTGGCGTGGTGGCGTGATGCCAGCACCTCGGGTATGACGATGTCGTTGTCGTCGGCCCGGCCGATCCTGATGGCGCCCGGCGGCACGTCCCCGGCCGCCCTGCCAGACCGCAGAATCTTGATCATCGATGTGGCGATGTTGGTGTCGCCGCCGATGCGGCCGGTCTCTCCGGCGGACGAGGCCTGAGCGGGACCCGCGGGCACCGGCGCGGGCGGGCGATAGATATGCGGCGTCGGCTGCGGCCCGGTGTGCGGACGGACGGGTTGCCCGCCGGTCGGGTACTGCGGTTGCGACCCCGACGGATAGCCGGCTTGCGGACCGCTGAGCGGATGCGACGGCAGCGAGCCGCTGGGCGTGGCCGGAGGCTGCAGCCGCGATGTCTCCGGCGCGGACTGTTGTGGCGGGCTGGACCAGGACGCGCCGGTCTGCGGCGGGCTCTGCGGCGGCTGTGCCCCGGTGACCAGGTTGCCGATCGGAATCGACGCCGTCAGGGGCGGGCGTCCGGCCGAACCCTGGTGGCGGCCGACCTCGAAGGTCAGCGCCGGGCCGTCCGGGTTGCCGATATTGACTCGCTGGCCGTCCTGGATGTCGACCACCGGCACGCGCCGGTTATTGACGTACAGCCCGTTGAGGCTGCCGTTGTCGATGGCGAGCCATCGACCCTGGTCGAATCGCACCAGCAGGTGCGCCCGGGAGATCAGCGGATGCGCGACACGGACGTCGGCCCGCAGGTCACGTCCGACGATTACATCGTTGCCCGCGGCAAAGGTGCGCTCGGATCCGTCGTACCGCACGGTCAACACAGGTGGGGCTGGTCGGCTCATCAGGACCAACTGTATCCATCCGTGCCGCCTGCAGGGCAGTGGACATGATTTTGATCGCCAACGTTTCACCAGTCGGCCCCATCTGCCGCCGTTTGGGCGTAGTGATGGCTCAGGATGTGGGCATGGATGAACCAATGCCCACCGGCCGGCTGCTGGTCGACCGGGTCGCGGTGGTGACGGGCGGCGGTGGAGGTATCGGCGCGGCGACTTCGCGGCTGTTCGCCCGACACGGCGCCCACGTGGTCGTCGCCGATATCGACGGCGAGCGCACCCGGCACACCGCCGCCGAGATCACCGCGGCCGGCGGGTCGGCTTCGGCGGTCGTCACCGACGTCCGCGACGCCACCCAGGTCAGCGACCTGGCACGGTCGGTGCTGGATCGCTACGGCCGGGTGGATGTGCTGGTGAACAACGTGGGGCATTGGCTGCGTCACCCGGGAACCTTCGTTGACACCGACCCGCAGCTGTGGGACGAGCTTTACCGAGTGAACCTGCACCACGTCTTCCTCGTCACCCACGCGTTCCTGCCGGCCATGATCGAGCAACACGCCGGCGCGATCGTCAACGTCTCCTCCGTCGAAGGGTTGCGCGGGTATCCGGAGGATCCGATTTATGCCGCCTTCAAAGCGGCGGTCATTCATTTCACCCGCAGCCTCGCGGTGCAAGTGGGCCGCGACGGCGTGCGGGTCAACGCGATCGGCCCCGACGTCACCGAATCGCTGCAGGTGCCCTACTCGCAGTGGCTGTCTGCCGAGGAGCAATTGCAGTGGCCGCAGTGGGTTCCGGTGGGACGGATGGGGGTAGCCGAGGACCAAGCGGGCGTGATCCTGTTCCTGGCCTCGGACCTGTCGGCGTTCGTTACCGGCCACACGATTCCGACCGATGGCGGCACCGGCGCCGCGGGCGGCTGGTTCCGCTCGTCGCGCCGGCCCGGCCGGGAATGGACGAACAGACCTATCGCGCCGTGATCGCTCAGGCGTGTGCTGTTTCGTCGACCTCGGCCTCGACCACACTGAGGGGCGAGGCTGTGTGCACAACCCGCGTCATCCGAAATCCGGCTTGGCTGAGCAGCTCCCGATACTCGTCTGCGGTGCGTTCACGGGACCCCAGATTCAACAGCATCTCTAGATCCGCCCAATTTCCGGGGCTGTCACGGTTGTGTTCGCGAACGACCATTTCGACGAGCAGTATCTTGGTCCGGGGCCCGGCCGCGGTGCGCACATTACGCAGAATCTGCAACGCCTTCTCATCGGTCCAGTCGTGCACGATGTTCTTGAGGATGTAGGCGTCGCCACCGTTCGGAACACCGTCGAAGAACGACCCTTCCGCGATCCGCACCCGGTCGGCGACGTTGTACTCATGCAGCACGCTCGGGGCGGTCTCGACGACTCGCGCCAGGTCGTAGAGAACGCCGCGCGAACCCGGCGCCGCCGCCAGAATGGCCGCGAGCTGCGTGCCCTGCCCGCCACCAACATCGACGATCGTGCGGTAGGCACCGAAGTTATAACCGGCCACCACAGTCGCCACCGTCATCTGCGTAATGCTCGTCATGAACCGGTTGAAAAGTTCGGCATGCCCCGGTTCTTCGGCGAGGTAGTCGAACCCCTCCTTGCCGTGCATTGCCGGCACGATCGATTTCCCGGTTCGGACCGAATCAACCAGCAGGCTCCATCGTTCGCGCTGCTCTTTCGAACCAGTGAATAGCGCCGCCCCGGCCATCGAGATCGGCGCATCGGAACGCAGCGTGTCGGCGAGGGAATTCAGCTCATAGCGACCGTCGCGACGATGACGGAAGATGCCTCGTCCGATCAGTGCTCGCAGCAACCGCCGCAACGCATCCGCGTCTGCGCCCACCCGAGCCGCCAGTTCATCGACCGACAGTGGGCCGCCTGCAAGAGCATCGGCGACACCGAGTTGGGCCGCCGTTGTAATCGCGTGCGCCGGCCAGCCCCCGACGATCATCTCCATCATCGCCGCGGGCGCAGGTAGCAGCCGTTGATGAAGCCGAAGCAGGCGGTGACGCGCCCACTCGACGGCGCGGACCAGCCCGGCGGGCGGCACGACGTTGGTTGGAAAAGCGGAGTTCGACCGAAACCATCTGGGGCGCTTCGTCATTCCTCTCCTCGCTGCACACCTGATCCACTCGGCGCATGGGTGGCCTCGCGGATTCCGAACCGTTCGTGCAGCCGCGCGAGCGATGTTGGCGCCCACCAGTTGAACCGGCGCATCATATGCATGAACGCCGGAACGAGGAGGATACGCACGAGGGTGGCGTCAGCCAGGACCGCCAGCGTCAGCCCGACGCCCAACATCCGCAAAAACGACACCTGGGCCGCACCGAGTGCCGCAAAGGAGATGGACATGATCAGTGCTGCGGCCGTGATCACACGCGCGGTGCCGGCCAGTCCAAGCGCGACGGTTTTGTCGTTGTCGGCCGGTGCCTGGCTGCTCGCCAGCCAGTATTCGCGGATCCGTGACACCAGGAACACCTCATAGTCCATCGACAGCCCGAAGGCGATGCAGAACAGCAGGACCGGGATGCTGATCGCCAATGTTCCGGTGGCCGTGGTGCCCAATGCCCCGAGATGGCCGTCCTGGAAAATCCACACGAGCGCGCCGAACGCGGCAGTCAACGACAAGACGTTGAGCGACAACGCCTTGAGCGGCACCACCACGCTGCCTGTCATCAGGAACAGCAATACGAACGTGATCGCGGCAATGACGCCCAGCACCAGCGCCAGCCGTGATCTGATGGCGTTGGCGGTGTCCCGGTTCACCTGGGCGGTCCCGGCAATCAGCACATGACGGCCGGCCGGGCCGGGAGCGGCCTGCAGGCGGTCAAGCTGCGTTTCTGATGCTTGGGAATACAGGGGCGCGCTACTGGTGACGGTGAAAAATGCGCGACCGCTGGTGATCGCTGTCGCCGCCGATGGCGGTCCCACCGGCGCACCTGCGAGGAACGTGCCTCCGGGTGCGGAGACCAGCGACACGTCGGGCACCCGCGACAGAGCCGCGGCGTAGCCGTCGAGCTGTGCCGAGCTGACACCGTCGACGTCGGGTATCACCACCGTCAGATTCTTCGCCAAGTCATCGGTGAACTGTGTGCGCATCTGGTCGCCGACCACGTGCGGCGAGCTCGATCTCGGCAAGACCCGGTCGTCGGGCACACCCCATTCGACGCTGGCGAACGGAACACCGAGCGCAACCAAAAACGCAACTATCGTGACCCCGACCGGCACGGCCCTGCGCATTGCGAACATGGCCAGCCGGTACCAGGGAGTCTGCTCAACCGGGCGCGACGCCGCCACCGGGCGCCGCAGCCACCGGCGCATCAGCCGGTGCAGATCCCACGAGTCCAGGCGGTTGCCGAGCAGCACTACGGCCGCCGGCGTCACGATAATCGCGGCGAGGGACGCGAACGCAACCACGGCCACGCCGGCATAGGCGAACGACTTCAGCGCATAGATCGGGAACAGAACCATCGCGGACATCGACAGCGCGACCGTGATGGCCGAGAACAAAACCGTCCTGCCGGCAGTAGCCATCGTGTGCACCAACGCTTCGTGCCGCTCCGCACCGGCGGCACGCTCGTCACGGAACCGGCTCAGCAGGAGCAGCGTGTAGTCGATGGCCAAAGCCAGCCCCATCGCGACGGCGAGATTGAGGGCGAAAATCGAGACATCAGTGGCGAAGCTGATCACCCGCAACACCGCCATCGACCCGAAGATCGCGATGGCACCGACCGCTAACGGAAGCGCAGCCGCCACCAGGCCGCCAAACACCCAGACCAACACCAGAAAGCTCAGCGGGACCGCAACGAATTCCATTACCTTCAAGTCTTTTTCACTCTGCAGGGTGATCTGAAGTTTCATCGCCGCCTCGCCACCGGCCCGCACGGTAACCCCGTCACGATCGTGAACCAGCTCGTTGATCAGCGCCTCGGCGTTCTTGGGCGCTCCGTTGTCTCCGCCGGTGATACCGGCGATGATCACGCCGGTTCTGCCATCCTTACTGATCAGCGGCGCGGTCGCGGGCGGCGCAGCGGTCCATGGCGACGTCACCATTGCCACAGACGGCGACTGCGCAAGCGCATGCACGATCTGCGTGCCGACCGTCCGGGTTTCGCTTCCGTTGATCCCTTCCGTAGAGCTGACGGTGATCAGCATCGGCATGTCGCCCTGAGCGAAGGTGCGCGCCAGCAGCGCGGTCGCCTGTGACGACTGCGCGCCCGGATCGGTCAGTCCGCCGGCGGAGAGCCTGCCGGCCACCGGGACGCCGAAACCCGCCGAGCCGACCAGGACAAGCAGGGCGACAGCCATCGTGCGCCGCGGCGCGCGAATGGCGAGTCGAGCTATACCTGCTAACAGGGCTTCCTCCTATGACCGCGCTCAGTCTGCTGGGTGGAGTGGCCCTAGGCAATACGTCCTGCGCGGTCACCGACGGTGCGCGACGACTGTCTGGTTGCGTCCCAGTCGACCGAACTCGACAGTCATGGTCGGATCCGCGTGAGCGGCCAACGCCCGGAATCCCGAGGGGCCGTAGGCGCGCAACGAGCTGATCAGCCCGTCATGAGCGAAGGGCAGGACGAGCGCGAATGGGAAAAACAACGCCAGGCGGATCAGGTGCAGTACAGCGGGCGGTCGGCGCAGGTCGACGATGAGTAGCTTGTTCGCGACGCGGGTTCCTTCGGCCAGCACCCGGGCGGCCCGGATCGGCGGCAGGTGATGAAGCGATAGGACGAACACCGCGAGGTCGTAGGAGAGGTCGGGCGCGTCGATGTCGGTGGCGTCCATCTGGCGCACGTCGACGTGCGGGTGCCTGCCCAACTCGCCCGAGGCGATATTCGACACCGAGATTGGGTCGATATCTGTAACCGTCGCCTGGACGGTGGGGCGCATTTCCAGCAGCTTGCGGGACAGCCCACCGTGGCCCGCACCCAATTCCAAGATCTTCGGCTCGGGAATGTCAGCGACGAGCTGTAACGCGCGCTCGGCGATGTGCTGGTGATCCCGCAACAACCGGCCCATCAAGTCGAGCGAGCGAATCACTTGTCGCTTGACGCGGTCGTTGACGTCGTCGCGGTCCAGGTATTCCGGGCGGTCGGTCTGCAGCCGCCGGTCGAGCCATGAGGCGTCGAAGCCACCGCGCGGCATGGTTTCGAGGTCCATCTGAATCTCCGATCGTCGGGGAGAATGGCCTATTGCCGTCGGGGACCTAATCCACCATCAGGATGCACCTTGTACGCGGGCGGACTAGCGCCGGGCGATCACGTCCAACAGAATGTCGCGGTTGGGCTTGGTGGCAATTCCCCGCGGAACGGCGCGTGGCGGTTTTCGGCGCTGCTCACTCCGCGGCATACGCAGCTCAACGGCGTTCAAGATCGTGCCGATAGTCACGGCCAACTCGTGTTGCGCAAATGCCGCGCCAATGCAACGCCGATACCCACCGCCGAATGGCGCGTACTCAAACGGTGACGGCTTGCGCTCCAAGAATCGGTCAGGATCGAAAGAATCGGGATTCCTCCACACGTCAGGGTTGAAATGCAATGCGGGCAAAGCGATTCCGACCACATCACCGGCCGCACAAGGAACGCCTGCGACCGTGAGTCGCCCGGTAAGCCTGCGCAATACAATCGGTACCGTCGGATGCATGCGCAGTGTCTCGTGTATCACCGCACCGAGGTATGGCAGAGACGCAATCTCCCCGGGCGTGCTTGCACCCGCCAGCTCCTCGATAACCCGTGAGCGGATGCTGGCGTCGCGGTGGATGTAATACAGTGCCCACGCCAACGATGTTGAGCTGGTTTCGTGCCCCGCGGCGAGCATCGTCCTCAACTGGTCACGCAGGGCAGCAGTGCCGAGGGTGTTGCCGTCTTCGTCGGTCGCCGTGAGGATCAACTCCATCACATCGCTGCCGTGTTCGCCTCCCCCCCTTCGCTCTTCGATCTGCTCGGACAACAGGCCATCGAGTTGCGCGCGAAAACCGACCAACCGAGCCCATGGCCCTCGCCCGGCTATCTCCCGGCGCAACCAGGGCACCAGCATCAGCGGCGCGGTGCCGGAACGCATCAATTCCCTTATCACCCGGGCATACTCCGCGCGACGAGCACGGTCCGTCACGCCGAACACCACTCGAATCACCACATCCAGGGTGATGGCTTGCGCCGCGTCGCGAACTACCAACTGATCGCCGGGTTGCAGTGCGCTGATTTCATCTTTCGTGGCGTCGGCTATCAAATCGACGTAGCTGCGCATACGCTCGCCGCGAAACGCGGGCATCAGGATGCTGCGGGTCCGCCGATGAGTTTCGCCGGAAAGCAGGATCAGCGAGTTCTGTCCGACCACGGGTTCGATCGGATTCGGCAGCGGCGCACAGCATAGCGTCGTGGGCGCGGTCAATATGTCGCGGGCACCGTCGACTGTCGAGACGAACAGCACGTCGCCGAGTCCTGGGAATTTCAGCAAGAACGGTTCAGTGTCGGATGCATGACGCCGGAAGCATCCCTCCGGGTCTATACCAGCCCAGACCGCCCCAGCTATTGCCGATGCCGTCGCCGACATGGTCGACTTTCGAACTCGAGCCATTCCGCTCCCTGGGCTGCTAGCCATGGCTACCGCGGTCCTCAGCAACCATAGCCATCAGCGGCGGTTCCCACCCCCATGCGCTGCTAACCGGACCGGTCGGAGTTAGACATCAGGACGCCCAGGGCCCGATGCCGCCAACCTTGTCGATGCGGATGCGGGTGAGGAATCCCGGCGGTGCGCCGTCCGGCGGGAATTTAGTGTCCGGGTCGCCCAGAACCGGGTTGAGTTCCTTCAGCAGCTCGGGGGCGCCACCCTCGACGATCCGCGCGGTCCCGGCGACGGACAGATAAGGCCGCATCCCCTTGCCGGCCCCCTCAACCGACACGATGGTGACCGCCACCCGCGGGTCGTTGCGGACGTTGCGGACCTTCTTGTGTTCACCGAGGTGTGCGGTGACAAGTTCGTCGCCGTCCGGTGTCGACTGCAGCGCGACCCAGACCAGGCTCACCTGGGGGCTGCCGTCGGGATTGAGGGTGACCAGGGTGCCGTCGGCGCCCTTGCCGATCAGGCCGCGCGCGGCGTCATTGAGCTCCATGGGTAGTTCTACGGCCGCGCGTCACGATTCATTCCCATATCCGGGTTCGAGGTCAATCCATTACAAGTCGGCATTGTGACTATCGTGCTAATTGATGGCGCGTCGGTGAGGAGTCCGCACGGTGGAGATCTGGGAGCTGACCGCCCGCGAGCAAATCCGGGACACCCTCGCGCGATACAACTGGTCGGGCGACGCCGGCCGGCTCGATGGCCTGGCGGAGACGTTCTGCACGGACGGCGTCCTCGAGATACGTGGCGGCGCCGAGTTACGCGGCCAATCAGAGATCCTGGCGTTCCTGGGC
>Ga0302320_10014511_pt1 | contig 16297 bp, 9 predicted proteins | sample Bog_T0_3_FD_202130 | JGI IMG/M metagenome (GOLD analysis project Ga0302320, IMG submission 202130) | Peat permafrost microbial communities from Stordalen Mire near Abisko, Sweden - Bog_T0_3 | ecosystem: Environmental > Terrestrial > Soil > Wetlands > Peat | place: Sweden: Abisko, Stordalen Mire... | reverse complement strand
GTCGGGGCCGCGTTAGCGACCCCGCTCAAGCCGCTTTGAGCGGCTCACACAATCAAGCCCCCGGCTCTGCCGGGGGTATTGACAAGACACGTCAGCGGCCGGGATGCTTTTGAAGGTGTCCCGGCATTGAAATCGAACAAGAAATCAACCCGGGACCCTGCACGGGGTCCCGGCGTTTTCACAATAAGCATGAATGCAATCCCATCGAGTTGCCAATCGGAGCCTATGAGTCCGTCACAATCTGCTTTTTCAATGACAAGACCTGGGGCCAGGTGCAGCGGACGGCCAGGTGAAATAAAGTCATGGCCTCGCAGGCTTCACAATCTGAACCTGGACTGCGCATGTGCGGTGTGGCTGATGGCGATGGCTTTGATTGCTGGTGGCTCCCGACTTGAGCTTTCAGCGCAAGATCGCTCTGTGAATGCTTCGCAGTCTTCGCTGATCCTCCCCCAGATCGATCCGGCACTAGCTGCCGAGCGATTCGATCCAACAACCATCACTGGTACGCAAGGATACTTCAGGGTGGGACGCTCGATGACGGGTCACTGGTGGTTTAAGGATCCGGAGGGGCAGCCATTCTTCTATCGAGGCGTGACTTCTGTAAGCCGTGGAGATGATCTGGAGCATCCGCAGCCGTATACCAAGACTGCACTCGATGTCTATGGCGCCGACCCTCGCGCCTTCAGAAAAGCCACATTCGAGCGGCTCAGGAACTGGGGATTCAACGCGTTAGGAGCCTGGAGCAACAAGGAACTATGGGATCAGGGCATGCCTTTCACGGTGATTCTCAACTTCGCTCAGGCCGGGCCGCAAATCGAAGGAACGTATCTTCCAGATGTCTTCGACCCCGCATGGGAAAAGGGAATCGACGCTACAGCGAAGAACCTGGCGGAACCAGAGCGCACAAGCAAGCAGCTGATAGGGTACTTCACTGATAACGAACTTGGCTGGGAACAAGCGCCAGCCGGCGGATTGCAGTTGGCTGGCGATGCGCTTGATCCAAAGCTCAGCCCCACTCTGCTGCAGTTGTGCCTGAGTCAGGCCCAGGGGACGCCTGCATACGAGGCCGCATGGAAATTTGTGCTTGCCCGCCATGCGGATTCACTTCAGCAGTTGGCAACTGCTTGGAAAGTTTCGCTCAACGCGCGAGCGACCGTGCAGCTATGGACCAAGGAACACTCAGCCATCAGGTCGCAAGAATATCTGAAAGACGATGCGGCGTTTTCGGGGGAGTTTGCGCATAGATACTTTGAACTTACTGCAAAGGCCATCCGTAAATACGACCCCAACCACCTGATCCTCGGCTGTCGATTCGGCGGGCCCCCAGGAGATGCCGTACTCGCCGAGGTAAAGCGCCCTTGGGTCGATGTTGTTTCTGCTAACAACTACAGATATGAGATGCAGGCCCGCATGAACATTTATTACCGCGCGACGGGCCTGCCAGTATTGAATACCGAATTCAGTTGGGGGCATGGAGGTTTCTCAGAACGTCCGCTGCCGAATGAGGAGCCAACTGGTTCATCCGCGCTGGAACGCATGGTGGAAAACGGGAAGTCGGCGCTCGAAGATAGTTTCCGTCTCTCAGGCTTGGTGGGATGGACCTGGTATCGGTGGGTTGACAAAGCAGATTTCGTTCCTCCGATCACCTATGGTCTTGTAACCATTCACAACGATCCCAACACCGCAACCACGGACTTGGCTTCGCGCATCAACGGGTGCGCAGAGAGGATTGCGGTCACAGGGACGTGCGGTTCAAGGGTCTCCGATCTCGCTGTCTCTCCGCTGAACAATCGCTCTTCCTATGGCGCTCCTGCGGCCCAGGGGGCCCCCCCCGCATTGCCTGACCCACGACCGGACCCTGATGGATTTCAACAGCGACGCGAGCTCATGTTGCAGTCACTTTCAGCCGAGGATTCGACCTACTTTGAAAAGATCAAGCGGGTTCCAGACCCGAATAAGTACGCCCTGCCAACCGTGTTGGCCAAGCTGCAAGAAAAGACAGACCAGCAAGGCGCATACGACTACATGGCAAGGCATACCGACGAGATGTACAACTTCAGCGTAGTTGGCTTGGCCCGGCTCCTTCCCATGTTTGGGGAGGAGATTCCGACCGACACGCGCAAGAGGATCGAACAGAATATATCTGCAACGGCTATCTGGACGGCGGATGGGACGGAAAATCACAAGTTGATGTGGTTGACCTCAGGAGAAGTGCTGGCGAGCCAGTTGCCGCAGCTTAGCTTTTGGGGCGGCGCATCCGAATGGCGGCGCAAACAGTTGCTGGAGCCGATTCGCCTCTATGTGAAGCGTCTCTACGAAGTGGGCGAGGGGGAATGGGATTCCTCCACTTATGCGCCATTCGGTATACAGTCGTTTGTCAATCTCTATGACTTCAGCACCGATCCACACGCGCGCGCAGTGGCGGCAGCCGCTCTGGACTGGTACTCCACGGCCCTTGCGTTGAAGTATTTCCATGGCACACTTGCAGGTTCCGAAGAGCGAGGATTCGATCAGGGCAGGTTCAGCACCGATGCTGCCCTAGCCGGGTGGTTATGGTGGGGTGACAGCATGCGCCCTGCTACTGCAGCGGACTTCACGGGGCCACGGGCACTCAATGGACGGTATTCCGTCTATGCCGCTCTTAGCAACTACAGGCCGCACCCGGCTCTTCTGGAAATTGCGCGGAAGATTTATCCGCTTGAAGGACACGAAACCAAGCCCAACTACGGAATGGAGAATGCTGCTCAGAATTATGGAACCTTTGTCGGTACTGACAACTATTTTCTTGGTTCCATGATGGTTGGTGCACGAGGCTTGACACCGTGGGAAAACCAGATAAGTCAATGGAAGCTGGTTGCGCGGGGAGATGGAGAAAACTATGTATTCACCAGCTTGAATCCGTTTCATGACCCCAATGAGGGAAAGTCTCCATACGATCAGGTTGCACAGTTCAAGAGCACGCTGATTCAGATGACCTCAGTGCCAGAAGGAGCTGAAGCCGCGATCGACAGGCTCCAGGAGGAGATCTCTCGCCGACCAAGTGGAGATGATCGTTTTCAAGGGCGTGCCGCTCGTGAGGCAAGATTCTGGCTACCGCCGAAGCTCGACGTGGTCACGGAGCAAGGATGGTTCTTTATTGCTGCGAACCGGACCTGGGTTGCGGTGCGCCCTCTGTTGTCGGGCGCAGCTCTGGAAGCTCCCATCAAAATCGATGACGAGGAATGCATCGTTTCCAAGGGCTCCGTCACCGGATTCATCGTCGAAGTTGCGGACAGGGAAAAGTATCCGAGCATGAAAAAGTTTCGCAGCGCTGTGGTCGGCTCAGTCGAAGTGAATCTCGCCGATATTTCCAAAGGACATATCGAGGTGAAATCGCTTGACGGTGCGCAACTGGACTTCACGTTCAACAGCAGTGGCACATGGCCCGTGTTTCTGGTGAATGGTGTTGCGCAGCTACCGAATCTGTCCAAGGTGTATGACACGCCGTCCGTTCAACAGGAGGGAGGGCGCCTCGCGGTTCGCGATTCCTCAGGCACTGGATTTCAGTGGGATTTTACGGGCGATTGGCCGTACTACACCGAATTGCAGGGGGCTGACACTCATGCTAACCAGGTCAAGTAAGAAATGGGATGGAAGATACATGGCCGCAGTCGCCATCCTGCTGGGAAGCATGGCTGCTCTTGCACAGGCCCCGTCGCAGTCCCAAGTTCGCTTCCAATTCGACTTGTACCAAGCCCGTCATGCATCGCCGATGCAAGAACGGATTCGGCGATTGCGCCCATTTCCAGTTTGTGTTGTTTACTGGCAGCCTGTCACAACAACGTCCATCGAACAGGTGCGCACGGAGTTTCAACAGATCCATAATGCTGGATTTCGCTGCCTGAAGACTCTCCAACTGATTGGTAATCTTCCGCAACAGAAAATACTCGAAGCTGCACTCGATGCGGGTCTGACCCCATGGTGGTACGGCGAAGCGGGCTGGGAGGACGTGACACCAGAACTATTGGCGCGGCTTCACCTTCCTCCTTCGATGCCGCTGCGGGAAGCGTTGACAAATGAAGCGGTGATTGCGTATCAGACGAAGCGCTACCGGGATGAGATCGAAACTCCAGTTACGATTCCCCCTTCGCCCTTTCCTGATCATGGCTTTAGTCGCGGGCAGGGAGGATTTCAACTGAAGGCTGAATGGGTCCCGCTGTTTGCGCAGTGGCTCGAAAAGCAATATGGCGCACTCGCAGCCCTCCAGGAGGCTTGGAATTTCACCGCCAACCGTGACCAAGTGCATCCAGCAACATTCCACGATGCCGCGATTCTTGCGGGTGGAGATGGAAGTCCAAATTCTCAGCCTTTGTTAGAATGGGACTTCCGGCGCTATCGGGACGTCCTCAGATTTGAAGCGGATCAGCGGGTCTTCGACCTCAGGCAATCCGAATCTTGGTTCCATCGATATCAACCACTAACGCCTCTCCGTGAAGGCGGGGAGCTGGCGATGTTCCAGAATTTCGCCGCGATTGGTACCGATCAGGCTTTGGTTGCAGATGCAATGGCGGATGGGGGCAGTTTCTACCCTTCGATTCATCCCGCTCACCACTTCGAGGCCTTCGAAGGGGATGTCGCGTTGCCTGTTTATCTGGAGTCGCAGCTTTCTGTCGACTTATCCAAGGGAGTGTGGACAGGAGCCTGGGAGTCGACGGGCATGCCCAGCGTATACAGCGGCTATTACGGCTACGCGGCGACCCCAGGATTCATAAGTCAGCTGATGATGAGTTACATCGCTGCGGGAATGCGAGGTATCGGAATCTGGGGCTGGAATATGAGGGACGCCGGCTGGGAGAGCGGCGAGTACTCTCTTGTGGACAGGCAAGGAAAATTGACGCCGTGGGGAAGGCAAGCTGGGCAAATTGCCAAGGCTGTAGATAAGTATCGCTTCGAACTCTGGGAGGCACGTAACGAACCAACCGTTGGGATTCTCTATAGCTGGGAGAACATGGCGACTGCGGCCCGCTTGTCAGCCGGAGCGTATCCGATCGCACGAGACAAGGACTTCCTCACCGAACCCACGCGAGCGGTCGCCGGCGCCGCAGAAGCTTTCCAGCATTCAAATATTCCGTTCGAGTTTGTAACCGAGCAGGACTTGAAGGCAGGTCTCGCCGAGCGATACAAGGCAATCTACCTGCCGCACGAGGCAGTCCTTTCGAAGGATCTCTTTCCAATTCTTCAGAAGTATGTTCGTGATGGCGGACGCCTTGTTGCGGATGTGCCGGCCCCCTGGTGGGATGAATATGGCCGCGTGCAGCAGACGGGCGCCGGTACTCCGTTCGAATCCATCTTTGGAGTAACGGTCAACATTTTTCAGGGAGATCGCAATGTGCATCGCAGTGTCGATGGCGAAGAGATAGAAGGAACGTATGCGGATCTATCACTGACGCGCGCAGCCAAGACAGCATCATTCGACACGGGCGAAGCAGCGGCGACAGAAGTGACATATGGGAGCGGCTCGTCGTCGTACATAGCGTTTGAGGCCTCCCTTCTCGCGAACGGCACGGAAAAGGACAAAGCCGTAACCTCGTGGGCGCGCAATCTGATCGTCCGGACTATGGTTCAAAGTACTCCTGCCTGGACTGTCAGCGGCGCGACGGCATACCGCAGGGTTGCGCCTAATGCGCATCATTACTTCCTTATTAACGATGGGCCAGCCATTGATGCAGTGATTAAAGCGGAGACTCGCTATGTGCATGTCGAGGATGCTGTCACAGGCCAGGATTTGGGAAGTGGGAATACGGTTCGGATAAAGATGGAAGCGAATTCTGCCCGCTGGGTCAGAGCGGAGCTTCCGTGAAGTTCTTTTGCAAAGGACTCCTCTTGAGCTTTGTGCAAATGGACTCTGAGCGACTTGAAAGTCCTGGTTCGATAAACATAACCCGTGATAATGCCACAGCTGTTTGCGTTGGGGATCATCACTGTAAGTTGGGTGGCCGAGAAACGCGATGAGATTAAGCCCGATAACGTTGCTGTTAACTATATGGACCGCGACATTTGCTCTTGCGCAATCGGGGATTGGCGCCAATCCATCTCAGGTTAGAATCGACAGCGGCTTGGTGGAAGGCGTCTTCGAGCCCGGCGGTGAGGTCATCGCCTTCAAGGGGATTCCGTACGCTGCTCCGCCAATTGGGGGGCTTCGTTGGAGGCCGCCGCAAGCGGCGCCAAACTGGGACGGCGTGCGTTCAGCCAAAGGCTTCGGGCCGCATTGTCCTCAATTCGAAAACTCGCCTGACGTGCTCTTCCGCGATCCAGGCTCGAGTGAGGATTGTCTGACACTGAATGTGTGGGGCCCTGCGAACGCCAAAAAGAGCAATCTTCCTGTTATGGTCTGGATCCACGGCGGCGGCTTCGCTTATGGGGGTTCCTCGGAGCCTCGTCAAGACGGGCAATATTTGGCGGAGCGTCGGGTCGTTGTGGTTTCAATGAATTATCGCCTGGGCATCTTTGGCTTCTTCGTTCATCCTGAACTTACCGCCGAGGCCGCCCACCATGCATCGGGTAACTACGGTCTGATGGATATGACTGCTGCGCTGGAATGGGTGAAACGCAATATTGCTTCGTTTGGGGGAGATCCCGACAAAATTACCGTCTTTGGGGAGTCTGCAGGATCTTTCGCAGTGAGTGCCCTGATGGCGTCCCCGATTTCGAGAGGAATGCTCTCAAAGGCGATCGGAGAGAGCGGGGGAGCTTTTTTCAGTCCCGGTTTGGTTGTCGAGCCCGGTGAAGAGCGCGAAGAACGAGACACCGAGTTCGCCAAAGCGGTTTTTGGAACTTCTCGGCTTTCCGAATTACGGAAACTCGATGCGGAGAAAATTGTCACGGATGTCGCCAGCAGAGGGTCTGCGGTTGTCTTCGGCCCGGATATCGACGGATACTTCCTGCCGGAATCGGTGCCCAAACTCTATGCAGCAGGCAAGCAGGCTCACATCCCGTTGCTTGCCGGCTGGACAGCGGATGAGGGTCGCAATCAGATTGTTTGCGCTAATTCGAAGATTACTGTCTCTAGCTTTGCCGCTCAGGCTCAGCGCGAACTAGGCGCGAATGCTTCAGAGTTTCTAGCCTTATATCCTGCGAGGACGAGCGAGGAACTTCAGAACTCGGCAGCCGACTATGCGGGCGACCGCTCCATTGCTTATTCCACTTGGAAATGGCTTGAGGCACAGGTTAAGACGAGCAACGCTTCGGTCTTCCGCTACTTCTTTAGGCTGGGCTCTCCTGGAGACGAGATTCATCCCGCCAGCCTGGGAGCTTTCCACACAGATGACATCGAATACGTTTTCGGAACTCTAAATTCGCGTCCTGGCGCTATATGGCGTCCTGAAGATCGTGAACTCTCTGAGCGCATGATGAGCTATTGGACGAACTTCGCTCGTACGGGCGACCCCAACGGTCCGGCTCTGCCTGAATGGCCGGCTTACACAGATAGGAGCGGATGGGAGGTTATGCATCTTGGAGTTGCCCAGGTGCCAATCCGTGACGCGCACCGCGATCGCTATCTATTCCTGGATCAAGCTTGGGACAAGCAGTCTGACAAATCTCAGACCAAACCCTGAAAGGACGAATTTCATCACCCTCAGGGAATGGCGCCCACGAAGAAAGATTAATTGCATAACATTGTCCGTGCCTGATTTCAACAAGGTTTCAGGAAATGGCTTGTTTCTCCAATCATTAACGGAGCGTTGTGGGCACACATGAATCGGATTACTAATCCAACGGGGAGTTCCCCCGGCTCTGCCGGGGAGGCAGTAGCAGTTTGACATTTTCGGGAGTCCATCCAAGAAACTCCAAGAGGTGAGCCGCCAAGCACACATCAAGGAGAATCTGGATGGACGAATATGAAAGCTTAAGCCACTCGAAATGGGAGTGCAAGTACCACGTTGTTTTCATTCCGAAGGGCCGCAGGAAGGTGCTGTACAAAAGCCTGCGGCAGCATTTGGGCGAAGTGTTCCGCAAACTGGCCGAGCAGAAACAGAGTCGGATCGAAGAAGGTCATCTGCAAATCGATCATGTGCACATGATGATTTCGATTCCACCCAAGTATGCGGTCTCGCAAGTGGTGGGGTTTATCAAGGGCAAGAGCGCGATCCATCTGGCCCGAGTGTACGGAGAACGGAAGCAAAATTACGCAGGGCGGAACTTCTGGGCGCGAGGATATTTCGTATCGACGGTCGGGCGAGATGAGGCCACGATTCGGGAATACATACGCAACCAGGAGCAAGAAGACAAACGGATCGATCAGCTGAACATGTGGAACCGACCTGCCACCGTCAAGGTGGCTCAACTCAATCGGGGCCGCGTTAGCGACCCCGCTCAAGCCGCTTTGAGCGGCTCACATCGTAAAGCCCCCGGCTCTGCCGGGGGATATTTACTTACCAAGAGGCTGAGCGAGGTTGTAATGAGAAAATCAACGGAAGCACGCCACATTGTCGCGCCATATCTGCTCGCGGCTCTGTTGATTCCAGGCAGTTCGTATCGTTCGGAAGCTCAACTAGAACAGACTCACATCACCTCCGCCCTAACAGTGAGTCCAAGATTAACGATCCTGGAAGCAAGTCCAAAGGCGGTGTCCTGGGAATATAGGCAGGTCCAACTGCGTTTGGCTGAGGGATGGAACACCTGGGATGTCAACAGCGTCCTTAACCATGTACTGCTGCCGGAAGGCCTCGCGATTCACATTGGTCTTTATCGCAATTCAACAAGGTCGGGCGACACATTTCTTCCTGGTGCTCTCATCGGTAGATTGACAAAGGATGCGGAACAGGTGACGCCGGGCCCGCACTCCTGGAATGGAGAATACACCGATATTCAGATTTCCTGGATGGGGCATAACTGGCGCGTCCAAACCGCTCATGATGGAAAGGATCTCGTCCTTCTTGCAGCTCCGCTTCCATCGAGGTCGATATCCGCATTGCCGCCAACCATCGTCTTCTCCGTCAACTTCCTTTGGGACCGTCCGGGCATGACTATGAGGCATCCCGATTACATCGAGACGCGTGGAGCTTCCGGTGCAGTGCCAGTCTACTGCTCCTGCACAAGGGCTATAGGGGGAGATCGTGTTGAAGAGTCTAAACCTGCCCGTGACGGCAAGGATGTTAACATCCCTATCGGCGGTCCCTATTTCTCAATGGAATTCACCAAGCCGGTTGGTGTGAGCACAGGCAAGCGGCGCAGCCTCACGGAAATCGAGTCAATCATTGATCGCAAACGCGCGGCATACGAGAAGTCGATCACGGGATTTGGCAAGAACGGTCCGACTGTCGATGCGATTGAAACTACTCTGGGCTGGGATACGATCTTCGAGCCGGAAGAGCGCCGGGTCATTTCTCCAGTCAGCAGAGTCTGGAGTATTGACCGAGGAGGTTATGTCCTCTTCGATTGGGATAGTTTCTTTGTATCCACAATGGCGGCTATCGGAGATCGTGACCTGGCTTATGCAAATGCCATTGAAACTTTGCGTGGATCTACCCCGCAGGGCTTTGTGCCTAACTATTCACGGTCGGGTGGCTGGAAGACCTTCGACCGCTCGGAACCGCCTGTCGGATCAATCATCGTCCTTGCCTTGTATCGACAGTTTCACGATCGCTGGTTTCTTGAAGACACATTTCAGCCATTGCTCAATTGGAACCTGTGGTGGGCGAAACACCGTGACATTCAGGGATACCTGACGTGGGGAAGTGACGGTGACAATGAACCAGTGAATCCCGATGATCGCAATCGAGGTACTCGCATCGGCGCCATTTTGGAGTCCGGCCTGGACAACAGCCCAATGTATGACGACGTTGCCTATAGCTCGCAGTCGCATCTGCTCGACTTTGCGGATGTCGGACTAATGAGCATGTACATTGCCGATTGCGACGCCCTGGCAACAATAGCCGGTACTTTGGATAAGCCGGCGGAAGTCAAGGAATTGCGCGAGCGCAGTTCGCGTTACAAAGATAAGTTGCAATCATTGTGGGATGAGCGGACCGGTATGTTTCTCAACAAAGACCTGCATACAGGCCAATTTGGTATGCGGCTCTCACCGACCAACTTTTATCCATTGCTTGCTCGGGTTGCTACACCAGCCCAAGCTGAACACATGATTCAAGAGCATCTATTGAACCCAAAGGAATTCTGGGGAAAATGGATAATACCTTCAATCGCGATCGATGATCCGGCCTTCTCCGATCAGGACTACTGGCGAGGCCGGATCTGGGGGCCCATGAACTACCTCGTCTATCTGGGACTTCGCAATTACGACTACCCAGCCGTGCACCGTGAATTTGCCGAGAAGTCGCTTGGTCTTTTCCTCAATGAGTGGAGCAATAAAAGGCATGTACATGAGAACTACAATGCCATTACAGGTTCAGGAGATGACGTAGACAGAAGCGATCGCTTTTACCACTGGGGTGCCCTGCTTGGATATATGGAGTATATGGAGCAAGCGGAAGGGAGCAATTCCTCCAAATCCGCTAGATAGGGTGTATAGGCAGTCAGCGAATTGAGAGCAACGAAGGACGCTCGGGATTCCGCCTTTCTTCTCTGCTATTGCCACGACCAGGCCAGGTATCGGAGTGTCGCCGCCTTTTCCGCCCAGCAGGTAGTGGATGCGATCGAAGCCTGCGAGTTGCGGCGGGAAACAGACGGCGCGCTTGCATTGGGACCAGCCGGAACTGGTGGTGCGCATGTCTTCGGCAGCGCCGGCGAAGGGGCGGAAAGCAGAGCGTGGGCAGGCCTGAACTATAGCATTTTCCGAATAACTGTAGACCGAAACCACTCACTCAAGTGGCTTTTTCCTCAAGAAAAAGCCACCTTCGATGAACTTCAAGAAGCCACACCAATTCGGAAAATGCCGTAGTCTTCGCAATGGGGGAAGTTTACCGGTAGTGAAGACACTTCGACGCTGAACAGGTCGGCAGGCATTCCGCGCACAATCGGATTGCCGCGAAAATATTCGCAGATGCTGCATTACGGGAAGAAGGATAATGGGTGCTCATGCGTAGACGAATTTTGCTTTGTTGTTTGACGATGGCGGCGATGTCGAGCACGCTGTTTGCGGAAACGGTTACGCCGCTGCGCGAAGGCTGGCAGTTGCAATCTGCCTGCAAGCTGCAGTCCGCTGGCGAAGCGATATCCACCGATGCGTTTCAGCCGGATGGGTGGCTGAAGACGACAGTGCCCAGCACGGTACTGGCCGCGCAGGCCGCAGCGGGTGTGTTTCCGGATCCGTATTTCGGGATGAATCTGCGGCAGATTCCGGGGACGACGTATCCGATTGGCGCAAATTTTGCGCAGGAGCCGATGGACCCGAACAGCCCGTATCACTGTGGCTGGTGGTATCGGAAAGAGTTCACGGCGCCGGCCGCTGCGCATTCGGGCGAGCGGCAGTGGCTGCATTTCGGCGGAATTAATTACCGCGGCGAGGTTTGGCTTAATGGACAAAAGATCGCGGACCCGACCAGGGTTGCTGGCGCGTACCGCACCTACGATTTTGACGTGACCGACGCGCTGAAGCCGGGATAGAAAAATGTGCTGGCGGTGGAGACGTTTGCACCGACGGAAAAAGACTTGGGCATCAACTGGGTAGATTGGAATCCGTGCCCACCGGACAAAGACATGGGCTTGTGGGGCGGTGTGGACTTGGCGAGTACGGGCACAGTGACGCTGCGCTCGCCGCTGGCGGTCACGCACTTTACCGACTCGACGCTGGCCACAGCGGAGTTAACCGTGTATGCGGAGCTATACAACGCGAGTGATCGCGCGGTGAAGGGTGTGGTGGAGGGATCGGCGGCCGGGGTGAAATTTATGCAGCCGGTCGAACTTGCTGGCTACGAGAAACGGACGGTGGTGTTCTCGCCGGAGCAGTTTGCCGAGCTCAGCATTCGCAATCCGAAGCCTTGGTGGCCGCGGCAGATGGGTGATCCGCACCTGGAGCGGCTGACGGTGAGTTTCCGCGAGCAGGGCGTAGTGACAGATGAGCAAAGTGTAGAGTTCGGACTCCGCGAGATTACCTCGGAGCTCACTCCGGCCGGGGCCCGGCTGTTCCGCGTGAACGGCAAGCCGATTCTGATTCGCGGCGCGGGCTGGTCGCAGGACATGCTGCTGCGCACTGACACGCATCGGCTTCGCGACCAGTTCCGGCTGGTCGAAGACATGAACCTGAACACCATTCGCTTGGAAGGCAAGCTGGAGACGGAAGAATTCTTCCACCTGGCCGATCAAGATGGTGTCCTGGTGATGCTGGGCTGGTGCTGCTGCGACCACTGGGAGCGCTGGAAGGACTGGACCGCGGATGACTTGTCGATTGCCACGCAGTCGCTCCGGTCGCAGATGCTGCGCTTGCGGCATCACGCCAGCCTGCTGGTTTGGCTGAATGGTAGCGACATCGCCCCGCCCTCGAATGTCGAGCGCGCGTATCTGGATGTTGAGGCCGAGACGCACTGGCCCAACCCGATTCTTTCGGCTGCGTCGTCGCAGACAACGGCGGGCGGAGGGTTGAATGGCGTGAAGATGACCGGGCCTTACGATTACGTTGCGCCCAGCTACTGGTATGTGGACAAGCACAACGGTGGCGCATACGGATTCAACACTGAGACCAGCCCCGGACCGGCGATTCCATCGCTAGCGAGCCGGAAGAAGTTCTTGCCCGATCCGCAGGTATGGCCACCCTCAGCGACGTGGAGCTATCACTTGGGCAGCGGAAAGTTCGCGAATCTGAGGGCGATGGATGCGGCGATGGATGCTGTGTATGCTAAACCGCAATCGGCGGCGGACAACGAACACATTTCTGCGACCATGGAGTACGACTCCGAACGCGCGATGTATGAGGCATACAGCAGAAACAAGTACGTGTCGACCGGCGTGATCCAGTGGATGCTGAACAACGCGTGGCCCTCGATGATCTGGCACTTGTATGACTACTATCTCGAGGCAGGCGCAGGCTACTTCGGAACCAAGAAGGCCTGCGAGCCGGTGCACATTCAGTACTCCTACGACGACCGGTCAATTGTGGTTGTGAACAGCACATACGAACGGGTTGCGGGGCTGCGTGTCAGCGTGCATGTGCACAACGTGGCATGGAAGGAGTTGTACAAGGAAGACGCGGAGGTGGATGCGGGCGTGGACAGTTCGCAAATTGCGTTCACGCTTCCTGAGAGCCTGTACTCGGGCGCAGAGCGAACCTTCTTCATCGACCTGACCCTAACGGACAAGGCAGGCAAGGTGGTAAGCCGGAACTTCTACTGGGTGCCGGGTACTCTGACTACTTTTGACTGGTCAAAGACCGACTACACGCATACGCCCGCAGCGCGGCACGAGGACCTTACTGCCTTGGCGAATCTGCCGGCGGCGAAGCTGGTTGCGCATGCAGAGATGAAGAGGACGGCGCGTGGAAGGGAAGTGCGCGTGGAGTTTGAGAATCCCAGCACGGCGCTGGCTTTCCAGGTGAGCGCAGCGATGCGCACAAAGACGGGCGGGCTGATTGCGCCGGTGATCTGGTCGGACAACTGGATTGAGTTGGTGCCGGGTGAGAAGCGCGTGCTGACGGCGCTGCTGCCCGACAGCGGAGCGGACGCACCGGTGGTGGAAATTGGCAGTTGGAACGCAGGATCGCAGACGGTTGCGATTGCGGTGCAGTGAGAGAAACTTTGCGTTGGTAAGGACCCCGATGGCAGACGCGCAGGCAAGCACGCAGCCGAAGGCGGCCAGATTGAATCGGACGCTGGGACTTTGGAACCTGATCATCATCGGGATGGTGATCATTCAACCGACCGCGCCAATGGGCATCTACGGCGTGATCAGCAACAAGGCGCATGGACACGTGGTGACCGCGATCCTGATTGCGATGGTGGCCATGCTATTTACGGCCATCAGCTATGGACGCATGGCGAGGACCTATCCCAGCGCAGGGTCGGCGTACACGTACGTGGGCCAGGAGATGCATTCGGCGCTCGGCTACGTGGTGGGCTGGGGCATGGTGATGGACTACCTGATCAACCCGCTCATCTGCACGGCCTTCTGCGCGCAGGCTGCAATGAATATTCTGCCCGGGTTCTCTTTCTATGCGTGGATTGTATTTTTCGCGGCGTTCTTTACATGGACCAACCTGCGCGGGATCAAGACATCGGCGCACATGAATGAGGCGCTGTGCGCGGGGATGGTGGTGGTGGTGGCGCTTTTCCTTGCTGCAGTGGTGCATGCGGTCTGGGGCGTGCATCACGATCCGGCATTCTTTACGCATCCTTTCTACGAGGCGGGAAGATTTCACCCGTCGAGCATTTTTGCCGGCACGTCGGTGGCGGTTCTTACATATATCGGCTTCGACGCGGTCTCGACGTTCTCAGAAGAGGTGGAGAATCCGCGGCGCAACATCATGCTGGCTACGGTGCTGGTGTGTCTAATTACGGGCGTTCTGTCGGGCGTCGAGGTGTATGCGGCGCAATTGATCTGGGGTTCGAAGGAGTTTTTCGGCGACGATGTTGTTTCAGCGTTCGCAATCATCTCGCGACAAGCCGGTGGGGCAATTTTGTTTCAGATCGTCAACTTCACGCTGCTGGTTGCCAATATGGGTTCGGGCATGGGCTCGCAACTGGCTGCCGGACGATTGCTCTACGGCATGGGCCGCGGGAATGCGCTGCCGAAGGCATTCTTTGGCGCGATTGAGCCGAAACGGCGGATTCCGCGCAACAACATTATCGCCGTGGGCGGATTTGCGTTGGTGGGCGCAGGAATGCTGCAGCTTTTCTCGGCCCGCCTGGGCGGAGGTGCGTACGAGATTGGTGCGGAGTGCCTCAACTTTGGCGCGTTTGTTGCATTTATGGGCGTGAATGCGGCTGCCTTTGTGCACCATCTTCGCGGGGCCAAGAGCAGCAACCTGGGTGGCTACTTTGTTCCGGCGCTGGGCTTTTTTATCTGCGGGTTTATCTGGGTGCATTTGAGCCGTCCGGCGCTGGTGCTTGGCGCGGTGTGGATGATTGCAGGCATTGCCTACGGTGCGGTGCGCACCCGCGGATTCCGGTCTGAGTTGGTCACGTTTGAGGTACCTTCGGACCTGGCGTGAGAAAACAAGATTTCCGCGAGAGTATGCAAAGTGGTGGGCTGGATTGGTCTTTGGAGTTGAAATGGACAATCAAGCTGTTATTTGAGGCCGTCCCAGGCAATCCCGTCGAACACGAGCTGGGGGTCATCGAGCGGGGGAGGAGATCTCTCCGGCCACCGTGGAATTGACTATGGCGGAAGGCAAGGCGCTGCTTGCGAGGTTGCAGCAGCAAGTCGTGACCCCACGGGTTCAACAACATGTGGCAACCATCAAGTATTGCCCACAATGTGGCGATCCGCTTCGCACGAAGGGGCATTACAAGTCCACTCTGCGTTCTGTTTACGGCAACGTTGGCATGCGAATCCGACGCCAAAGAGCATGCCCTTGCTCCGGCTCGGAGCCGTGCAGACGCCTTCGTCGGCAAACCAAAGAATGCGGCTTGGCTGGCAGCGCAGGACACCAGCTGGCGAACGTTTTTCATTGCCCTATCGAAGAATTTTGGTCCAACTTGGGTCCGATTGCTGCCGAAAACGATGCAATTGGATCGTATTAGACGCACTACCGACCTAAACGAATCAATAAGTTAGAAAAACGGTTGCTGTTTCCAGGTCCATCACTTTCTTTCATCGGCATCCTCATCATCCAGCAGCGCTGCCCGCTCAAATCTTGAAACGCTGGGCATTTTGCCATGTCATCGGCATTGTGAGCCTCTACCTCGTCCGCAGTATAAGAGTCCTTGTTACACCAAAGGCAGAAACCGACTATGGGGTTACCATCCTCATCTTTGAACATGGACGACTCTTCTGATTTCGCGGCCGGCGGCAATATGGTTTGTCCGGGCTCGTACCCCATCGCCCGCATCTGTTCAGCCCGGTGTGCCGGGCAGGCGAGCAGTTCGATTGAACACTCGGAATGGTCGCCCTCTTCCATCGGAACGTGATGGTTTAGGCACATGCAGACGGACGGCTCAGTGTCCCCGGCGAGCTGGCACACTGCTGAGCCCTCACAGTCCTAGTAGTGACCGGCAAAATCGCAAAAATGGCGATGACTCATGTTTTCCTCTTTCTCGTTCAGTTCTCCTAATAGGTACCTACCGAGCTGAGGCCATTTGGGGGACAGTTCGGGGACACGGACTTGGGATAGGGCAAAAAACCTGAGGAGAAGCTTAAGATGTTCCGATGCTCGCCTGTGGTAGGCGCGTACCTGTAGGACAACATCCTTGCGCGAAAAGACGGCATC
>Ga0302320_10014506_pt1 | contig 16299 bp, 15 predicted proteins | sample Bog_T0_3_FD_202130 | JGI IMG/M metagenome (GOLD analysis project Ga0302320, IMG submission 202130) | Peat permafrost microbial communities from Stordalen Mire near Abisko, Sweden - Bog_T0_3 | ecosystem: Environmental > Terrestrial > Soil > Wetlands > Peat | place: Sweden: Abisko, Stordalen Mire... | reverse complement strand
GCCCAAACCCCCTGAGTTTGTTGCCCTACCCCGATTCAAATTTAGACGAAGTTCGTTAATGCAATCGTAAATGGCAACCATTGCAATCTCTGGGCGTGATGCTCAATGAGTCGCTTGTCGTACATTGCGCACTTGATGTCTCGGTCGCAGGCCACCAACACGGCTCACTTCCCGTCAACCGGCTGGAAGCCGCTGGCCTTCAGGACGGCGGCAGCGACGGGGGATGAGATGAAGCCGATCAGTGCCCTCGCGGCATCCGGCGCCTTGCTGGCCGTCACGATTCCAGCCGCCATCAACGTGGTGTTCTGAATCTCGGGGGGAAGCGGACCGGCGAGATCGACGCCGGGCGAAATCACGATCTCGGTGATCTGGCCGATTTGCATATCAATGTCGCCATTGGCGACGCCCGCGAAGACGTTCTCGGGAATATCGCCCTCCGATCGGTCGAGCCTGAGCTTCGGCTTCAATTCCCCGGCAAGGCCCAGCCGCTCGAGCAGGCCGGCGGTATAGATGCCGGACGTCGAACCGGTGACGGGATCGCGGTAGCCGATCGAGCGCGCCGAAAGCAGCGCCCGTTTGAATGCCTCGACATTGCCGAGATCCGGTTTGGGCGCGCCCTTGCGTACCGCGACGCCAAGCGCGATGCCCGCGATGTCGACGAGGCTGCCCGCGACGACCTTGCCATTGGATTCAAGCTTTTGCAGTTGCGATCTGGATACGATCACCACATCGGCGGCGGCGTCCTTCTCGATCCGCGCGACAATGGCGCCGGCCGGACCATATTCGATGGTTGCCGCGTTGCCGGATGACTTCTGAAAGTCGGGAAGCAGCCGGGACAGCGCCCCTTTCAATGAGCCGGATGCCAAAACCCTGATCTCGGCAGCATCCGCAGGTCGGCCGACAGACATCGCCAGCATCAGGGCAACAGCGATCATCGCGACAGGGTGCTTCATGGTTTTGCCTGCAGCGAAAGCCGGCCGAGCAGAAGCGCGAGATCGTCGGTCTGATCGAGCCCCCACAAGGCCTGCAAAATGGCGTCGGTCCGCTCGCGCGGCCAGCGCTTGCCGACATTGCCGCGGAATTTCCGTTCCACTTCGGTGCGGTTCATCGGCCGCTCGGCGAAGCCCGGCGCGTAATCCACTTCGCGCGTAATGCGCTGGCCGTCGGTGAGGATCGCGGTCACGCGGGTGGGAACGCCGCCGGCCCGCGCCGTGAGATTGGGGTCCTCGCTGACTTTTATCTTTTGCATGAAGGCGAGGATTTTTGGATCGCCGAACATCTCCGTTGCGAAGCTAGCATTGGTGATGTCACCGTCGAACATCGCCCGCGCCGTGATGTAGGGCAAGCTGTGGTCGGCGGTTTCCCTGGTCTTGGGCAACCATTTTTCCGGTTCGCTGCCGGTGCGTTGATAGCCGCGCGCCGTCGTGGCGATCTCGATCGCGGCAATGCGTTCAAGCGATCCTGCTTCCTTGGCCACTTCGATTCCGGCAACGATGGCGGTCTGGGTGTAGATCACAGCGGGATAAGGTTTTATCGCGCAGCGAAGGATCCGGAACGGCACGCCGCGCCGGCCGAAGCTGTCGGGGTCGACATTCCCGGGCCCCGACACCTGCTTGAAGAAACCGGATTGTCCTTCGAAGATAGGCGCCGCGCCGGTCAGGCCGCCACGTGCGAGATAGGCGGCGAACACCGCATTGCGCGCCGCTTCGGCGTCCGCAAATCCCTTCCAGTCCGATAGCGTCTGCACCCGGGTCTGGGCCATCGGAATGTGGTCGTTGACGGCGAGATTGACCGCCTGGGTCAATTGCTCCGGACCAAGTTTCATCAGTTTCCCCGCGGCGAGCGCCACCGCCGGCAGGCTCATCACCGGCGGATCCCAGCCGCGCGTCGTGATGTCGAGGGCGTCGACCAGCTGACAGTTCACTTCGTAGGCGAGGACAATCGAGGTGATCAAATCCTGCGCGCCGGCCCGCTCGGCCTCCGCCACTGCGAGGCACGGCGCGATGTGATCGCTGGGATGAACGGAAAAGCGTCCGACATAGGTGTCGTTGAAGTCGAAGTAGCGGAACGCGGCGCCGTTGGCGAAGGATGCAAGGTCCGGCGTGGTGCGCCTGTCGGTGCCGATGATGGTGGCGTTGCCACTGGCGGCAAGCGCGACGTCCCGGCAAATGCCGACCGGACGCTCGTCGAAGGCGCCGATCCCGCACCCGATGGTATCGATAACATGCGTCTTGACCCGTTCGATGGTCGCAGCGTCGATATCGTCATAGCGCAGGCCGTCGGCATAGGCCGCCAGTCTTTCGGCCAGCGGACGGACCGGCTGCTCCGACGGCGACCGGCCTTGCACGCCGGCGATCGGCGAAGCGGCGGGGAGCGTGGCAGCGCCGGCGGCCAGCCGAAGAAATGTCCTGCGAGGCAGCTTCATGGCATTTCCCCGGCATTTCTGGCGGACGTTCGGCGCCCGCTCTCAGCGCCGCAAGCGCCGCTATTTGCAGGTCCCCGCCGCGCGCTTGTCGTTCATCGCCTTGCTGCAATACTTGCCGCAAAACTTGCCGCCGGCCTTGGTACAGTTGGCCATGCATTTCTCCTCCGAACAGCCAAAGTTGTCGGCGGAGGCCGTCGAGACGCCGGCGGCGCTGCACGCAATGAACGTTGTAAATGCGATCGCCATTGAAATTCGAAACATGTCCACTCCCTTTGAAAATAACGGCCAAATATCCGCAAAATCCGGCCTCGGCGCAACACCCAGAACGTCGCAACCACGCACACGATAATCAGTCACTGGCCGTTGAAATAAAGCTCTCGCGCTGTCGCGCCGAAGATCTTCGCACGCGCGGTGGCGTCGGGGATGGCCTCGACCAGCCAGTCGATGGTGGCCTTGTAGGGAAACTGGCCTTCATGGCCGACGAACGGGCAGTCGCTGGCCCACACCAGCCGATCGGCGCCCGCGACGCGAACCAGTTCGCGGGCATATTCCCTGGCCTGTGGCCCGAGCCGGTAGCCGCCGGAGACCTTGACCCAGGTGCGGCCCTTGTCGATCGAGCGCAGCAGCGCCTTGAAGCCTTCGCTGTTGATGCCGGACTTCGGATCGGGCCGGCCGAGATGATCGACCACGATCCTGACGCCGCTGGCCTCCAGCACGGGCAAGATTTTCGGCAGGTCCTCGCCATCGACATGGGGATGAACGTGCCAGCCGAGATCGGCGAGGCGCCGAAACAGCGCGCGGTAGTCGAACGTGGTGATGTCGGGCAGATCAGGCAGGCCGATGAAGGGCAGCCGCACGCCGACAAAACCCTCGCGGCCCATCGCCTCCAGCACAAATCGCTCCACCGGCGGCCTGAAGATCGCGGTGCCACGCAATCGCCCCGGATGGGCGCGCAGCGCCGCCAGGATGTAGTCGTTGTAGTCGCCCCACGGGCTTGCGGCCGCGATCACGGCGCGGTCGACGCCATTGTCGTCGAGGGTCGCGATCAACTGCTCGTGGGTAAAACTGTAGGTCGGCGCGTGGCGCGGATTGTCGATCAGCGGCATGTCCGCCGTGAAGACATGGACGTGAGCGTCGATCTTGAAAGGGTCGGGCATGGGTTCTGCTCACTGCGACTCGAGGCCGGCTTTCTTCACCACGGCGGCCCACATCTCGACATCGGATTTGAGCCGCGCATCGAGTTCCTCCGGCGAACACGCCACCGGCTCGCCACCGAGATCGATCATGCGCTTGCGGAAGTCCGCATCACTTATAATGGCGCGGATGTGGCCGTTGAGGAAGGCGATAATCTCGCGCGGGGTGCCGGCCGGCGCCATCAGCGAGTTCCAGCCGTCGACCGCTGCCTCGACGCCGCTCTCGCGCAGCGTCGGCACGTCAGGCTGAAGCGGCGAACGCTTGCTGCCGGAGGAAGCGATGGCGCGGATCTGCCCGGCGTCGATCGCCGACTTCAGCGCGGCATAGGACTCGACGCCGATCTGCATGTCGCCGCGCAGCAGCGAGGTCAGAACCTCCGCCGAAGTGCGATGCGGCACCACCGTCATCGGAATGCCTGTGGTCGTGCGCAACAGTTCGCCGGTGACGTTCTGGGTGCTGCCGGGATTGATGGTGCCGACGTTGAATTTCTGCGGATCGGCGCGGGCGGCGTCGAGCGCGTCCTTCAGCGTGTGCATGGCCGAGTCCGCCCGCACCAGCAGCAGCAGGTCGAACAGCGCCATGGTCGAGATCGGCGCAAAGGCCGTGACCGGATCGAACGGCATCGAGGCGAGCAGCGACTTCGACAGCGCGATGCCGCTGGAGAAGACGAACAGGGTGTAGCCATCCGGCTCCGCCGAGGCGACCGCGCTGCCGGCGGTGATTCCGCCCGCCCCCGGACGGTTCTCGATGAAGACCTGGCCGTGGGTGCGCCCGGCGAGCCTCTCGGCCAGCAGACGGACGGTGATATCGGCAAAGCCGCCCGCCCCGAACGGCACGATGATGCGGATCGGCCGGTTCGGATAAGGCGCCTCCGCGCCCGCAGGCACCATCGATGCCGCGCCGAGCACAAGCGCGATCAGTATCCCCGCTGCCCTGAAAAGCAATGAGCTGAATTTCCCCGGTGAAATCACGTTGCAATGGTTTCCCAAACGCGGTCACTGTAACGATCCGCAGGCTTGCATCAAGCGGCAGCGGGTCAAGACGAGTTGATCCTTTCGGACCTGGAGCCAGCGGCATGGGAACTTCACTCCCGCTTTCAGGTTCTTCATCTGCCGGGGACGAAACCGACCAGCAAGGAGTGATCACCCGATGAGGCGCGCGCAGCGTGGTTCGATTCGCTCCTGCGGAGGGGTGATCGCCAGGATAACATTCGCAAGTGCTGCGATCCTCGGTCTGCTCGCCGCGCTTTCCAGCGCGCCGGCCCAGGATGCCGGCGTCAGCGGCATTCCGCCGGGACCGGCGAACGCGCGCGGGCTTAATGGCTCGATCAGCAATCCCAGCGGCAACAGCAACGCCTCCAGCGTGCAGCCAATGCCTTCGGTGCCGCCACCGGCGTCGCCGGCCATGGCGCCGGTTGTACCGTCCAGCGTGTCGCCGCCGGTGGCAAACGGCGGGTTGCCGGTGGTGCGAAGACCGATACGGACGCGACGAACGCGGTTTGCGGCACCGAGATTGCGCGGCGCGGCGGCCCGGGCCGCCGTCAGCGAGCAAGACAGGCTGATCGACCGCAAGCTGACCAGCATCTGCAGGGGATGCTGAAGTTCTGAGGCGAGTTAGCGATAGCGTAACCCGCCGCTACGAGCCCGATATCAGAGGTTTGGTGGGTTACGCTTCGCTAACCCACCCTACGAGTCACATTTCTACCCGATCGGCTTCAGGCCCGCCTCGATCTGCGCGCGCCGCGGTTCGAGAAACGGCGGCAGCGCCAGCTTTTCGCCGAGTGTTTCCATCGGCTCGTCGGTCGCAAACCCGGGGCCGTCGGTGGCGATCTCGAACAGGATGCCGTTCGGCTCGCGAAAATAAAGGCTGCGAAAATAAAAACGGTCGATCTCGCCGGAGTTGCGGATGCCGAGCTCGGTCAGCCGCTGCGTCCAGGCATGGTATTGCGCTTCGTCGGGCGTGCGAAACGCGACGTGATGCACGCCGCCCGCGCCCTGCCGCGCCACCGGTAAATCTTTCTGCTCGATCACATGCAATTCCGCCGCGGGTCCGCCCTCGCCCATCGCAAACACGTGAACCCGGGCCGGCGCGTCCGGGGCGGCATAGTCGCGCTGCCGGTGCATGTTCATGACGGAGGTCAGCACCTTCTCGGTGCTTGCGAGATCGTGCACGTTGAGCACGATCGGGCCAAGGCCGCGAATCTGGTGCTCGGCGGGCACCGCGCTCTTCTCCCACGGCGCGGCCGGACCCTTGCCGCCGTCGTCGACCAGCACCAGGCGCTGGCCTTCTCTGTCCTCGAACGGCAGCATCAGCCGGCCGTCGACTTCGGTGACCTCGCCGCTGTGGCCGCCGGCCTTTTTCAGGCGATCGCGCCAGTAGCCGAGGGCCTGCTCGCCGGCGACGCGCAATCCGGTGCGCGAAATGCTGTTGCTGCCGCGCCGCTCCGGCGCTGCCGGAAAATCGAAGAAGGTCAGGTCGGTGCCCGGATTGGCCTTGCCGTCGGCGTAAAACAGGTGGTAGGCGCTGACATCGTCCTGGTTGACGGTCTTCTTGACCAGCCGCATGCCGAGCAGACCGGTATAGAAGGCCAGATTCTCGCGCGGTTTGGCCGAAATGGCCGTCAGATGGTGAATCCCCGTCAGCTGCATCATTGGGTTCCCTTCACCCTTCAGGCACCGCCGAAATACCGGCGCCGCCGGTTTGGGGCGCCGTTCGGGTTCATGTAGGATATGATTTGAAGACTCGCCAGCGGCAACCTATGCCGCCGGCTGCAAGGACGGCCTCATGACCGAGCACCTGGTAGTCACCGACGAAGGCGCCGCGCGCATGATCCGGCTGCGGCGGCCGGAAAAGAAGAATGCGATCACCCAGGCGATGTACCACGCCATGAGTGACGCCATCGATACCGCGCAGGGCAACCCCGATATCCGCTGCATCATCATCACCGGCGGGTCAGGCGTGTTCACCGCCGGCAACGATCTCGAGGATTTCCTGAAGGACGGTACCTCCAACGCCGATGCGCCGCGCGCGTCCAACGCCGTCAAGTTCCTGTATTCGCTCGCCCACAACGTCAAGCCGATCATCGCCGCGGTCGACGGTATCGCGATCGGCATCGGCACCACCATGCTGTTCCATTGCGACTATGTGCTCGCCAGCACGACGGCGAGCTTCTCCACGCCGTTCATCCATCTCGGCCTGGTTCCGGAAGGCGCCTCAAGCCTGCTGGTGCCGCGCACGATAGGACACCAGCGGGCGTTTGCGATGCTGGTGATGGGACGCACGGTCAGCGCCGAGGAGGCCCACCTCGCCGGCTTCGTCAACGTCGTGGTGGCGCCCGGTCACACCGAAGCCGAGGCGCGCAAGGTGGCGCGCGAGATCTGCGCGTTGCCGTCGGAGGCGGTCGCGATCTCGCGAAAGCTCTTGAAACTGCCGCCGGAAGACCTGACCCGCCGGATCGACCAGGAAAGCCATCTGTTCAGCGAGCGGATGCGCTCGAAGGAGGCGGTGGCCGCCTTCAAGGCGTTCTTTTCGCGCAGGAAAGGATGACGCCAAGGTGTCGTGAAAAGGCATTGTGAACAGGCGTCGTGAAATCGTCGTGTCGCCCGCTTAATGGCCAGGTCATGAGATATTCGCTTTGTCAGGCCCTCGCGGCTGCAATGCTGCTGGCAGCATTCAATCCCCCCTCGCGCGCTGCGGCCCAGACCGCGCCGGTCGAGTTGCGCATTCTCGCGATCAACGATTTCCACGGCAACCTCCGCCCGCCGGCCGGCGGGATCAGGATCGCCGACCCCGGCGACAGGACCAAGAAGATCGCGGTCGCCGCCGGCGGCGCAGAATATATGGCGACGCTGGTCAGCCAACTCCGGCAAGGCCACGACAACAACATCTTCGTTGCCGCCGGCGACCTGATCGGCGCCAGCCCGTTGCTGTCGGCGATGTTTCACGATGAGCCCACCATCGAGTCGATGTCGATGATGGGGCTCGCGGTATCCTCGGTGGGCAACCACGAATTCGACGAGGGCAAGGATGAATTGCTGCGGATGCAGAATGGCGGCTGCCATCCCGTCGACGGATGCCAGGGGCCGCATCCATTTGCCGGCGCGAAATTTCACTACCTCGCCGCCAGCACGGTCGACACCACTACCGGCAAGACGGTCTTACCGCCCTACGAGATCAGGGAATTCGAGGGCATTCCGGTCGCCTTCATCGGCCTGACGCTGAAGGGCACACCCGGGATCATCTCGCCGGTCAGCGCGGCAGGGCTGGAATTCCACGACGAGGCCGACACCGTGAACGCGCTGGTGCCGGAGTTGAAGGCGCGCGGCGTCGAGGCCATCGTCGTGCTGATTCACGAGGGCGGGTTTCCGACCGGCGACTACAATGAATGTCCGGGAATATCCGGACCGATCGTCGACATCGTCAAGAAATTCGATCGCGCGGTCGACGTCGTGATTTCCGGCCACACCCATCAGGCCTATATCTGCGAGATCGACGGCCGGCTCGTCACGTCAGGCGACAAATACGGCACCCTGGTCACCGCGATCGATCTGAAGCTCGACCGCGCCACGCGCGACATCGTCAGCGCCAGGGCCGACAACGTCATCGTCCGCAGCGGCGTCCTTGTCGCCGACCCCGGGCAGGCCGCGCTGCTTGCCGCCTACGACAGGGTTGCCGGGCCGATCGCCAACCGCCGCGCCGGATCGGTCACCACGACGCTGTCGCGCGTGCCTGCCGATAGCGGCGAGAGCGCGCTCGGCGACATCATCGCCGACGCCCAGTTAGCTGCGACCAGCAGCGAGGCCAATGGCGGTGCGGTGATCGCACTCACCAATCCCGGCGGCATCCGCACCGACATTATCAGGAAGGAGGACGGAACCGCGACCTATGCCGACCTGTTTGCGAGCCAGCCGTTCCGCAACCAGCTGGTGACGCTGACGCTGACGGGAATGCAGATCAAGAACATGCTCGAGCAGCAATGGCTCGACCCGAAACGGCGGCGGATTCTGCAGGTCTCGAAGGGTTTTGCCTACAGCTGGGACGGCGCCGGGCCGGATGGAGCGCGCGTGGCCGCCGAGCGCATGTCGCTGAACGGACAACGCATCGATCCCTTGCGGAGCTACCGCGTGACCGTGAATAATTATCTCGCGGTCGGGGGCGACGGCTTTACCGTCCTGAAACAGGGAACGGCGCAGCAATTCGGCGCCTATGACGTCGATGCGCTTTACGCCTATTTCCGGGCTAATAGTCCGATTGCACCCGCGACCGGCGGCCGCATCCTGCGAACGAACTGACTTGCAAGACCGATCCGCCGGTCCGGCTCTTTCGCAGCCGCCCGTTAGCCCCTAGATTAGCCCGGTCTCGAAAAGCGCGATCGGCGCGCTGGGGTATCGCATGACGACGCTGCTTCTCAGCCATCCGGCTTGTCTCGACCATGAAACGCCGCCGGGGCATCCGGAGCGCGCCGACCGGCTGCGCGCGGTGGCAGAGGTGCTGGCGGAAGATCGCTTCGGCGGACTGGTGCGCGGCGAGGCGCCGGAAGGCAGCCTGGATTCGGTCACGCTTTGTCACAACGAGCATTATGTCACCGAGCTGCGTCATATCGCGCCGTCGAGCGGACTGATCTATCTCGACGGCGACACCTCGATGTCTCCGGGCACCTGGGAGGCTGTCATGCGCGGCGTCGGCGGAGCCGTCGCCGCCACCGACGCCGTCATGTCGGGCACGCATGATAATGCGTTCGTCGCGATCCGCCCGCCAGGCCATCACGCCGAGATCAACAAGCCGATGGGCTTCTGCTTTTTCGACAACGCGGCCATTGCCGCGCGCCATGCCCAGCGCAAATACGGCATCGCCCGCGCGGCGGTAGTCGATTTCGACGTCCATCACGGCAACGGTACCCAGGACATTTTCTGGGGCGATCCGACCGTGATGTATTGCTCGACCCATCAGATGCCGCTGTTCCCCGGCACCGGCGCCAGCGGCGAGCGCGGCGAGCACGACAATATCGTCAACGCGCCGCTTGCCTCGGAAGACGGCGGCGCCAAATTCCGCGCCGCATTCGAAAACGTGATCCTGCCGCAGTTGCAGAGATTCAGCCCCGAACTGATCATCGTCTCGGCCGGCTTCGACGCCCACTATCGGGATCCGCTGGCCTCGCTCAACCTCAAGGCGGAGGATTTCGGCTGGGTGACGCGAAAACTGATGGACCTTGCCGATGCCAGCGCGGGGGGGCGAATTGTCTCGGTGCTCGAGGGCGGCTATGATCTGCAGGGCCTGAAGGAATCGGTCGCGGCCCACGTCACTGCGTTGATGGGCGCATCAATTCCCGCCACAATGGGCGCATGAACATCGTTTAAGTCCGCGGCGACGAGCAAGCGCTTTTCGGGAAAGCAACATGGCCGAAAACACCCAGATGGACGTCAAGAAACTCTCCTTCGAGCGCGCGATCGAGGAACTCGAATCGATCGTCAAACGGCTCGAGGACGGCAAGGTGCCGCTGGAGGAATCCGTCGCCATCTACGAGCGGGGCGAACAGCTGAAACGGCGATGCGAGGAACTGCTGCGGCAGGCCGAAGCCCGGGTCGACAAGATCACCACCGACGCCAGCGGCCAGGTGACCGGCACCGAGCCGCTGGACGTGCAGTAACCGACCGCGCGAGCCGATCCGGGGCTGCATTGCGGCCGTCCTTCGAATGGACTTCGGAATCGGGCAGAATTCGGCCACTTGACGATCCCGGCGCGATTTGGGTCACTCCCGGGCAACACTCGAGAACATTGGACGAATCCCGCGCCGGCCGGCCGCCGCCGGGGTTGAATTAGCTCTTGGCGCTCGAAGCGGCCTGATATAGTCCCGCCGTCAGTCTGGGGATCAGCAGTAAGTGCGCGTTCAGCACCGCCATATCATCTATGTGCAGGGATACGATCCGCGCGGCCTCGCGCAGTATTACCGCATGTTCAGAACCGAACTGCGGAAATTCGGCCGGCTGTATCAACTCGCCACCACCATCAGCCGTCCGCAGAGTTCGCCCGATGGCGAAACCGGCTCCTGGACCATCGAGACCAAGGCAAGCGACTGGCAGACCCGGACCAGCTACGATTTTCTGCGCTGGGAAGACCTGATCCAGCGCGACCTTGCCGCGCCGATCTGGGCCACGGTTTTCCAGGCCATTTGGATCTACTGGCGGCTGGTGTTCAGCGGCACGATCGCCAGGTTCTGGAAGGCTCATTGGCGGTTCGCGACCTTCATCACCTATCCGCATTTGATGCTTCTGCTCGAAGCCGTGTGCGCGTGGGGCCTTGCCTACGGCTTCGAGAAAGGACTGGAGGCGATTGGCTTTCCCGTGATGCTCGCTGTCGCGGCGGCCGTAGCCTTGTTCGTCGCGACGCTCGGAACCATGCTGAAATACACGGAAAACCGGACATATCTGCTCTATCTCCTGTCCGACACGATCTGGACCTGGGAATTCTCGCACCGCCGGCGGCCCGATTGGGACCAGCGCATCGACCGTTTCGCGCAGTATCTCGCCAACGTCGCTCGCGAAAGCGACGCCGAGGAAATCGTCGTCGTCGGCCACAGTTCGGGGTCGTTTTTGGGAGCCGAGATCCTGGCGCGCGCGCTGAAACTCGATCCGGCGCTGGGACAGCACGGCCCGCGCATCGTCCTGCTTACGATCGGCGGCAATTTGCCGATCGTCGGATTTCATGCCGTGTCGCAGGATTTCCGCGACCACCTTCGCCTGTTGGCGATTGAGCCTTCGGTCGACTGGATCGACTGCCAGTCGCGCAAGGACGTGATGAATTTCTATCCCTTCGATCCGATCGCCGGGCACGGCATCGACGTCGGCGCGGCGAGGCGCAACCCCAAGATCGTGCCGGTCCGGTTCCGCGAAATCATCCGGCGCGAGCACTACAACCTGTTCCGCTGGATGTTCTTCCGGGTGCACTTCCAGTTCGTCATGGCCAACGAACGGCCGCACGCCTACGATTTTTTCATGATCGTCTGCGGACCGATCCCGTTGCGAGAACGCATGGCTCTGCCCGAAGCGGCGCTGGCGATCGCCACCGGGGATGCCGCAGCCCGCGAATGGGCCTGGAAAAGGCTCGAAGCAGCCCCCGCCGGCCGGGCGGATGCCGTCGATTCAGGCGCGATGGAACCGTCGGCGCGCCGCAGCGGGTGAGGCCTGGGGCCACGTGACCACCCTCGCGGGTTGGCTTTGGCCGCAGCTTTGGTGTAAAGCTTTGGCGGCTATGGGCTGTTGAAGGCCGCCTGACGAATTTGTCTCGCGGCGGTAACTACTTCAAATAGCACGCAAAATGATTGAGAAGGGTGAAATTGCCAAGGGTGACGCATATCACATTGAACGATCCGGAGCGCATCTAGGCTCATTAACTCGGGCTTCGGCCCGCTCAGGTGGCTTCCGGCGTCTGGGTCTTCGCTTGCGCTGATACGGCGCAACCCATCTCAAGTCGGGCGGATCGTCCGACATGCAAAATTGGAATATCGCCGTGACCGCATTTAGTAAAACGCCGCTTCTCGATACCATCCGCACCCCGGACGATCTGCGCCGGCTCAAGGTGGAGCAGGTCCGGCAAGTCGCTGACGAACTGCGCCAGGAAACCATCGACGCGGTCTCGGTTACCGGCGGACATTTCGGCGCCGGTCTCGGGGTCGTCGAACTGACCACGGCCCTGCACTACGTCTTCGACACCCCGCGCGACCGCCTGATCTGGGACGTCGGCCACCAGGCCTATCCGCACAAGATCCTGACCGGCCGCCGCGACCGTATCCGTACGCTGCGCACCGGCGGCGGGCTTTCCGGGTTCACCAAGCGAACCGAAAGCGATTACGATCCGTTCGGCGCCGCCCACTCCTCGACCTCGATCTCGGCCGCACTCGGCATGGCCGTGGCGCGCGACCTTTCCGGCGGCAAGAACAATGTCATCGCCGTCATCGGCGACGGCGCGATGTCGGCCGGCATGGCCTATGAGGCCATGAACAATGCCGGTGCGATGAACTCCCGGCTGATCGTCATTCTCAACGACAACGACATGTCGATTGCGCCGCCGGTCGGCGCGATGTCGGCCTATCTGTCGCGGCTGTACTCCGGCAAGACCTATCGCTCGCTGCGTGAGGCCGCCAAGCAACTCGGCAAGCATCTGCCGAAGGTGCTCGCCGACCGCGCCAACCGCGCCGAGGAATATTCGCGCGGCTTCATGGTCGGCGGCGGAACGCTGTTCGAGGAACTCGGCTTCTACTATGTCGGCCCGATCGACGGCCACAATCTCGACCACCTGCTGCCGGTGTTGCAGAACATTCGCGACATGGAGACCGGCCCGGTGCTGGTCCACGTCGTGACGCAAAAGGGCAAAGGCTACGGTCCGGCCGAGGCTTCGGCCGACAAGTATCATGCGGTGGTCAAGTTCGACGTCGCCACCGGCACCCAGGCCAAGGCCAAGCCGAACGCTCCCGCCTATCAGAACGTGTTCGGCCAGAGCCTCGTCAAGGAGGCCGAGAAGGACGACAAGATCATCGGCATTACCGCGGCGATGCCGTCGGGCACCGGGATCGACATTTTCGCAAAAGCCTTCCCCGAGCGCACCTTCGATGTCGGCATCGCCGAGCAGCATGCGGTGACATTTGCCGCGGGGCTCGCGACCGAAGGCTACAAGCCGTTCTGCGCGATTTATTCGACCTTCCTGCAGCGCGGCTACGACCAGGTCGTTCACGACGTGGCGATCCAGAGCCTGCCGGTGCGGTTTGCGATCGATCGCGCCGGCCTGGTCGGTGCCGACGGCGCCACCCACGCCGGCTCGTTCGACAACGCCTATCTCGGCTGCCTGCCGAATTTCGTCATCATGGCGGCTTCCGATGAGGCCGAACTGGTACACATGGTGGCGACCCAGGTCGCGATCAACGATCGCCCCAGCGCGGTGCGCTATCCGCGCGGCGAAGGCCGCGGCGTCGAGATGCCCGAGGTCGGGATTCCGCTCGAAATCGGCAAAGGGCGCATTGTTCGCGAGGGCAGCAAGATCGCGCTGCTGGCGTTCGGCACCCGTCTCGCCGAATGCGAAAAGGCTGCGGACGAACTGGCCGCGCATGGATTGTCGACCACCATTGCCGACGCGCGCTTCATGAAACCGCTCGACGTCGACCTGATCCTGAAGCTCGCCCGCGAGCACGAAGTCCTGCTCACCATCGAGGAAGGCTCGATTGGCGGTTTCGGCTCCCATGTGATGCAGACGCTGGCCGAACACGGCATGCTCGACGGCGGATTGCGGATGCGCGCGATGGTGCTGCCCGACGTGTTCCTTGACCACGACTCGCCGAACGCGATGTACGCCCGCGCCGGCCTCGACGCCAAGGGTATCGTCGCCAAGGTGTTCGAAACCCTCGGCAAGGATTTCAAGGCAGAAACGGTGAAGCTGGCCTGAGATTTTCGCACCGTCTCATGGGCCGGTGCGCAGCACCGGCCGCACCGGCATCGAGCTGAACCTGGCCAAGGGCGATCCCACCATGCCCCCTGCCCGCAAGCGCGCCGACGTTCTTCTGGTCGAGCGCGGCCTGTTCGAGAGCCGGGCGCGGGCGCGGGCCGCAATTGAGGCCGGCCTTGTGATTGCCAACGACAGACCGGTGACAAAACCATCCGAGAACATCCCCGAAGACGCCGTGGTGCAGGCGCAGGCTGCGCACCCCTTTGTCTCGCGCGGCGGGGTCAAGCTGGCTGGCGCACTCGAGCACTATCCAATCGAGATCGAGGGCCATGTCTGTCTCGATGTCGGCGCATCGACCGGCGGCTTCACCGAGGTCTTGCTCGCAGGCGGCGCCAGCCTGGTGTTCGCGATCGACGTCGGGCGCGAACAATTGCACCCTACGCTGCGCGGCCATCCCAGGATCGTCTCCATGGAGGAAACCGACATCCGCAAGCTCGAGGGCAAGCGTCTGCCGATGCGGCCGGATATCGTCGTCATCGACGTCAGTTTCATCTCGCTGAAAGCGGTGCTGCCGGTGGCGCTGTCGCTGGCGGCCTCGCCGATGCATCTGCTGGCGCTGATCAAGCCGCAATTCGAGGCGCCGCGAAAGCATTCCAAGCGCGGCATCATCCGCGACGCGAGCGTGCACCGGGACGTCTGCGACGACATCGCGGCTTTCGTGGCGGCGCAGGGCTGCACCGGCATCGAGATATTCCCGTCATCGATCACGGGCGGCGACGGCAATATCGAATTCTTCATCGGCGCGCGCCGTGGTTGAGCGCCTCGCCATCGACCATGTCGGCCATTTCGGCGACGGCGTCGCGCTGGTCGGCGGGCAGAATGTCTACGTGCCCTACACACTCGGCGGCGAAATCGTCGAGGTGATGGCCGTACCGGGCCATCATCCCGACCGCCGCCGTCTGCTGCAGGTCGAGCGCGCCAGCCCCGAGCGGATCGCGCCGTTTTGTCCGCATTTTACGATCTGCGGCGGCTGCGCCATCCAGCATTGGGAGAGCGAACGCTACCGCGCCTGGAAGCGCGGTCTCGTGGTCGGAACGCTGGCGCAGGCAAAGCTCGACTGCGACGTCGCTCCGCTGATCGACGCCCACGGCGCGGGCCGGCGGCGGATCACCTTGCACGCCCGGATGGGTACCCACGACGTGCTCAAGGTCGGCTTTGCCGCGGCCAATTCGCACGACATCATTGCCGTCGATCGCTGTCCGATCCTGGATCCCGGCCTGAGCGGCGCGCTCGACGCGGCGTGGGCGCTCGCCGAGCCGTTGATCGCAACCGGAAAGCCGCTCGATATCCAGCTTACCGCCACCGACAATGGCCTCGATGTCGACGTCCGCGGTTCGGGGCCGCTGCCGGCGAGCCTGATCGCAAGGCTGTCCGATGTCGCCGAGCAACACCGGCTGGCGCGGCTGACCCGCCATGGCGAACTGGTGCTGATGCGGACGCCACCGACGATTGCGATTGGCGCCGCGCGGGTAATCCTGCCGCCGGGCTCGTTCCTGCAGGCGACTGTCGCCGGCGAGGAAGCGCTGGCGGCGCTGGTATCCGGGCATTGCCGGCGCGCCAAGCACATCGCCGACCTGTTTTGCGGGGTCGGCCCCTTTGCGCTGCGGCTGGCGGCGAAGTCGCGGGTCGCGGCCTTCGACAGCGATGCGGGCTCGATCGCGGCGTTGCAGAAGGCGGCGACCACGACCTCCGGCCTGAAACCGGTCAAGGCCGAGGTTCGCGATCTCTTCCGCCGTCCGCTGGTGCCGCAGGAACTGCGCGACTACGACACACTCGTGTTCGATCCGCCGCGGCAGGGCGCGCAGGCGCAGGCCCAGCAGCTGGCGGCCAGCAAGATTCCCGTGGTGGTCGCGGTGTCCTGCAACATCGCGACCTTCGCCCGCGACGCCCGGATCCTGGTCGACGGCGGCTACCGGATCGAGGGCGTGACGCCGGTCGATCAATTCCGGCATACGCCGCATGTCGAGCTGGTGGCGCGGTTTTCGCGCTGACGATCTTGCGAGTCACCGCCCCCAGCGATCCTGCCAGATTTTCTCGCCGATCGTGCAGGACACGCGCGGTTCCTTCTCGGCCACCGGGACCACCCGGCGCTCGGGCGTGCGGCCGGCCACCTCGAGCAGGAGCTTGCTGCGGATCGCTTCCTTGAACTTGTCGCGGTCCTTGATGGCGACCACGAAGGAACCGGGGCC
>Ga0302320_10014505_pt1 | contig 16299 bp, 15 predicted proteins | sample Bog_T0_3_FD_202130 | JGI IMG/M metagenome (GOLD analysis project Ga0302320, IMG submission 202130) | Peat permafrost microbial communities from Stordalen Mire near Abisko, Sweden - Bog_T0_3 | ecosystem: Environmental > Terrestrial > Soil > Wetlands > Peat | place: Sweden: Abisko, Stordalen Mire... | reverse complement strand
TACCAGACGTCACATTGCGCCAAGCATGGCACTCGGCCGATCTTACGTTGCGACCTGCTTCCGTATATCAATAGCTTGCGCCGATATCTTACGAAATTAGATTAGTTTCTAAGCGCTGAAGTCAAAACCTCTCTCCGTAACGTCGTCGTCACTGACGTCGTTGTCATTGAAGTCGTTGTCATTGGCGGCTTTTGGCGGCTGACGGGCCGTGTTGGGGGCGGTCGGTCGGGCTGGCGCCGTAGACTCCTGCTCTGCGACGGAGGCCATCACTATACTGACGTCCTCCAGCAATCGTTCGAATTCAGCTTCGTTCATTGCGCTCCCCGGTTCGGAAGCGCAGCGTTGCAGACCTATTTGGCCGCTGGGTTGCAGATAACGTTCAATGTTTATCGATCTGCCCGTTGGGGCCGGAATGGTTAAATTTTGCTTGCCGTAAGCGTCTCAAGGCGCACCTCGGCTCTGTTCAACCCAAGGTTCGATCGCGAGCTCTGTGATAACGTTTTGTGATGACGTTCAATGGGTCTGGCTCCCCGGGCTGGATTCGAACCAGCGACCATTCGATTAACAGTCGAATGCTCTACCGCTGAGCTACCGAGGAATAGGCGAGGATTGGGCCGCCCGCGCGCTGCGTATAACAAAGCCTCCCGGCGTTGCAAAGGACCAAATATCCGCCCCCGCGGTCGAACTGGCCTGCGGCGGGAACCTTTGGTTCTGCCACACGTTTAGAGGGCATAGACGGGTAATTTTCGACCCGCCGCTCCGGAGCGATGCGATTGGTACTTTCCTTTGAGGTTAGCGATCGAAACGTGATCCGGGATTCTGCGGGGATGCCGCCAAATCGACGTATTCGACCGCGATTACGCATCTCAAGGTGATTATTCAGTGGCTTTTCGCCAGGAAGGTGACACGATGCCGGACGTGCTGACCCATATCCTGCGATCGGTACCCTCGATCGTGCCCGGTCCGGTCCCGACGATGAGCGACGAGGAATGCCTGTTGCGGCTGGCAGCAGCGGTTGCCCAGCACGATTCTGAACATCTGGAAGAGGTTGCCAGATTGATCGCGCGTCTCGCGGTGACCATCGAATAGGTTCGATCCGGCGCGGGGTCGATCTGAAGCAGTCGGCGGTCAAAACGCGCCGCCGAGGGACTCTGCTGGTTCGGCTTATTCGTCAATCCGCTGCCGTCTCGGCCTGGGCGCCGATGAGCTGACCGATCGGCTTCTTGCGTTTTGTCAAGGCTTGTTCCAAGCTCGATTCGATTTCAACGCTCGTCCTCGCGGCAGCGACCGCTTCAGATCCCAGGGTCCTCCATGTCCGGTTTTGCGACCGCGCGCCAGAAGATGGTCGATGGTCAGGTGCGACCCAGTGACGTCACCGATTTCCGCATCATCGATGCCATGCTCGCCGTGCCGCGCGAGGCGTTCGTTCCCCCCGACCAGCGCGCGATGGCCTATCTGGATCTTGATCTTGAGTTTGGCGGCAGCCCGCCACGCTTTCTGATCAAGCCCGCGGTGCTGGCGAAACTGCTGCAGGCGGCGCAAATCGGCCCGACCGACAATGTTCTGGTGGCGGGCGGCGCAACCGGATATGCCGCGAGTGTGGTCGCCCAGCTGGCGGGGCAGGTCACCGCCACCGAAGCTGACCCAGCTTGTGCCGCAACGGCGCGCGATGTGCTGGCCACGCTCGGGCTTTCAAACCTGACCTTTGCCGCGACCGCGGCAGCCGACGGCGACCCCGCGAATGCACCCTTTGACGTCATCGTCCTCGACGGCGCAACCGAGGTCCCACCCGAACGGCTTTACCGGCAGCTCAAGGAGGGCGGCCGTCTGGTCGGGGTTTTCGCGATCAGCAAGCCGCCGCGCGCCATCATCGTGACACACTCGCACGGCGACGTGGGGACCAGGGCCTTGTTCGACGCTGCGGCGCCGGTCATTGCCGGGTTTGAGAAGCTCCCGGCGTTCGTGTTCTAGACGTTGGGATCCGTAAAAATACCGTTCGAAATCAGAAGTGTGGCCCGTATGCTGCAGGTCAAGAGTTTCAGCTGGGGACGGCCTCCACAGGGTTTCGTCCGCGCGACGGGGGGTCTAAGGTGCGAGTAGGTGTCATAATCGGTCCTCTCGATCTGGGATTTTAGCACGGTCGAGGCTGCGAACGATGTCGATGGGATTGCTTGGAATGCGTAGGGTGAAGTGGATTACCGCGGCTGCGGCTACGGTACTACTGATGGCTGGATTTGGCCCGACCGCTACCTTTGCCGATACAATCGAGGCGGCGCTGGTGCGTGCCTACCAGAACAACCCGCAGCTCAACGCGCAGCGCGCCCAGGTGCGATCCACCGATGAAAACGTCCCGCAAGCGCTGTCCGGGTACCGTCCGACCGTCTCGCTCCAGGGCAGTCTCGGCTACCAATACTCTGATGACCTTTCTACCCAGGGCAGTACCGCGGCCGGCTTGGTCAGGACCGACATCCACGGCACCGATCCACCGCGCAGCGTCGCCCTGACCGTCAACCAGACGCTTTATAATGGTCAGGTGACCGCCAATACCACGCGCGCGGCGGAAAGCCAGGTTTCCGGTGCACGCGAGGCGCTGCGGGTGCTCGAGCAAACAGTGCTGTTCAACGCGGCCACCATCTATATGGATTATTTGCGCGACGCCGCGATTGTGGAGGTCCAGCGCAGTAATACCCGGGTGCTAGAGCAGACGCTGAAACAGACTCGTGACCGCTTCAATGTCGGCGAGGTTACCCGGACCGACGTCGCGCAGTCCGAGGCGCAGCTCGCCGCCGGCAAGACCCAGCAACTGACTGCCGAGTCGAATCTGGTGACCACGCGTTCGAACTTTCGGCGGATCATCGGCAATGAGCCTGCGCAGCTTGCACCGGGTTCGCCGGTCGATCGCTTTCTGCCGCCCACCTTGGCGACCGCGGTCGAACTCGGCCTGATCGAAAATCCGAGCGTCACCTCGGCGATGTTCGGTGTCGATGTCAATTTTCTGACGGTCAAGATCAAAGAGGGCGCGCTGCTGCCGACGCTGACTTTTCAGGCATCCGTGCAGCAAGGCTATGAGACAAGCCTGACGCTGCCCAAGGCGTTCACCGCCGCCGCGACCGCCAACCTGACGGTGCCCATCTATAATGGCGGCACCTCATACTCACTGATCCGCCAGTCGAAGGAAAACCTCGCCCAGCAGCGTCTGGTTCTTGATCAGACTCGCGACCAGACCCGCGCCAGTATCGTCACGGCCTGGGGGCAATTGGAAGCCGGCAAGGCCCAGGTCGCCTCGGCGCAGTCCCAGGTGACCGCCTCAGAGGTCGCACTGAATGGCGTACGGGAGGAGGCCAAGGCCGGACAGCGAACCACGCTCGACGTGCTGAACGCCCAGCAGGCTTTGGTCAATGCCCGCAATGCGCTGGTGACGGCGCAGCATGACCGCGTGGTGGCGTCTTACTCGGTGTTGAACGCCATCGGCCGGCTCTCGCCTCAGGTGCTCAAACTGTCCACCGACGTCTACGATCCAAGCGTGCATTATCACCAGGTGCGAGACAGCTGGTTCGGCGTTCGTACGCCCGACGGGCGGTGACCGCCAGGATGTTGACCGCTGGGATCCAGACCGGCAGGATGATGATCGCCTTGACATCGATCGCTTGTGCCGCGGCCTCGGCCGAGGTCATATTGCGTCAAATGCGCTGGAGCGTTGCTTGCAATCGATAATTGCGCTGACGTACCTTTCCTCGCAACAAAAGGGCGATTCGCGCCGCCTCTGTGGTTTCCTTGGCCGCGAAACTTGAGTTGGGGCGGAGCCGCGCGCGATCAGTCGATCGTTTGATCTGGGGACAAAACGGGCTGGCGGAATTAAAATCTCTGCTTGCATAATGGTAGCCAGCAAACCTGTTTTGCCTGGTGTAAAACGCAGCTGAGGGCGTTGATGATGTGGGGTCGGAGATGACGCAGCCTGCGAAGGTCCAAGAGCCCTCGATGGAGGAAATTCTGGCGTCGATCCGGCGCATCATCGCCGATGATGAGGCCAAGCCGCCGGCTGCCGAGAAACCCGCCGCTCCAGCCGTCCAGGCCAAGCCTGAGAAGCCCGCTGCGGCTAAGCCTCCGGTGATGAACGATATTCCGCCATCGGGCCTTGCCGCAGCCCCGGCCGCCGCCAAGCCCAAGCCTGCGCCACCTCCGGTTGCCGCGGTTTCCAACAACCAGGACGACATCGATGCGATGCTGGCAGGTCTCGATGAGGCCCCGGCGGCGGAAGCATCACCAGCCGCCCAGGCCGATGTGTTGGAACTCACCGACGAGATGGCCGTGCCGAACTCCCCGCCGCAGCGTTCATTCAAGAAGGTTGAGCCGCCGGACGATCTTGAATTCGCCGAGACCGTCGCTGCCAAGGCGGCGCAGTCGAGACCACCGGTGTTTGAACCACGCTTTGATAGCAGCCCCGCGGGCCATTCCCAGCAGATCTTGTCGCGTTCGACCGTCTCGGCCGTTGAATCCGCGTTCAATTCGCTGGCCAATACCGTGCTCAGCAACAACGCGCGGACGCTGGAAGACCTGGTCAAGGAAATGCTGCGTCCGCTGTTGAAATCCTGGCTCGACGACAACCTGCCGGCATTGGTGGAACGGATCGTCAAGGCCGAGATCGAACGGGTTTCGCGCGGCCGCTAGGCCGGCTGCCGGTTCCATGCGGCGGCTGGCTCAAGACCCCTTGAACGTTACGCTGCATCTGTCGTGTTGACTTGGCCCGCCGTGGCGGCTTTCTAGCGCTTTCAATAGCCCAAGAATTGCACGCCATGATCGAGAAGAACTACCAGCCCGCCGATATCGAAGCCCGCATGTCCGGGATCTGGGAGCAGAGCGGCGCGTTCCAGGCCGGGCGTCCCGAGCGCCGCGCCGCGCAACCGTTTACGATCGTGATCCCGCCGCCGAATGTAACCGGCTCGCTGCACATGGGACACGCCCTCAACAACACCTTGCAGGACATTCTTTGCCGGTTCCAGCGGATGCGCGGCCGCGATGTGCTGTGGCAGCCGGGCACCGATCATGCCGGCATCGCCACCCAGATGGTGGTCGAGCGGCAATTGATGGAGCGGCAGCAGCCCGGCCGGCGCGATCTCGGTCGTGACAAATTCCTCGAACGGGTCTGGCAATGGAAGGCCGAGAGCGGCGGCGTCATCGTCAATCAGCTCAAGCGCCTGGGCGCCTCCTGCGACTGGTCCCGGGAACGCTTCACCATGGACGAGGGCCTGTCGCGCGCCGTCGTCAAGGTGTTTGTCGAGCTGCACCGCGAGGGACTGATCTACAAGGACAAGCGGCTGGTCAACTGGGATCCGGCGCTGTTGACGGCGATCTCCGATCTCGAGGTGCAGCAGGTCGAGGTCAAGGGCAGCCTGTGGTATCTGCGCTATCCGCTCGAGGGCAAAAGCTTTGATCCCGCGGATGCCGCAAGCTTTATCGTCGTCGCCACCACGCGACCCGAGACCATGCTCGGCGACAGCGCGGTGGCGGTTCATCCGGACGACGAGCGCTACCGGGACCTGATCGGAAAGCATGTCATCCTGCCACTGGTCGGGCGCAAGATCCCGATCGTCGCCGACGACTATTCCGATCCGGAAAAAGGCTCGGGTGCGGTCAAGATCACGCCGGCGCATGATTTCAACGATTTCGAGGTCGGGCGCCGGCACAATCTGCCGCAGATCAGCGTGCTCGATCAGGAAGGCTGTCTCGCTCTGCTCGACAACGAGGATTATCTGCGTGCGCTGCCGGAAGCCGCGCAGCAGCTCGCGGCCGAATTGCACGGCGTCGAACGGTTTGCGGCGCGCCGGCAGATCGTGGCGCGGCTTGAGGATTTCGGCTTTCTCGAGAAGATCGAGCCCCATACCCACATGGTGCCGCATGGCGACCGTTCCGGCGTCGTCATCGAGCCGTACCTCACCGACCAGTGGTATGTCGACGCCAAGACCCTGGCCCAGCCGGCGATCGCGGCGGTGCGCTCGGGCGCGACCAATTTCGTGCCGAAGAACTGGGAAAAGACCTATTTCGAATGGATGGAGAACATCCAGCCCTGGTGCATCTCGCGGCAACTCTGGTGGGGCCACCAGATCCCGGCCTGGTACGGTCCGGACGGCAAGGTGTTCGTGGCGGAGACCGAGGCCGAGGCCGTCGGCAACGCGCTCGGCTATTATGTGGAGCAGGGGTTCATCACCGCCGAGCAGGGCCAGGCCATGGCGCTCGACCCGGCGGAGCGCGCAGCCTTCATCCGGCGCGATGAAGACGTGCTCGACACCTGGTTCTCCTCGGCGCTGTGGCCGTTTTCGACGCTGGGCTGGCCCGATGATGATACCGACGTCAAGCGCTATTACCCGACCGATGTGCTGGTCACCGGTTTCGACATCATCTTCTTCTGGGTCGCCCGGATGATGATGATGGGCCTGCATTTCATGAAGGATGTGCCGTTCCCGACCGTCTACATCCATGCCCTCGTCCGCGACGAGAAGGGCGCCAAGATGTCGAAGTCGAAAGGCAATGTCATCGATCCCTTGCACCTGATCGACGACTACGGCGCCGACGCGCTGCGCTTCACGCTGGCGGCAATGGCGGCGCAGGGCCGCGACATCAAGCTGTCGTCGAACCGCGTCGAGGGTTATCGGAATTTCGCGACCAAGCTGTGGAACGCCTGCCGCTTCGCCGAGATGAACCATTGCGTGTTGCCTGCGGGATTCAATCAGGAAAACGCGACCGAGACGCTGAACCGCTGGATCGCGCATGAAACTTTTCGGACCGCACGGGAGGTGACCGAGGCGATTGGCGCCTATCGCTTCAATGACGCTGCCAACGCTGTGTATCGTTTCGTCTGGAACGTCTATTGTGACTGGTATCTTGAACTCGCCAAGCCGGTGCTGCTTGGAGAGGACGGCGCCGCCAAGGCCGAGACCCGCGCCATGGTGGCGTGGGCGCGCGATGAAATCCTGAAGCTGCTGCATCCGTTCATGCCGTTCATCACCGAGGAATTGTGGGCGGTCACGGCCAAACGCGACGGCCTCCTGGTGCTGGCGCCGTGGTCGATCAAGCCAGGGGCGATCCCGCTGGAAAACCTTTCGCTGATCGCAAAAGATGATTCGCAGGCTCCGCCGGAACTGGTCACTTTCGCAGCCACCTTCGTCGACTTTTCTGCCGAGGCCGAGATCGGCTGGGTGATTGATCTGATCGCCGAGATTCGTTCGGTGCGCGCGGAGATGAACGTCACGCCGTCGACCCTGATGCCGCTGATTTTGGTCGGTGCCCCGGCCGAGACCCGCGCCCGCGCCGAGCGCTGGAGTGAGGTCGTGAAGCGGCTGGCGCGGCTCGCCGACATTTCCTTTGCCGATTCAGCCCCCGACGGCGCGGTGCAACTGCTGGTGCGCGGCGAGGTCGCGGCGCTGCCGCTCAAGGGCCTGATCGATGTCGCCGCCGAGCAGGCGCGGCTCGACAAGGAACTTGCAAAAGCCGACGCCGACATCAAGCGCGTCGACGCCAAGCTGAACAACGAGAAATTCATCGCCAACGCACCGGAAGAGATCGTCGAGGAAGAAAAAGACAAGCGCGAGGCGGCGGCGGCACGGAAGGAAAAAATCCTGGAAGCTCTGCAGCGGCTGAAAAAAGCCAGCTGACCGGCGCAGATAACGGCGTATTCGCGAGGGGAGACCAGCATGCGCAGCGGAGAGCCCAGTCACACCGCGCGCGGCGCGGCGGCGCATCGCGCGGCGCATCAGAGGCTGGAGGGCGGGGTGATCTTCACCGATCGGTTTGCCGAGCGGATGCTCGATGCCGAGGCGCTGACCCGGCTCGACGCGTTCGCGGCCGATCCGACGCAGCGACCGATGCGGCTGTTCATCGCTGCGCGCAGCCGGTTTTCCGAGGACAGCCTGGCTGCCTGCGTCGCCGGCGGGACCCGGCAGGTGGTCGTGCTCGGCGCCGGCCTCGACACCTTTGCGCTGCGCAATCCGCATGCCGGCGTCCGCGTCTTCGAGGTTGATTACCCCGCGACCCAGGACTGGAAGCGGCAGCGCCTGGCCCAGGCGGACATCGCCGTGCCGCCATGGCTGACCTTTGCGCCGGTTGATTTCGAGCGGCAAAGTCTCGCCGACGGGCTGATGGCCGTGGGGTTCGATCGGACACAATCGACGTTCTTCCAATGGCTGGGCGTCTCGATGTATCTGTCACGGGAGACACTTGCAGCGACGTTTGGCTTCATCGCCGGCCTGCCGGACTCCGAAGTCGTTTTCGACTATGGCGAACCGCTTGAAAATTTCCCCGAAGACCGCCGCGCGCAACTGACGGTGCTGGCCGAACGCACCGCTCGCGCGGGCGAACCCTGGCTGAGCCTGTTCGATCGCGCCGGGATCGCAGCGCTGCTGCAAGACAACGGCATGGCCGTGGTCGAGGATCTCGGAGCCGCCGAGCTCGCCGCGCGTTTTTATGCAAGCATACCCTATCAGGTCGAAGGCATCGCGGGCCCCCATGTCGTCCGCGCCCGAAGCTGTGCGAACCGCGACATGGTTTCCGGACCATCCCACACCGACCGATCATGACGCTGCGTCCGATCGTCCGCTACCCCGACCCGCGGCTGACGCTGCCAGCGCAGCCGGTGACGGTGTTCGACGACGCGCTGCGCGAGCTCGCGAACGATCTCAAGGAGACCATGCACGCCGCGCCGGGCATCGGGATCACCGCGCCGCATATCGGGGTCGCCTTGCGCGTGGTAGTGCTCGAACTCGACCCGGTCGCGGGCGCGAGGACCTATGTCAACCCCAGGATCATCTGGGCATCGCCTGAGATGATCCTGCACCGCGAAGGCAGCGTCTCGATGCCCGGGGTGCATGACGAGGTCGAGCGTCATGCGAGGCTGCGGATCAGCTATGACGATCTCGATGGCGAGGCCCAGACCGAGGAATCGGACGGCCTGCGCGCGGTCTGCCACCAGCACGAGGTCGATCAGCTCAACGGCCTGTTCTGGATCCGGCGGCTGTCCCGCCTCAAACGCGAGCGGCTGATCAAGCGTTTCGAGAAGCTGTCGCGCGGCTGAGATGGCAGATCGGTTGCCATGATGGCTCGCCCATCAAAACGGCCGGCTCAGGAATCGCGACCCGTTCAGCCCAAAGCGCCAGGGCAGATCAATCGCCTTGGTGAGACCGATTCGGACCCCGCTGACCACGTCCGCTTGGCCGCACCGCGCATACATCGCGATCGGTGGGTCATCCAGCGGCAGGCCGTTATACGCATGGGTGATGCCGAGCGCCTGGGTCAATTTGCCGGGGCCCGAGCACAGTGCATGTTCGTCGGTCACGCCGCGGCGGCGCCGCATCGCGTCAAGGCCGTGGGTCGGCCGCAGCGCGCGGATCAGGATCGCGCTGGCCGATCCTTCCGGTTCACAGACACAATTGACGCACCAGTGGATGCCGTAGGAGCGGTAGACATAGACGAAGCCCGGCGGGCCGAACATCACCTGGTTGCGCGGGGTCGGGCCGCGGAAGGAATGCGCCGCCGGATCGGTGTGGTGATAGGCCTCGACCTCGACAATTTCTCCGCCGACGCCGTCGATGAGAAGTGTTGCGCCGATCAGATCGGGGGCGACGTCCAGCACCAGGCGGGCGAAGAACGCGCGGTCGAGTAACCGGCCAAGCGTGTTACCGGCCGGGCGGTTGGCGTCCGACCCCGGGAGCGCCGGATCTGTCCCGGCGGCTGCGGAAGATCTGCGGCGTTGCGCCATTGCTTTCGACCCGCGGCGGAAGGTTAAAAAACATCCGCCTGCCAATATGGTAAAGGCAGGGGGCCAGCAAGGCGCCAATAGGTTGGCCGGTTGCGATTCGCCGTCGGGCGGATTAGCTAGAGCGGTCTAAGTCAGATCGGACGCGTCATGGTCGTTGTTGTTGATACCGTTTCGGCTACCCCGCTGCGGCCGCGCCATCCCGAAAAGGTGAATCGGCCGGACGCCGTTTCACCGTCGAAGCCGGCGTGGATCCGGGTCCGCGCGCCGACCTCGCGGGGCTATGCCGACACCCGCAACATCGTCAAGGAAAACGGCCTGGTCACGGTGTGCGAGGAGGCGGGCTGTCCGAATATCGGCGAATGCTGGGACAAGAAGCACGCCACCTTCATGATCATGGGCGACACCTGCACCCGGGCCTGCGCCTTCTGCAACGTCAAGACCGGTCTGCCCGGCGCGCTCGATGCCGGCGAACCCGAGCATGTCGCGGAAGCCACCTTCAAGCTTGGGCTCGCCCATATCGTGATCACCTCGGTGGACCGCGACGACCTCGGCGATGGCGGCGCCGCACATTTCGCGGCGACCATCCGCGCCATCCGCACCCGTTGCCCAGCCACGACGATCGAAATACTGACGCCGGATTTCCTGCGCAAGCCCGGCGCGCTGGAAGTGGTCGTTGCGGCGAAACCCGATGTGTTCAACCACAACCTGGAAACCGTGCCGTCGCGCTATCTGACCGTGCGCCCGGGCGCCCGCTATTTCCACTCGATCCGGCTGCTGCAGCGGATCAAGGAACTCGATGCCGGCATTTTCACCAAATCCGGCATCATGGTCGGGCTCGGCGAGGAACGCCATGAGGTGTTGCAGGTGATGGATGATCTGCGCACGGCGGAGGTGGATTTTCTGACCATCGGGCAGTATCTGCAGCCGACCCGCAAGCATCATGCGGTGGCGCGTTACGTGCCGCCCGATGAATTCGCCGCCTATGAAACCAATGCCTATGCCAAGGGTTTCCTGATGGTATCGGCGAGCCCGCTGACCCGCTCTTCCCATCATGCCGGCGATGATTTTGCCAAGCTGAAGGCAGCGCGCGCGGCTCAAGCCGGCTGAAGCGGAACATCGATGCCGAAATTTTCCAGCAAAAGGCCGGTCCGTCACAGCGCATCGCAGATGTTCGACCTTGTAGCCGATGTCGAGCGTTATCCTGAATTCGTGCCGCTGTGCCGGGCCTTGAAAATCCGCCAGCGCACGGCCAAACCCGACGGCACTGAAGTCGTGGTCGCCGACATGACGGTGGCGTTCAAATTGGTGCGGGAGGCGTTCACCAGCCGAGTGACTCTCGATCGTCCGAACCTGAAGATTCTCGTCGAATATCTGCAGGGACCCTTCAGCAATCTGGAGAACCGCTGGACCTTCGAACCGACATCGGACGGCGCCTGCGAAGTCGGATTCTATCTCGCTTACGAATTCAAGAGCCGGATGCTCGCCGTGCTGATGGGAACCATGTTCGAAACCGCATTTCAGCGCTTTGCTGCGGCTTTCGAAAAGCGCGCCGACACGGTTTATGGATTGGCGGGCCTGCCGGTGCAGACCTCATCCTCGACGACGTGACCCCTCTCAAGCCCGCGGCGGCCGCCGCCGCTTGACTGCGACACGACGCGCCTTGCGCGCGACGCGCGGCTGGTGCGGGCTGGCGGCTTGGCGGCGCGGCTTGAGAAGGGCCTGCGGGCCGCGCGCCAGTTCCATCAGCATGCGCAGCGCCTCGACCACGGAACGCTGCCGCACGGTGCTGCGGCCGATGGCGCCGAACCGGCATTCGCGATGCAGGATGCGGCCGTCGCGGGCGGCCACCGCGAAATGCACCAGCCCAACCGGCTTGCCCGGCGTGGCGCCGCCCGGACCGGCAATGCCGGTGATTGCAACGGCAAGATCAACGCCGGCCTTCTCCAGCGCGCCGATCGCCATCGCGGTCGCGGTTTCCCGGCTGACCGCCCCGAAGGTCGAAAGCGTCGTCGCCTTGACGCCCAGCATGGCGCGCTTGGCGTCGTTGGAATAAGTGACGAAACCGCGGTCGATCACGTCGGAGGAGCCGGGAATATCGGTCAGCGCGGCGGCAACCAGGCCGCCGGTGCAGGATTCGGCGGTGGCGATGGTCAGCTTGCGCATCCGGCAGAGATCGAGCAGCGAGCGGGAGAGGGCGCGGGCGTCGCTGCCGCTCATGTCAATCGCTCCAGGCTTCGGTCCAAGGCAGCCGGATGGTCGCGCTGGCCATCGCCGCGATGCCCTCCTCACGGCCGGTAAAACCGAGCCGCTCGCTGGTGGTCGCCTTGACGGCGATCCGCGACAGCGAGAGCCCTGATATCTCGGCGATCCGTGCCCGCATCGTGTCACGATGCGGGCCGATTTTCGGCCGCTCGCAGATCAGGGTGACATCCAGATGCGCGATGCGTCCGCCCCGTGCTGCGACCCGGTCGAGCGCGTATGTCAGAAAGCGGTTCGACGCGGCTCCCTTCCATTGCGGATCGCTTGGCGGAAAATGCGAACCGATATCACCGTCCGCCAGCGCCCCCAGGATGGCGTCGACCAGGGCGTGCAGACCGACATCGCCGTCGGAATGCGCCAGGAAGCCGCGGCTGTGCGGCACCCGCACCCCGCAGATCATGACATGATCGCCGTCGCCGAAGGCATGCACGTCATAGCCGGTGCCGGTCCTGACGTCGCCGAGCAGCGCGCCGAGACGCGCCTCTTCGCGAACAAAATCCTCCGGGGTGGTCAGCTTCATGTTGGCAGATTCACCCTCAAAGGTTGCGACCGTCAATCCTGCCCATTCAGCGAGCGCAGCGTCGTCGGTAAAATTGTCGCGGCCGTCGCGAGCGGCGCGCCGGTGGGCCTCGAGAATCACATCGAAGCGGAAGGCCTGCGGGGTCTGCGCGATCCGAAGACGCGAGCGATCGGGCGTCGCGTCGACATTGCCATTGGCATCGATCAGCTTGACGGTATCGGTGACGGGGATCGACGGGATGGCCGCGCCAGTTCGCGAGGCGGCGTCGATGGCGCGCGAAATCAGCTCCGCCGAGACAAAGGGCCGCGCGGCATCATGGATCAGAACCACATCCGGTTGTTGGCCGGCGAGCGCTTCCAATCCGGCATGCACGGAGGCCTGCCGGGTCGCCCCCCCGGTGGCGGGCGGATGATGGCGCAGCGTGCTGACAGCCTCACCGAAGACGGCGGCGTCGTCTGGATTGACCACGGGTTGCACCGCGAAGATTCGCGGATGGCCGCAAAACGGCGCCATCGCCCGGTAGATCACGGTTTGGCCGCCAATCGATCGATATTGCTTCGGTCCCCCTGCGCCGGCACGCAGGCCGCGACCGGCTGCGACAATGATGGCGGCAGTCCGCTGAGGTTTCGACATACGACTCAGTTAAAGGATTGGTGGACGATCGGGCGTTTGCATTGCCCATATCATGATGAGGTGAGGAAACCAGCGCGATTCATCATGATTGTGGGAAAAGCATATTTTGTTGCACTGCACTTGAAAGATTCGAAGAACTGTCTAAACTGTAGGCATGAGGCTTGACTGCACAAGATTTGTGCTCACAATGGATTTAGGCAGGTGCCATGAGGCGTTTGCCGGAAACATGAGCAGAGCGTGACCAGTTCACCCCATTTGTGCCCTGAGCCATTGAAAATAGGTAACATCGAAATCGCCAACCGGGTTTTCCTGGCGCCGATGTCGGGTGTGACCGATGCGCCGTTTCGGCGCCTGGCGGCCCGGCTTGGCGCCGGATTGGTGGTTTCGGAGATGACCGCCAGCGAGGATCTGGTGAACGGCCGCCCGATGTCGCTGTTGCGCTGCGAATCGACCGGCCAGGGACTGCATGTGGTTCAACTCGCCGGCTGTCAGCCCGGCTGGATGGCGGAAGGCGCGCGGGTCGCCGAATCTGCCGGCGCCGACATCATCGACATCAACATGGGATGCCCGGCGCGCCACGTCACCGGCGGTCAATCCGGTTCGGCGCTGATGCGCGACCTTGATCATGCGACGCGGCTGATCGAGGCGACGATATCGGCGGTGAAGGTGCCGGTCACGCTGAAGATGCGGCTGGGGTGGGACGATCGCTCCCGCAATGCGCCGGAACTGGCGCGCCGCGCCGAGGCCGCAGGCGTGCAACTGATTTCGGTGCATGGCCGCACCCGCTGTCAATTCTATACCGGCGAGGCCGATTGGAGCGCGGTGCGCGCCGTCAGGGAGGCGGTCGGCATCCCCTTGGTCGTCAACGGCGATATTACCTCGTTCGAACGGGCAACGGCCGCGCTCGCTCTGTCGGGCGCCGACGCGGTCATGGTCGGCCGCGGCGCCCAGGGGCAGCCGTGGCTGCCCGGCCAGATCGCCCGGCGCCTTGCCACCGGGGCTGCCGAATCAGCGCCTGCGCTCGCCGAGCAGCTCGATCATGTGCGCGGCTTGTACGATGATATCCGCGCGCATTATGGCCTGCGCATCGGCCTTCGCCACGCCCGCAAACATCTCGGCTGGGCGCTGCAGGTCGCTGCCTGTTGCAGCCGCGTCCCGGCGCTGACGCTGAAGATGTGGCGCGACAGGATTCTGACTGCTGATGATCCTGCTTGGGTCCATCGCCTGCTGCAGGATGCGTTTGACGATTTTGCATGGAGGGCTGCTGCATGACTTCAGCCGCGGAAAATCGCCGTCAGGTGCCCACCGATGGCGATGCGATCCTTAACGCCTTGCCGAATCCCGTGCTGCTGATCGCGCCGGATGGCCGCATTATCGACGCGAATATGGCCGCCGAATCCTTTTTCGAGATTTCGGCGCAGTTCTTGCAGCGCCAATCGTTGAAGGAATTGGTGCCGTTCGGCAGTCCGCTGCTGGCGCTGATTGATCAGGTGCGGTCGAGCGGTTCGCCGGTCAATGAATACAAGGTCGATCTGGGAACGCCGCGGATTGGCGGCGACCGTCAGGTCGATATTCATGTGGCGCCGCTGACCGAGCGGCCGGGCCATATTGTCGTGATGCTGCAGGAGCGCAGCATTGCCGACAAGATGGATCGGCAGCTGACGCATCGAAGTGCGGCGCGCTCGGTGATCGCGCTGGCAGCGATGCTCGCCCATGAGATCAAGAACCCGCTGTCCGGGATACGGGGCGCGGCACAGCTGCTCGAACAGGCGGCCTCATCGGAGGACCGGATGCTGACACGGCTGATCTGCGATGAGGCTGACCGCATCGTCACGCTGGTCGATCGCATGGAAGTGTTCGGTGACGACCGGCCGGTGGCGCGAGGTCCGGTCAACATTCATTCGGTGCTTGATCACGTCAAGCGGTTGGCGCAATCGGGTTTTGCCCGCAACATCCGATTCGTTGAAGAATATGACCCATCGCTGCCGCCGGTGCTGGCCAATCAGGACCAGCTGATCCAGGTGTTTTTGAACCTCGTCAAGAACGCCGCCGAGGCCGTCGTCGACCTCGGCAGCGACGCGGAAATTCAGCTCACGACGGCGTTCCGGCCAGGCGTGCGGCTGTCGGTGCCGGGGAAAAAATCCCGGGTCTCCCTGCCGCTCGAATTCTGCGTCAAGGACAATGGTCCCGGCGTGCCCGAAGATTTGTTGCCTAATCTGTTCGATCCGTTCGTCACCACCAAGCCGACTGGCAGCGGATTGGGGCTCGCGCTGGTCGCCAAGATTGTCGGCGATCATGGCGGCATCATCGAATGCGAATCGCAGCCGCGCAAGACCACCTTCCGGGTGCTGCTGCCGATGTTCAACGCGGCCAAACATTTCGACCAGGGCCCGCGCGATGACGTGTCGGGGACGTCGTTGCATGCCTCACAGGACACCAGATGAGGAAAAATGATGCCTGCAGGTAGTATACTTGTCGCCGACGATGATACAGCGATCCGTACCGTTCTGAACCAGGCCCTCTCGCGCGCCGGCTACGAGGTGCGACTGACCGGCAATGCGGCGACGCTGTGGCGCTGGGTCAGCCAGGGTGAGGGCGATCTCGTGATCACGGACGTGGTGATGCCGGACGAGAATGCCTTCGATCTGCTGCCGCGGATCAAGAAGATGCGGCCCAATCTGCCGGTCATCGTGATGAGCGCGCAGAACACCTTCATGACCGCGATCCGCGCTTCCGAACGCGGCGCCTACGAATACTTGCCGAAGCCATTCGATCTGAAGGAACTGATTGCCATCGTCGGTCGCGCGCTGGCCGAGCCCAAGGAGCGGTCGGCCAACCTCGCTGACGATTCCGAGTTCGATTCGATTCCGCTGGTCGGACGGTCGCCGGCGATGCAGGAAATCTACCGGGTGCTGGCGCGCCTGATGCAGACCGACCTGACCGTCATGATATCGGGAGAGTCCGGCACCGGCAAGGAACTGGTCGCCCGCGCGCTGCATGATTATGGCAAGCGCCGTAACGGTCCCTTCGTCGCCGTCAATATGGCGGCGATACCCCGCGACCTGATCGAATCGGAATTGTTTGGCCATGAGCGCGGCGCCTTTACCGGCGCCAATACCCGCGCCTCCGGCCGCTTCGA
>Ga0302320_10014504_pt1 | contig 16299 bp, 11 predicted proteins | sample Bog_T0_3_FD_202130 | JGI IMG/M metagenome (GOLD analysis project Ga0302320, IMG submission 202130) | Peat permafrost microbial communities from Stordalen Mire near Abisko, Sweden - Bog_T0_3 | ecosystem: Environmental > Terrestrial > Soil > Wetlands > Peat | place: Sweden: Abisko, Stordalen Mire... | reverse complement strand
CCAGCACCTTCTCAGGAAAGACGCGCGGCAATTGATGCTTGCGGATCATCATCTCCACATCCACGCCGAACTCGTCCGGATCGCCCAGCACCTCGATCACGCGTCCAACAGGCGGCCGTGTAGGCGTCGGCCAACTGGTGATCTCCACATCCACCACCAGCCCCTCAAGGTCGTCATGTGTCCGCACAGCTTGCGGATAGCTTGTGTCGGAGGGAGGCGGGGGTTTCAGCCCCCGCATGGAGCCATCCGCGTCACCGTGGGCTTCAGCCCCGGAGGGATGCACTATGGGTGTCTTCTCTCGAATCCGGGCCCGCTTCGCTGCCAAGAGCGCAGCCTCATCGCCCAGCACCCGATGCGCCGTAGCCCCCTCGCTCACGGCTGGAATCTCCTGCCCAAACGGAATCACAACATGCTGAGTCATCCGTTCGTCGAAAGGGACCACGCTATGCCCCTGAGCCCGGTCGGAACGAGCATAATGAAACACGCCAACCACCGTGGGGTTGCGCCGCTCCAGCACGCGCACAATGCGGCCCATGCGTCGGCCGTCGGCCTTGGGAGGCTCCACTTCCACCAGCACCTGGTCGCCTTGCATGGCGCCGTTGATCTCATTCGGCGGAATAAATATATCTTCCTGCCCGGAAGCTTGCCGCGCATTGGGCCGCACAAATCCGTACCCGTCCCGATGCAGATCGAGCCGCCCCGCGGAGAGATTTTCCCGCGTCCCAGCCACTCCGGAAACCTGTCTGGGAATGCCCCAGTGCTCGCGGTCCAGCTTCACCAGCGCGCCGCGAGCCGTCAGCCGGGCCAGATGCTCCAGCAGCAAACGCCGCTCGCGGCCGCCTCCCAGGCTCAGTTCGCGAACCAGTTGCTTATATCCGGCTTTTCCCCCGGCCGAGCGCGCAATCCGCGCCACTAGTTCCTGATCGGTCATAAATCAAGATTAGGGTATTACGATGAGTTTTATCGAGGACTGCGGAAGGAATGTCCGGACAAGCGCGCCGGAGGCGCAGAGTTAGCTAGCCCCGCGCTTCAGCGTGGGGAGAAGTGTTCTACAAATTCGTTACGGAGTCCCGTCGGGACGGCGCAAGGACATTGTTTATGCAGGAACCAATAGCCAGGAAAAAATCTATGTGAAGTGGAGTGAATGCATGAAGCTTCGTGAGCGCGGCGTCGGTTTGGCTTTCTCGATCCTGTGCGGCGGTGTCTGGTTTACGGTTTGTGCGCTGGCCACAGCGCAGCCAGCCCAACTTCCGGCGAGTCCACAGAAAGCCGACGCTGTGTTGATTCTGAAGAAGGACCACGTAATGGAGTTGCTGGCCGGGGGCAAAGTGATCCGCACCTACAAGGTGGCGCTGGGACAAGGTGGACTGGCGCCCAAAGAGCGGGAGGGCGACGCACGAACGCCGGAGGGCCATTACACCGTCGACGCGCATTATGCGGAAAGCCACTACCACAAGGCTCTGCACGTCTCCTATCCCAACGTCGAGGACCGCAAGCGATCGGCAAAGCTGGGTGTCCCGCCCGGCGGTGCCATCATGATCCACGGCCTGCCCAACGGCAAGGGCTGGGTGGGCGCGGGGCATCGGCTCTACGACTGGACACTTGGCTGCATCGCGGTCACCGACGAAGAGATCGACGAGATTTGGGATCTGGTTCCGGTTGGCACGCCGGTCGAGATACGGCCTTGAATCGCTGGAAGTCTCGCAATTCGATGTGTTTTCTCTGACAGGGATGGAAAGCCGGTATGCAGTTTTGTGCCCACCGTCATAAAATAACCAAGACGGAAATATCCGGCGGACCCAAAAGGAATAGCATTCTATTTGTGGCCGCCAAAGGGGTCGCGGGACTGCAAGCTGCCCGCCGATCCACGATTTCAGCTTTTTTGGGCTCATGGCAGTGGCCCCTGCCTCTCGAGCTCCATCCAATCAGGTCAGAAAAGGAACCCCTTGAGCGCTATGTGGAAACCAAATCAAACTGGACCGACTGCACCAGCCCCAATCCCAGAACCCACCACCCGCCCCATTCCCACGCCCCCCCCTGTGGTTGAGCCCGTCAACCGCGCCCCAATCTCAGCGGGCGACCAGGCCACCATCGGCAAAGGCCTGCTCGTAAAAGGCGAAATTACCGGTTCGGAGTCTCTCTACATCGACGGCAAAGTCGAGGGCAGCATCAACCTGCCCGGCAACCGTGTCACCGTGGGCCGCAATGGCCAGGTCGCCGCCAGCATCATCGCCCGCGAAATCGTGGTGCTGGGCAAAATCCGCGGCAATGTCTCCGCTTCAGACCGTGTGGATATCCGCGCCGAGGGATCGCTGAGCGGCGACGTTGCCGCAGCCCGTATCAGCATCGAGGATGGCGCATTCTTCAAGGGCGGAATCGACATCCGCAAGCCTGAAGGCAAAGCCGCGGGTGCGCCGGAAGCTCCCAAGTCCGCTTAGCCGCAAGCTGACGCCGTAACCCGCTCCAGCACAAGAGCCTCTGCCAGGGCAGGGGTTCTTGTGCCTTTGGCAGAGGCGTGCTCAGCCCAGGCACAAGCAACGTAAACCCGGAAAACAATCCTGCGATGGGACGGAAATGAACTGAATATGACTTCTAGATTGAACTTTATAATTGACAGAAAATAAAATAGATAGAAAAATATGAAATAGAAATGAGTCAGATATGAAGTCGAAAATGAATCGGAAGATCCAATGATTCGGTATGAGCTTCCAAGGCGCTGGATCCTTTACGATTCAACCGCTGTTATGACCGCTCTTGTTGAAGCAAAATCGGCGGTGCAATCGCTCACTTCTCTGCCCTACCAAAAAAGCTGGGTCGAGGCGCTCCAGGAGCTGCAGCTTAAGCGCGAAGTGGCCGGGACCAGCCGCATTGAAGGTGCGGAGTTCACGGAGCGCGAGCTTGAAGAGGCCGTCCGTCCAAACGTCTCCGCGGAGGAACTGCGAACGCGATCGCAGAGGCAGGCGCACTCCGCGATGCGGGCCTATCGCTGGATTGGGCAGCTTCCCACCGGCAGGCCGATTTCCGGCGATCTCATCCGGGAGGTTCACCGGCTTTTGGTGACCGGGTGCGATGAGGACCATTGTCCGCCTGGAGTGATTCGCGGCCGCGATTACAACGTAACGTTCGGAATCCCTCCGCATCGAGGCGTGGAAGGTGGGCCACTCTGCGAGGAGGCGTTCGACGGGCTGTTGCAGTCGGTTCAGACTGAATTCCGCGATCACGATCCTCTGGTGCAGGCGATGGCTTTGCACTATCATCTGGCCGCCATGCATCCGTTTCTCGATGGCAATGGCCGAACAGCACGAGCCATGGAGGCGCTCATTCTGCGCCGTGCCGGACTGACCGACAGAGCCTTTGTGGCGATGTCGAACTACTACTATGACGAAAAGCCTGCCTATTTGCGCATTCTCGGCGAGGTCCGGCAGGACAGCCACGACCTGACGCCCTTCCTGATCTTTGCATTGAATGGTATTCGCATTCAGTGCGAGCGGCTGACGGCGGAGATTCGCAAGCACATGCAGCGCGCACTGTTCCGCGACACCATGTACAGCCTCTTCAACCGGCTGGAGACGAGGCGGAAACGGGTGATCGGAGAGAGGCAGATTGAAATTCTGAAGATTCTGCTCGACGGAGAGCGCAGGTCCATCATGATGGATCTCTACTTGCGCACCAAGCCGCTGTACCTCTCCATTAAAGATGCATTCGGGGCATTCCTGCGAGATTTAACGCAACTTGAGAGTCTCAAAGCAATCGAGGTCCAGCGGAATCCATCGAGCCATTATGCGGAATCCGTCTCCGTCAACCTCGATTGGCCGCAAGAAATCGACGAAAGTGAATTCCTGCGTCGAATGAAGACGATGCCCAAAGGCAAGACTTTTAAGTTCCTATCCTGATCTTGCCCTACCCCAGTCCCAGCCGCCGCATCGCCACCCTGGGCAGCGCCGATCCGGTCTTTTCCAGTATCCACCTGGCCATCGCCACCCATAATGCCGTTCCAACAATCAGCATCGCAAAGTCGATCCAGCGCGTCTGCGCGGCCAGGTGAGCGCCCGCCAGACGGCCAGTCAATCGGCCCAACTCCCAAATTAGCAGCCACACTCCCGCGCCACTTCCAACCCCCGCCAGCAGGCAGCGGCCCATCTCGGCAAAATCCAGGCTGGCCAGCGAAACCATGCGCCGCTGGTGCAGCAGCACGGCCAGCGTGATGGCCTGGAGCGCAATCCCGGCATCCGACGCCAACGCCAGGCCGGCCGTGCCCCACCTCTCGCTGCCCATGTGGTAGAGAGGGAATGCTACAAGCACGATGATGGTGCTGGCCAGCATGGGCAGCCAGGTAATTCCAGCGGCGTAAAACGAACGCGCATAGATAGCCTGCGCCGACCAAAGGAAGAGAGAAAGCGTGTAGAGAGCGAAAAACAGAGCGGTCAGGTTCACATCGTTGGCAGTGAATCGTCCTCCGCCAAAGATAAGCCCCACAATGGGATGAGCCAGGGCGATCATGGCTGAACTGGCCAGCAGGCACAGGGCTATCACGCGTGAGACCGCGTCGGCCACGCCCACAGCGAACTCAAACCGCTTCCCTTTCGCCCAAAGTTGCGAGAAGAACGGCAGCGAGGCGACGCCGGCAGCCTGCGCAAGCATGCTCATTGGTGCGGAGAAAAGTTGCTTCGCGTTGTTCAGGCGGGTAATGTCGCCCATGGTCCCAGAAGCGTAATAGCCCGCGAAGTACTGATCGAGAAAAGGAAGCCCGAAGCCGAGCATGAGCGGCAGGGTCATCTTCAACCAGATTCGCAGTCCCGGATGGTGCAGGTCGATGCCCCAGCGGTAATGCACCCCGTTGCGGGCCGCGCCCCATGCGTTCAGAGCAAAGGAACCCAGAAGGAACCCGGAGGTGGCGCCTATCGCGAGTCCGGAAACTCCCAGATAGCCGAGAAATACTCCCCCGGCGATGATGCAAATGTTATAAACGATCGGCTGCAGCGCCTGATACATAAACTGCTTGCGCACCAGCAGCGTTGCGCCCATCACGCTGCCGGCAAACAGAAATATCTGCGCCGGCAGCAGGATTCGAGTCATGTGCGTGCAAAGCGCCACCTGTTCGGAGGTGAAGCCTTTGTTGGTGAAGTGGATGAACGGGCCGGCGAGAAACATGAGCACGATGGAGGCAGCGGCCAGAACCAGAACCATCAAGTTCAACACGGTGAAGAGCAGGCGCTCTCCTTCCGGCTCTTCCCCACGCTCGCGGTAGCGGTCGAGAATGGCGACGAAGGTAATCGCAACGGCGCCTCCCACGAGAAAATTGTTCATCAAGTCGGGCAGGCGAAAGGCCGCAACGTAAGCATCCGTCTGCGGACCCGCGCCAAATCGCCACGCTATGAATTTGCCGCGGCCCAGGCCGATGATGCTCGACAGGAACGAGGAAGCCGCCAGCAGGATGGAGGCCGTATAGACGCTATGCGCGTGCGATGGGCGCAGCATTCCCAGCGCTCGCGCCCATCGCGAACGCGGACGCACTGCCTTCGAGTTCCCGGATTTCAGGTCCAGGCCAGATTGAGTTGGCTGCGATCTGCCCACTGCTCAAGATTCTACCGGGCCGAAGCTCTGTTGCCGTTGATGTCATGCGGAATCGATACACGGGAAGCTAAGAAAGCAATGACCAATCGATCCCCTCTCGCGTAAGCTGTCCGCAGGAGGCATTGCATGCGGCGGGCCTTTCAATTCGGATTCGCAATGTGGGCCGTAAGTGCAGCGGGCGCGCTTCCACAGACCATTCACGGACGGGAAGGCATCACGCTCCCCGCTCCTCCCGCGGTCCGGTCCATCTCTGTCGCCGACGACTACTTCGGGACAAAGATCCTCGACAGCTATCGCTGGCTCGAGGATTCCACAAGCAACGAGACTCGAGCCTTCATCGATGCCGAGAACGCCTACACAGCGCGCTATTTCAATCAGGCGCGCATTCGGCCCGACGTTGTAGACGACCTGGAGACGCTGGAGAGCGTCTCGGCGGCCGGCACTCCCTTTCAGCGCGGAGACTGCTACTTCTTCAGAAAGCGGCTGGCCGGCGAACAACAGTTCTCAATCTATTTGCGCCATGGATGGACTGGCTCAGCGAGCCCAGCCAACAAGACTCCGGGCAACAAAAGCCCTGTGGCCGCCAAACCGGACGAGCGGCTGATTGACCCGGCAACGCTGAGCCGCGATCCAGACACGTCGATCGACATTGCCGATGTTTCCCGCGATGGATCGCTGGTGGCGTATGGGATTCAGCAGGGCGGAGCGGATGAGAACGCCATTCATGTGTTCAACGTGAAGACCAGGAAGACGCTGGAGGACGAGTTGCCCTCGGCCCGGTACTTCAGCGTCACCTTTGCGCCGGATGGGGCCAGCCTGTATTACGCTCGCAACGACAAGCATGGGACGCTGCTCTACCAGCACGTGCTTGGAACGCGCAACTCCCGCGACGTGCTGATCTTTGGGCGGGAGTTTCGCGGCGAGGAACTAGGCCCCGACGATCTCTTCAACGCTGCGATTACCGACGACGGGCGCTATCTGGTCATCCAAATCGACCGCGGCGTGCCGGCCAGGCGGGTGGATATTGTCTACCGCGACCTGACCAGGCCTGGGACGCCCTTTGACGTGCTGGTTTGGGGACTCGACTCGCGGTTTGAAGCCATTTATGCCAAAAACGCGTGGTATGTGAAGACCGACTACAACTCGCCCAAGGGGAGAATCTTGAAAGCCGATCCGGGGATCATGCCAGACGTCTGGGCGACGATTGTACCCGAATCGCCGGATGCAATCGACTCCTGGTCAATCGTCGGAGCAAAGATCTATGTGAACCGCCTGAGAGACGTAAAGACAGAGACTACCCTCTATTCTCTTGACGGCAAGCCGGCCAGCACGGTCGACTACGACGCGATCGGCTCGGTATCCGGGTTCAGCGGCCGGACGACGGACCGATACGCATTTTTCGCCTTCGAGTCGTTCATTTTCCCGCCCGCCATCTATCGGCTGGACACCTCGACCGGCAAGCGGGAGATCTTCTTTCAGCCGAAGATTCCCTTCGATTCCAGCCAGTTCGAGCTGAAGCAGGTATTTTTCAAGTCGAAGGACGGAACCCAGATCCCCATGTTCATCGCCGGCAAGAAGGGCCTGAAGCTCGACGGTACCGAGCGGCTGCTGATGACAGGCTACGGCGGTTTCGACGTCAACATGGGCCCCTACTGGAACTCGACCTTTGCGTGGTGGCTCCAGCAGGGCGGCTGGTTCGCCCTTCCCAACCTCCGAGGCGGCGGTGAATATGGCGAGACCTGGCACGAGCAGGGCATGTTCGAGAAAAAGCAAAACGTTTTTGACGACTGGTTTGCTGCAGCCGAATACCTGATTGCAAACAAGTACACGTCGTCGGAACACTTCGCCATTGCGGGCCGATCAAACGGCGGCCTGCTGATGGGCGCATCCATTACCCAGCGGCCGGAGCTGTTTTCGGCCGTCTGGTGCGGCTATCCACTGCTGGATATGCTCCGCTATCAGAAGTTTAAGGTGGGCTCCTACTGGACGACGGAGTACGGCTCCTCGGAAAGCGAGAAGCAATTTCCCTACCTGCTCAAGTACTCGCCTTACCAAAACGTCAAGTCCCCAACACCCTACCCGGCGGTGCTGTTCTTCACCGGCGACAGCGATACGCGCGTAGACCCGCTCCATGCGCGCAAAATGACCGCCCTAGTGCAATCGGCCTCATCCGGCGGCAGGCCGATACTGTTGCATTACAGTCTCTCCGGCGGCCACTCGGCCGGGGTGAGTGTCGACCAGCAGATTCAGGACGATGCCGATCAACTCACCTTCCTGTGGACTGAAACAGGGAAAGCGGGACCGGGCAAGCAGGCTTCCGGCAGTCACTGAAAAGGTACTCAGGTACGCCGCCCTGACGTAACCTCATGCCGTCGCCACTCCCTTCCGATAAGGAAGATGCGGGACTCAAGCTATCGGTCCTCAAGGGCAGTGTCACTCCTTGGTCACCGCGAGAGTCGCGCGCGGATGGGACATGGGAGTCACATTCAGCCATGTTTTGAAGCCGCATGGCTTGCGCATGTGCGTGTCGCTGGATGGTAGTTTCAGCGTAACTGGAGACACGCCTCCGCCGCCGGGGTGGTGAGCTCGGAGTAAAGATGCAACAGGCAGAGCTGGAGACCGTCGGTGCCGAACAGGAGCAGGAAGCTGCCCGGTTGGCTGCCCTGACGGCGACAGGCATTCTGGATACCCCGCCGGAGCCCAGCTACGACGCAATTACCCGGTTGGCCGCGGAGTACTTCCAGGCGGATGCAGCCGGGCTCGCCTTTGGCGACGAGACCCGAATCTGGGTCAAGGCCTGCTGGGGACAGAACATCCGCGAATTGCCCCGAAAAAACTCCATCTTTGAGATGGTGGCAGCGGAAAACGGTCCGGTAATTGCCTCGAATTTCTCCACGCAGCTCGAAAGCGAGACCCAGGCGCTGATTCTCAGGCGGCTCAACGCGGCTATGTTTGCCAGCGCCCCGGTGCGCTCATTCGACGGCAAAGTGCTCGGAGTCTTGACTGTGTTCTGGCATGCGCCACAGCAAGGAATGACCCAGGACGACTTTCACATGCTGGAGAGCCTCGCGGATATGGTTTCCAGCCAGTTGGAGCTTCGCAGAATGCGCAATGTTGTTGGTGGGCAGGGGGTGCGGCGGTCCCACGTTACAGTCAAAGAAACCGGAAACTGGCCGACCGGGTCGGACTTCCGCCGCGCCCTGGACAAGCGCGAATTTGTCCTGTACTACCAACCCGAGGTCGATCTCGCCACCCGCAAGATTGTCGGCGTTGAGGCATTGATCCGTTGGGTCCACCCGGAAAGGGGGCTTGTACCTCCCATGGACTTCATCCCGCTGGCCGAAGAAAATGGACTGATCTTGCCCATCGGCGACTGGGGACTGACCGAGGCTTGTACGCAAATCCAGAAGTGGTGCAAGGAAGATCCTCGGAATGGATCGCTGCGTGTCGGCGTCAACCTGTCCGCCCGACAGTTTTCCCGCGCCGGACTGGCCGACCACGTCGAGGCGTTGCTTATTCAATTCGGCATCTCAAGCCGCCAGCTTGGCGTCGAGATGACAGAGTCAAGCCTGATTCCCAACATGCGCATCGCCATGGAGGTGCTGGGCAGCCTGCGCAGGCTCGGCGTTTCCCTGCTCATGGACGACTTCGGCACAGGCTACAGTTCGCTGAACAACCTGCACTCCTTCCCGTTCGACGTGCTCAAGATCGACCGCTCGTTTGTGGATCGTATGACCGAAGGCGACCAGCCGCTCCAGATCGTGCGCACCATCATTGAACTTGCTCGAGTCATGGGCATGGATGTGGTTGCGGAAGGTATCGAGACCCGCGAACAGTATCGTCTGTTGCGCCAACTGGGCTGCCGCTTTGGCCAGGGCTTCCTCTTTGCTCGCCCCCTGAGCGCCGAGGCCGTAACCGAACTGCTGCGGCTTCCAGGACGCATCCTCCCCGATCCCGAGACGCTCGAATTCTGCGGCGCATGACCACCGCCGCTATGCACGGATGTTGCAAGGCACAGTTTCATTTTGAAATCCGCAACTCGCGATTCCTAATTCGGAGCGACCAAACCCCAAAAATGAGAAGCTTCTCACACTTCTCGCCGGCCATTGGGCTATGCTCCAAGGCATGCAACAACAAGCCACGTCCGTACCCTCAGCCAACCCCGCGAGCTTTGCCGGTCTGTTGGCATCGCTTACCGCGCCCGCGAAGAAGCCAGCGGCCGCCTGGAGCGACGAGGGTTTGGCAGACGACTTTGCGACCATCAGTTACGAGAGCGCTTTGCGTTCCCATGCGCGTCCCCGCGTACCCGATCCCGCCGACCACGCGCCCATCCAGACCGCAACCCCGGTAGCCGGCCTCCGCGACGCATCCAAGGGTGTTGCATCTCCAGCGGCTGAACAGGTTGCGGAAAAGCCCGTTGCTTTGAAAGGGCACTACTTCAGTCGTGCCGAAAAAGCAAACAAATCAACGTGGGCTTCAGCCCCTGAGGGATGTCTTCCACTAATTTCATCTGGGATTCCGAGTTTTTCCGCAGCCTCTGAAGCCCCATTCCCGCCGCACGCTCTCGCATCCTGCACCGACGCCGGCTCCGAGGCCCCTCAAAACGAGTCCACAACGCTCGATCGGAATCTGAAATCCTCCAGCATTACCATTCGGCTCAGCAAAACGGAATGCGCGCAACTGCGCAAACGAGCTGCGGAAGCAGGGGTTACCGTGTCAGCCTACCTGCGCTCCTGTACCTTTGAAGCCGAATCTCTGCGGGCGCAAGTGAAGGAAACGCTGGCGGAATTGCGCTTGGCCAGTTCAAGGGCGGAGCAGAACAGTTCCCCGCAACCCAGGCAATTTTGGCCCCGCTGGGTCAAGCGAATGTTTCCGCCATGGCACGGCGGCCAGCGCAGCGCCCCAGCCTGAATCAAGCTTCACCTACTCCACCTCCAGCAACAGGCACTTCAAATATTCGGTTTCAGGCAGGTTCAACACCACGGGGTGGTCGGGAGCGGCGCCGCGGCGTTCCAGCAGCCGGACCCGGCGTCCAGCATCAACCGCCGCCGAAGCCACACTGCCTTCAAGGTCTGTCCAGCTCACATGGTGTGAGCACGAACAGGTCACCATCAGCCCGCCGGGACGCATCATCCGTAGTGCGCGCAGGTTTAATTCCTTGTAGCCGCGCAATGCGCCTTCCACGGCGCGCTTTGTCTTGGCAAATGCGGGCGGGTCGAGCACGATGGTATCGAACTGCTCACGAGCGTCGGACCAGTCGCGGAGAATCTGGAACGCGTCGCCCTCCACCCATTCCACTGCGCCGGTGAGTTGCGCCCGATTCGCCTCCAGGTTGCGTTCGGCCACTTGGAGCGAGGAATGCGAGGCGTCGATGCCGGTCACGCTTTTCGAGGCCCGCGCCAGGTGCAGCGCAAAGCCGCCCTGATAGGTACACACATCGAGCGCACGGCCGCCTGGGGCGAGCATCCGCGCCCATTGTTCGGCGGCGTTGTAGTTTGCACATTGGTCAAGGAACGCTCCGGTCTTTTGGCCGGCATTGGCATCGTATTGGAACAGCAGGCCGTTGAGTTTGAACTGTGTGCTCGTGAGGGCATTGGCGGGATTGACTGCCCAGAGTGGCGCCCCATCAAGCGCTGCCATTCCCTCAAGCTCGCGCATGCGCGGGTCCGGACGTTCCAAAATAGTTGACGGCTTAAGCGCTTCCCGAAAAACGCGAACGCAGGTTTCGCGAACAGCCGGATTGTCGAGACCCTTGGTCAGCAGTTGCAGAATGAGGAGGTCGCCGTATTTGTCGGCGACCAGACCAGGAATTTCATCGGCTTCGCTGAAGCAAAGGCGACAGGAGTCAGTCTCGCTGCTGAGCCGAGTTTTACGGCGGCCGATGGCGGTGCGGAGGCGAGCTTCGAGCAATTCCAGCCAGCCAGCCTCATCGATTGCCTCGCGAGATACCATTCGCAGCGCAATCTGCGACGAAGCGCTGTAAAGCGCCGTACCCAGCAACAGGCCACGGTTGTCGGCCACCGGCAGCAGGGCGGGGGGTCCTCCCGAATCGTCTTTGGGTAACTCAAGAGATTCAATTTCCGACGCGTAAACCCAAAGATAGCCGCTTCTCAGCCGGTCGGCGGCGCGGCGGCTCACCATGGCGCCAATACCACGCCGTTCCGGCTTAGTGGCTGCGCCTGCGGAGTACACTTGTCGCCTTGTGTCGGCACCTTGGGGGCGTTCAGCAGGGGAAGACTGTTCGCGATTTCGATCAAAAGGCGCCCCGGGCTTCTCGGCCTTGGGCGCCTTTTGGGTTACGGCAGATCGTGGGTTGTGCGGCTTGGCCATGTACTCCCTTTCGCCGGGAGCGATTGGGCAGCCGGCCCTACTTAACCTGCATGGAATCCAGGTACCGGCTCAAATTGCTGATTCTGAGCATCCTGTCCTGGGAGTTGGACACGTTCATCTTACCAAGAATCGGTCCCCACACGGGCATCTCGACTGAGCCATGCGACTTTACATCGGCGCCGTTGTTCAGCACGGTGACGATATGCGAGTCAGGGAATTTCCCATGGTTGTTCCGGCTCAACACCGTCAGGTTCGTAGGCGATGCCTTCAGCGCGGAGGCTACCGGGCCTGCTCCCATGCCGTCCACTCCGTGACACGGGGCGCAATAGTTCACATACATCGCCTTGCCATTGACGGGCGTGGTCTTGGTAATCGGAATGACGACCTTCGCATTGGTTTGATCTGCATAGCTCAGGCTTACTGCGAGTGTAGCTGCCAGGGCTGTAAGTAAGAGGCGTTTCATCATAAGTTCCTCGGTTCTGGACCTCTAGTCCGAATGGGACTTTACTCCTTCTTCGATATACTCGCGATGTGACGGCCAGCACACCACTTAGAGCTACTAGGCACCGACGCACCAATAAGGGAAAGCCTATTATTTACCGGCATAAACCTCCTATCCGGATATATGACAAAAGCCGAAATTAGAATTAGTTTATGAAGTTACTCCAAGCCGGGAAGCGACGTGAGTCAGGCGGGACCAGAGTAGGCGCAAAATAGTACATTGAATCCTGAAAGTCGAGATCAATGCTACAGAATCTCCGGCATGCAAGCGTTTGATTACGAGTTATGGTCAATTGTGTGACTTATGTGATCAAAGCAAGGATCGAAGTTTAAGTGAATCGCTTCGTAACGGAGATTCTTCGGGGCACGCGAGCTGACCGATACTTCCCTTGCCGTTTCCCGCACCGATTCCCCCTTCATGCAACTCAACCACTTGCGGCCTATAATGAAGCATGGCGACTGTCCGGCAAGCCATTCCGGCGGATGTTCCCGGCGAGACACCCGCTCTCCCTGGGGAATTGCAGTCTGCCGTGCGCGACATTCAAAAGCGGCCCAGCGACCAGCGCACCATCGCCCAACGATTCGATTCGCTCCTTGAGCACGTTCGCGCCAACCGTCCCAGCGAAGACCTCACTCTCATCCGCAAGGCCTGGGAGTTCTGCGTCAAGCATCACGATGGTCAGATGCGGGCCTCCGGCGAGCCCTACATCATTCACCCGCTCGAAGTCGCCGAGGTGCTGGCCGAGATGAAGCTTGACGCAACGGCCATCGCTGCCGGCCTGTTGCACGATTCGGTTGAAGACACGCCCGCTACGAATGAGGAGATTGAGACCGAATTTGGCGATCAGGTTGCCCACATCGTCGAGGGCGTCACCAAAATTGACAAAATCCAATTTGCCAATCGCGAAGACCGCCAGGCCGAAAATGTGCGCAAAATGCTGCTCGCCATGGTATCGGACGTCCGCGTGGTGCTCATCAAGCTGGCCGACCGCCTGCACAATATGCGCACCCTGGAGCATCTGAAGCCCGATCGCCAGGAAGCCATCGCCCGCGAAACCCAGGAAATCTACGCTCCACTCGCTCACCGGCTGGGCATGGGCAAGGTGCGCGGCGAACTCGAAGACCTGGCCTTCCGCTACACCGATCCGGTGAGCTACGAACAGGTATCCGCCGCTGTCGAATCGCGGCGAATTGAGGGTGAGCAGTTCCTTCGCGGCGTGGAAGACACGCTGGTGGAGCAACTGCGCGAAAGCAACATCGAGGCCAAGGTCGAGTGGCGCATCAAACGCATTTATTCCATCTTCCAAAAGCTCGAGCGCACAAAGATCTCGTTCGAGCAGGTCTACGATCTGCTGGCAATCCGCGTCATCACGCAGGACGTGGCTGCCTGCTACGCCGTCTTCGGGCTCATCCACACGCTTTGGCGGCCGGTTCCGGGGCGCATCAAGGACTTCATCGCCATTCCCCGCGCCAACCGCTACCAGTCGCTGCACACCACGGTCATGGGCGCCAGCGGCCATCAATTCGAGGTGCAGATTCGCACCGAAGAGATGCACCGCATCGCCGAGGAAGGCATTGCCGCCCACTGGAAGTACAAGGCGGGCGCAGGTGTGGTTACTTCCCGCGATGAAGACCGGCTTAACTGGATACGCCAGCTCGTCGAGTGGCAAAAGGAGATGACCGACCCCAACGAGTTTCTCTCCAGCCTGAAGATGGACCTGTACCCCGACGAGGTCTATACCTTCACGCCCAAGGGAAAAGTTGTGGTGGTTCCGGCCGACGGCACGCCGGTCGATTTTGCCTACACCATCCACACCGAGGTGGGCCACACCTGCGTGGGAGCCAAGGTGAATGGCCGCATGGTGCCGCTCCGCTCCAAGCTCCGGACCGGCGATATCGTCGAGATCGTCACCCAGAAAGATCACAAGCCGAGCCGCGACTGGCTCACCTTTGTCAAAAGCCCCCGCGCCCGCAACAAGATCAAGCATTGGCTCAACGAGGACCAGCGCATCCGGGCGGTCGAGATCGGTCGCAAGCTGCTGGAGCGCGAGGCAAGGAAATTCAAGGTCCCGCTGAGTCAGATCGCCGACCAGGACTTGAGCCGAATCGCCAACGAGTATGGCGTGGCCACGGCCGCCGACCTGCTGGCCACGCTGGGCCAGGGGAAGCATTCCGCGCATCAGGTGCTCAACAAGCTGGCCCCTGGATTTGCGACTCAGGGCGATGCCGAGGCCATCCCCGAGACCAAGCCGGGCGGTGCAGGCGGGCAGGCCATGTCGGAAGCGGTGCGCAAGCTGCACCTCACCGGCTCTGACTCGCTACAGGTGGAGGGACAGAACGACCTGCTCGTCTATCGTGCGCGATGTTGCAATCCCATTCGAGGCGAGGAGATCATCGGCTACGTCACCCGCGGCAAGGGGGTCGCCGTCCACGCCCGCAGTTGTTCCAACGTGCAGAACCTGCTCTATGAGAGCGACCGACGCATCGCCGTAGAGTGGTCCCGAGTGGGCGACGAAACTTCCGGCCGCCCGCAGCGCTACCCGGTCAAGATCACCGTCTTTTGCGACGACCGCACCGGCATGTTGAAGGAGATGACCGCCATCATCTCCGACGACAACACCAACATCCGCGGCGTAGAAATCAAGCGGGAAGAGAACGGCGAAGCCATCGTCGAGTTCGTTGTCGAGGCCGAAGACCTGCACCATCTAAACCGCATGGTGCTCGGCCTGCGCCGCGTAGCCGGCGTGCGCGCCGTGCAGCGGACGCAGAAGCTGTGAGCTGAGAGCGTGCATTCCGAACGGAAATCACTCATGACATTGAACTCGGAACAGCAACTCTCGATCCTGCACGGCCTCCATGTCATCGACGGCGGTCTGGCCTCGGAGCTTGAGTATCTCGGCGCGCGCATCGATGGGCCTCTGTGGTCCGCACATGTCCTCGAAGACGATCCGGAAAAGGTGGCTGCGGTCCATCGCGTTTACATCGAAGCCGGCTCGGAGTGCATCGCCACCTGCAGCTATCAGGTTTCGCGCATGGGCTATGCCGAGATTGGTCTCCCCCCCGAACGCGCCGACGCTGCCCTGCTCCGCTCCGTAGCACTGGCGCGTTCGGTCACTAAGGAGTTCCCCAACCGCCGCATCTTGGTTGCCGCATCCCTCGGTCCATACGGCGCGGCCCTGCACAACGGCGCGGAGTACCACGGCAACTACAACTGTTCGTTTGCCGATCTGGTCGCCTTTCACCGCGAGCGCATCGAGGTCCTCGCCGCCGCCCCAGCAGCGCAGTCCCCTGACCTGCTGGCGTTCGAAACGCTGCCTTCCCTCGACGAAGCAAAGGCTATTGCAGAGGCCATCGCCCCCTGGCCGGAACTTCCCGCATGGTTCAGCTTCACATGCCGCGACGAGCACCATGTCGCCCACGGCGAGCCCCTCGCCTTATGTGCCGCATTCATCGCCACATTACCCCAGACCGTGGCAATCGGAGTCAACTGCATCCCGCCGCACTGGGTCACCGCGCTAATCGCCGAACTTCGCGCTGCCTCCACCAAGCCTGTCATGGTTTACCCCAACTCCGGCGAAGGCTGGGACGCCGAGGCCCGCGCCTGGACAGGCTCAACCGACCCGTCCGCCTTCGGCCCTCTGGCCAAGGAATGGTTCGCCGCCGGCGCACAAATCGTAGGCGGCTGTTGCCGAACACGCCCAGCGCATATTCGCCAGGTGGCTGCGGTTGCTCCTTGATGACCGGCAGAATTTCCCCGCCAGCCAAATGACAACCAGGTTTAACATTGAGGTGTGGTCTCCTGCGGAGTTTCTGGACATCCTCCGCAACATTGGGGTGGATTGACGATGCGTGCATTAGAGATTCCGGAATCGCTTCTCAAGCGCGCCGAAGAGT
>Ga0302320_10014503_pt1 | contig 16300 bp, 14 predicted proteins | sample Bog_T0_3_FD_202130 | JGI IMG/M metagenome (GOLD analysis project Ga0302320, IMG submission 202130) | Peat permafrost microbial communities from Stordalen Mire near Abisko, Sweden - Bog_T0_3 | ecosystem: Environmental > Terrestrial > Soil > Wetlands > Peat | place: Sweden: Abisko, Stordalen Mire... | reverse complement strand
TGGTCTCGCTCGTGACCGGACTCTAAGCGTCTGGGAGATTTTCGGAGAAAGCCTCGATTCCATGCAGCGTGTCCTAAAGCTCGACTCTCGCGACAACGTTCTCATCGCTCTCGCCGATCTGCGAAAGGGCGAACTGGTTCGCTTTTCGGGTGAGACTTACGAATTGCGGTCCGACGTTTCAGCAAAACACAAGTTCGCGACGACCGATCTCCCCAGCGGCAGCGATGTAATTATGTACGGTGTTCTGGTGGGCAAGACGATGTTCGACGTCGATCGAGGTGAACTCCTTACCGTTCGGAATCTGCACCACGAAGCTGCGCCATTTCGCGAAAAGACGGGCGACTTTCGTTGGAACCCGCCCGACGTATCGCGCTGGCGCGAAAAGACATTCCAGGGTTACCACCGTGCGGACGGCCAGGTAGGAACTCGAAATTACTGGCTCGTCGTTCCAATGGTGTTTTGCGAAAACCGCAACATCGGCGTCTTGAAGCAGGCCTTCGAAGAGGAACTCGGATTCGCGCCACCGCAAGTATATCGCAGCCAAGTCGCCGAGCTGATTTCGCTCTATGAATCAGGTCGCGCCGGCGAAATCGCTACATTTAAACCTTCCGATGCGAGTACAGTTCGTCGCACTTCCAGCATTTTCCCGAACCTGGATGGCATCAAGTTTCTCCTCCACGAAGCCGGGTGCGGCGGAACTCGTGAAGACGCGAACAATCTATGCGCATTGATCGCCGATTACATTCATCACCCAAATGTCGCCGGAGCTACGGTCCTCAGTCTGGGGTGCCAGCATTCGCAGGTGGCCACGCTTCTTGAAGAGCTGAAAAAGCGCGACCCGAAATTCACCAAACCGCTTATCGTATTCGAGCACCAGCAGAGCGGCTCTGAATTCACGATGCTCTCGGAAGCGATTCGCAAAACGTTCCTGGGATTGATCGAAGCCAATAAACTCGCGCGCCAGCCTTCGTCGCTTTCTCACTTGTCCTTGGGCTTGAAGTGCGGTGGCTCCGACGGATTTTCCGGGCTTTCCGCCAATCCTTCCATTGGGCACACGTCCGATCTGCTTGTCGCTCTTGGCGGTCGGACGATTCTTTCCGAATTTCCCGAATTGTGCGGCGTAGAGCAAAACCTGATCAATCGAAGCACGGACGATCAAGTTGCCGGCCGGTTCATTCAGTTGATGCACGACTACGCCGCCCGCGCCAAAGCCGTCCACGCTGGATTTGATATGAATCCTTCACCGGGAAATATGCGCGACGGACTTTTGACCGATGCGATGAAGTCCGCTGGCGCCGCAAAGAAAGGCGGCACCTCGCCCGTCACCGCCGTGCTCGATTACGCCGAATATGCGACCGAACCGGGTCTGAATTTGCAGTGCACGCCAGGAAACGACGTCGAATGCGTTACCGCTCAGGTAGGCGCAGGTGCGAATATGGTCCTGTTTACCACCGGGCTCGGCACACCCACCGGAAACCCGATCGCTCCGGTTGTAAAGATATCCACGAATTCCGAACTGGTCACGCGCATGCCCGACATCATCGACATCGACACGGGCGACGTGATCGTCGGCGCGAAAAGTGTCGATCAAATGGGCGAAGAGATTCTCGACCGCGTGATTCAGATCGCCAGCGGGGAAGTGAAAACACGGGCGGAGCGATTGGCTCAGGACGATTTCATTCCCTGGAAACGAGGAGTTTCGCTCTGACCGGCGGCGCAAGCTCAACGAGTGGCGTCCGGCTCGACGGTAAAGCCGCTGTCGTTACGGGCGGCGGCAGTGGTATCGGCGCAGCCATCGCCGAGACGTTCGCGAGAAATGGCGCACGCATTTTCATCCTCGATCTAAACGCGCCCAGCGCCGAGAAGCTGGCCGTGAAAATCACCGCCGCCGGCGGACACGCCACGGCCCACGCTTGCGACGTCTCGAAACACGACGAAGTGATGAGCGTCTTCGCGAAGGTGATGGCCGAAACACGCATCGACATTCTCGTAAACAACGCGGGAATCTCGCAGATCGCCAATCTTGAGACAACCTCCGAAAGCGATTTCGACAAAGTGTTCCAGGTAAACGTGAAGGGTTTTTACAATTGCATGAGTGCCGTCATCACTCACATGAAGACTTCTGGCGGCGGCGTAGTCCTTAACATGGCTTCCATCGCCGCTTCGTCCGGCCTCGCCGACCGTTTTGCCTACTCGATGAGCAAAGGCGCCGTTGTAGCCATGACCTACTCCGTGGCCAAGGACTACATCGCTCATAACATTCGTTGTAATTGCATTTCCCCCGCCCGCGTTCACACCCCGTTTGTGGACGATTTCTTGCGCCGTCATTATCCCGGCCGGGAAAAGGAAATGTTCGAAAAGCTTTCCCAATCTGCACCCATTGGTAGAATGGCGCAACCGCACGAAGTTGCCGCGCTCGCGCTGTTCCTCTGTAGCGACGAAGCGAGTTTCATTACCGGAGTGGACTGCCCCATCGACGGAGGATTTTTTAACCTGCGCTGATCTTCCGCGCAGTTCCAGCCGCCATGCGAGTCGATGCCCATCAGCACTTCTGGCGATACCAGCGTGAAAAGCACGATTGGATCACAGACCAGATGTCCGTGCTGAAACGTGATTTTCTGCCGCAAGACCTGGAGCCGCATTTGACCAGAAACGCGCTCGATGGCAGCGTGGCAGTTCAGGCTGATCAATCCGAGCAGGAGACACTGTTCCTACTGGAGCTCGCGGAGAATTGTGCGCGAATCCTCGGCGTGGTCGGTTGGGTGGATTTACGCGCGGACAATCTGTCCGAACGGCTTGAGTTTTTCTCGCAATTCACAAAGCTCTCGGGTTTCCGCCATGTCGTACAGTCCGAACCGGACGACCGTTTCCTGCTCGATCCCCGTTTCTTGCGCGGCATCGCACGCCTGGAAAAGTTTGGGTTCACATATGACGTGTTGATTTTTCCGAAGCAACTCCCAGCCGCCATTGAATTCACTGAAAAGTTCCCAGCGCAGAAATTTGTAGTCGATCACATCGCCAAGCCCAGCATTCGCGAATTGCAAATCGACGGTTGGAGCGGCCAGATTCGTGCGCTGGCCTCGAATCCGAACGTGCTGTGCAAGCTGTCCGGCATGGTTACGGAGGCGAATTGGTCTGGTTGGCGGCCCGAGGATTTTACGCCGTATCTCGACGTTGTATTCGACGCATTCGGTCCCGATCGCCTGATGTTTGGTTCCGATTGGCCCGTTTGCCTTGTTGCTGGAACCTACGACGAAGTGTACGAACTGGTTGTATCCTACACGCGCGCTTTCCCGGAAATCGATCGAGTAAAAATCTTTGGCGACAACGCGGTGAAGTTTTACGGCCTGGAGCGGCCCGGGTAATGGATCTACAGCTGAAGGGGAAAGTCATACTGGTCACCGGCGGCGCGAAAGGTATCGGTGCCGCGATTTCTCGAGTGTGCGGTAACGAGGGCGCTTTGCCTGTGATCGTGGACCGGGACGCCGACGCCAGCCGCCGGTTGCACGCCGAACTTCATCGCGCCGGCGTCCTCAGCCACATCATCGATTGTGATGTGTCCGAATCCCAGAATTGCTCCAGCGCCGTGGGGCAGACGATAAAAGCATTCGGTCGTCTGGACGCACTGGTCAACAATGCCGGTGTCAACGACGGCGTCGGCCTCGAAAAGGGAACTCCAGAAAAATACATCGAATCGCTGAAGCGGAATTTGCTCCATTATTACGATATGGCACACTTCGCGCTGCCCTACCTGAAACGCGCACGCGGTTCGATCGTTAACATCAGCTCGAAAACGGCCGTCACAGGTCAAGGGGGCACTTCAGGGTACGCTTCATCGAAAGGCGCGATTTTGTCGCTGACGCGTGAATGGGCCGTCGAGCTCCTTCCGCACGGAATCCGCGTCAATGCCGTTCTACCCGCGGAAGTGATGACCCCGCTGTATCAGCAGTGGCTCAATACATTTCCGAATCCCGAACAAAAACTCGAATCGATTGTTTCCAGAATTCCTTTCGGTAAACGCATGACCGGCGACGAGGAAATTGCCTCAACGGTGGCGTTCCTTCTTTCGCCGCAATCCGGCCACACGACGGGCCAACATCTATACGTGGATGGCGGGTACGTCCATCTGGATCGAGCGCTCACGTAGACTTCGTTTCAAAAGCGACGATGCTCCATGACAAGACGATATTGCCTGACACTCGACCTGAAAGACGATCCGGCGTCGATCGCTGAATACAAACGTCAGCATCAGAGCGTATGGCCCGAAATCACGCAGAGCATTCGCGATGCAGGAATCGAAGACCTCAGCATCTACCTGCTCGGCAACCGGATGTTCATGATCATGGATGTGAACGAACGATTTTCATTCGACAGGAAATCAAAAGCCGATCGGGCGAATCCGAAAGTTCGCGAGTGGGAAGAGTTCATGTGGAAATTTCAGCAAGCGCTACCGCAAGCCGAGCCCGGCGAAAAGTGGTTGCTGATGGAAAAGATATACGATTTGAAATCGCAGAGTTCGTAGGGGGCGCCCGATGTCCGCCCTTGTTTCCGTAGTGGTTCTTCCTTCAGTGCGGCGTGTCGAATCCGGGCCGGCCCTGGCGAATCCGTTTTGAGAAATCGGGCGCATCCCCGGCCGCCCGGGCTGACAGATTGATATGCGCCGCCTTCTTTAACTCCGCGAAAGGCAAATTTCCCGCCAAATTTCCTTTCTCATATTCCATCTGGTCGCTGTGCCCGTTCAGCAAGTAACGCCAGTCCCATTTCGGCGGCGCACCCAGCGTCAATTCCGTCATTTGCTTGAAAATCACCGTCGTGCAATTGTTCGTGAGTGCGTTGTACCACTGGGGGCGCTGACGAAGCTCGTCGGCGCGTCTCAGATATTCCACGAACAGCGCTTGGGCAAATGCCGGGTCGGCTTTCGTCCGGTACATGTACACATCCTCGCCTTTTCGGTAATTTGTTCTCAGCTTGATCAAGTCGCGTTCGTCGGCGATCACATAGATCAGCGTGTATTTCCGGAAAAATCCCTGAATGGCCGAATATTGCTGGCCCACAACTTTTCGCGTCTCAATCGACATCGCCAGGTGATCATCGTCGCCGATCTGGAAACTCAGAATTGTGTGGGCGATCCATGGCGAGCCCCAGTAGGTGATGAAAAAATCGATTCCGCGGACGTCGGATAGTTTCACTTCTTTCGTAGTCCACGAACAGGTGTACTCGAATTCGCTTCGGTATTCGCAGTGACGGAAATTATGAATGGACACCTGGTCATCGTGAATCTCCGCCCACGGCATCTGCGATACGTCCGACTGCCACGCACGATCATTCGATGGCTTCAGCGAAAGCCACCACACGAGTACGACGGCGAATCCGCCGGCCAAGATCGCCGCCCGCGACGCTGGAGTCTTGGCAACGCAACATGCGCTCAGAGCGCATATGACGTAAAAGGCCGCAGCAGGAATTCGAAGCGAAGGGAAGTTAAAATCAAAATACAGCGCGGCACAACACCAAATCGTCGCTGCCACCAGGCTCAGAAATACAAACGTCAATCCGATTCTCCAGCAAACTCGCTTCCACCTTGGAAGCGTCGGCTCAATTTCCATAATCTTGCGTTTCATTGAACGAAGCGGTGGCCACAGGACGGCTCACGCAAACGCCATAACATGAGCGACAAAGGTGTACTCACGGTTTCGAAGCTTCGTTCTTCCAGAAATCGATCCCGGCCGCTTGCGATCCAACGTCTAATACACCGACAGTTTTCAGCGAGGTCAGATCAATTACTTCCACAGTTCCAGGCTCCGCGCCCACGCCCTCCACGGAGATGAAAGCATAGCGGTCGTCCGGAGTCACCACCGCGCCATGGACGACTTTTCGTTTTGTCGGCAGACGTGCCAATTCCTTTCCGGTCTTCGGATCAAATACGGACACAGATTGCCCGCGCTTGTTCGTCGCGATCAGCCGTCCGTCCTTCGTCATCGCCAGGTTATAAACGCCGTTTCCGGCCGGGAATCTGCTTGCCACTTTCCATGACGCCACGTCGATGGTCACTATTTCATTCGATTTGTTGCATGCAACATAGACTTCCGACCCGTCGTTCGAGGGCTGCGCCCAGGTGGGCACGCACGTCAGGTCACCCATCTTCATTTGTCCGTGCGGAGCGCCGTCCATTCCCATTTCCTTGCCAGAGGTCAGGACGAAATACCTAGCCACATCGAATTGTTGCGTATCGATTTCGGCGAGCATGTCGTCCATCATGCACGCGGAATAGTGTTTCGTTCCTTGCGGATTTAGCCGGGAACCATGCGGCATAGTGCAGGTCGTAATCCGCTTCACTTCCACCATTCCATCGGTCGCCACAACGGAAATTGACGATGGCTCCATCGGGCCATGAAAATTCGCATTGGCAACATAAACGAACTCGCCGTCCCTGGAAATGTCCGTCGTCGCTGGAAATAATCCAAGTGGGATGTACTTCACGAGCTCGTCGGTGCCGGTCTTAAATTTCCAAAGCGAGCCGTCTGGCTGTCCGTGGCCCACCGCCACATAGAGAAACTGCTTGTCGGGCGACACGGCGATTCCGTGGGGACCATTGATGTCCATCGGCATCAATCCGATATGAGTCTCGTGTTCCTTGGTCAATCCGCGCGGCCCGAACCGAACCAGTGTGATTTTGTCAGCGCCCTCGCTCACCACGTACACAAGGTAATCTTGAGTTGGTCCAGCGTTAGGCGTCGTGGAAGCAGGTTGCGCCAATGCAGCGGTTTGGGCGGATAAAGCTTCGGGAACACTTACACAGACGAAGAGGGCGAATGTGAACAATAGCGATCGCATGGGTGCAGCTCCCATTGCTACAACGCGCCACCGCGTGAACATCAGATCCGGCGCTGAATATTCGGAAAATCGAGCCACACCTTCACCCCGCAAAAGTGTGAACCCTCCGTGCAGATCGGAGTCGAAATTCCAGCGCGCAGATGGCACGGAGGGCCGATGTAACGCGCGAGTTCGGGAAACAGTTTCCGTACCTGCTCCACTTCCTCGATCGACGACTGGTAGATCTCTTCCTGCGCATTGAAGCAAGTCCGCATCGTCCACTTGTGGAGTAAATGCAGCAGCGCGCCCGTTTCGACCAGCCGAATCGACTTTGCATTGGGCAGCAGATACAGAGCAAACTCGTGCGGCACTCCGCGATCGAGCAATTCGTTCTTCGCTGTCCAAGCCTCTTCCATCGCCCGCTGATAAATCTCGATAGCACGGGGATTTTCGCGAATCAGCGCGGGCGTAATGTAATCCGGCGAGCGCGTGTCAGCCAACGTCAGCAGCGGCCGCGACCCTGGCACCATCCGGTGGCGCTGATCCTGGCTATCCGCGGTGTGGCTGATTTTTTTAGCAAACGTGAAGTTTGCATGTTGCAGCGCGCGCATGATTGGTGCGTGAACCCCGACATTGAGTGTTTCGCGTCGGTACGGATTTCGCGCCGGATTCATCACGCGATCCACGGCCTCGGCATCCGGACATTCCGCAGCCGTTAAGCCCATCACTGCCCGGTATGAATCCGCTATCACCGTCAGTGCATTCGGCGAATAGTCCAACAGTTTTGCTGTCGATCCGCTCAGTTTCGCGTCGAACTCGCGCGCAAAAGCTTCCCCGTCGTGGACCGGCTGATTCCATTCCGGTGGCGTTTCCATCGGCTCGTTGTCGAAGCGGTCGAAGAATTCAGGCTCTACTTCTCGGACGCGTTCAACCATCTCGCCAATGACCGCGCGCGCTTCGCTGGGCGTGTCGCTGGCCGCCTGCATCCTGCGAAGCCGGTGCAGCACGATTCCAGAGACTGTATGCACCATCGTGGTGAACGCCGCCACGGGCAGCACATAGCGCGCTACCTCGATCGCTCGTTTCCCGGACTGCCGCTCGACCTTCTGCACGCGCTTTGGATGGGACATCTCGCTCACGTGCCAAATGTCCGCCAGAATTTCCCGCGCCGATGGTTCCAGCACCCGCGTCAGCTCGCGATAGTGCTCCCACGATCTTGCCACCGCATTTTCGTAAATCGCGCGCTCGGCTGCGCCGAACAATGCGCTCTTCGGCGGCAGATACGCATGTGCGCGGTCCAGTCGCACGTACCGCTGGCTCTGTTGCTCGGAATTGTAAAAAGGATGAGCGTGCAGGAACGACCAAACGAATTGCCGGCTCACGTTCTCCAGGCCAAATTCGAAATGGGCATGCTGGAAAACGGTGTGATGGCCGGAATAGTACGTTGCCGAGCCAATCGTCACCCGCTGCTTTTCGGTGATTTCTTCCGGGCCAACCAGTTTCGTTGAGTAGCAGGTTCGCGCGGCGGCGATGGCGGAGTCAAACGAGCGGCCGAAATGGTTGCGCAGCGTAACGCGAGGCGTACCCGTTTCCATTCGCGGTTCGGATCCAGAGTCGGATGCTTGCGATAGGTGCGTGGCCATCGGAAGCCGCATTGTACACCGAGCCACAGCCAGATTCATCGCTCGAGCCTGACGCGCAAAAGAAAAGCCCCGGAGATTAAGCCCGGGGCTTCCGTTTCGCAATCCAGATTAACCGAAAAACGAAGCGGTTACTTCTTGAGTGATGCGGCCTTGTCAGCGTATTTTTTCTGGAACCGCTCGACGCGTCCCGCAGTGTCAATCAACTTCTGCTTGCCGGTGAAAAATGGGTGGCAGTTCGAGCAGATTTCCACGCGAATCGTCTGGCCCTTGAACGTGGACCGCGAATCGAACGCGTTCCCGCAGGCGCATTGCACTTTGACTTCGTGATAATCGGGGTGAATTCCTTCTTTCATAAAAAGCTCCTGTTGGCTGGCCGGTCTGCGCGACTCTTGAACCAAGCGATACAGTCGCGTCGCTAGGCTAGCGGCGAAACTTCGATTGTATCCTAGCCCTGGCCGGAATCCAAGTTGGTCGTCGTGGAGGCGAAATCGCGCCAGACTCGTTCCGTATCATGACGTATTCGTCACGATACGAACGAGCAGCCAACCCGCGCGCGGCCCGTAGGAAGCCGCAACGCGTAGATCTTGCGAAGCATCACCCGCACTGGCGGCAGGATCGGTACGTGCAGCACTGCATTGAACTGATTAGGTACTTCGTCTTCCTGGTCGAATACCAGCGCTACGCCGCCGTAACTGAGATCGAGAACCGCCGCGGCCTTCAGCGCTGCGTCCGAGAGCTCCGCGTAAGACTTCGTCCCCGCCAGAGAAATTCGCTCCCATTTTCGGTGTCCCGACGATGTCGCTGGAGCCGTTCCGGACGTGGAGCTGGGGCTGGGAACCGCCGAGAGCCGCGACGATGCGATCGAGGGCACCACTTCAGGGTTTGAGGGCTCCCGCTGAACTCGCGAGGACGCGGTTTCTTGCCGTGCCGCCTGCGCCGGCGGAGCTTCTTCTCGCGATGGAGACGCATCGAGCGGAATCACGCGCGCCGTTCCTCGCGTGGAGTGTTTCAGCTGATAGAGACGCTGATCCGCCAGATCCAGCAGCGCGCTTTTTTGGTCGCCATCAACCGGATGCACTGCGATGCCGAAATCCAGTGTCACTCCGACGGTCAACTTCAGCGGCCTCACATCGTTTTCATAGTGGGCGCGTACGCGACGGCACAAGGTCATCGCTTGTTCAGGTTCGGTCTGCGGCAGCAAGAGCGAAAATTCATCTCCGCCGATTCGAAAAGCAAAATCGGAAGCGCGCAGCGTCTTACGCAAAGTCGCTGCTGCCAGTTGTAGCACCTGGTCGCCTTGCAGGTGTCCGTGCCGGTCGTTCACTTCTTTCAGCTTGTGCAAATCCAAAATCACTACGGAAAGCTGCTGCCCGTAGCGTTTCGCGCGGTTTAGCTCTTTATCGAAGTATTCGTCAAACAGTCGTCGGTTGTACAGGCCGGTCAAGGCATCTGTAGCCGCATTGATTTGCAGTTTTTTGAGGTCGTCGTATTCCATCAAAATTGGAACACGGAGAAAACTCGAAGAGGCCAGCACGTCGACCATCGCCGTCTTCAGCGAAACGCGCTTGCCCAGCGTTTCGCTAAGCTCGCGCCTGCGCATCAGGATACGATCCCAATACTCGTTGCTTTGCGCGTCGGTAATGTCGATTTGCGCAACGGTGCGGAAGAATTGCCGCAGAAATTGTCCGCGGACCGATTCGTCAATTCCTTCCAACGTCTCAACAAGCAGATCGAGGAAAGACTCTTCCGCCGAGGGCTGCGGCTGGGAAGCTTCGCCGGGCTGGGGCATCAATAGTTTCCGAATTGGTAAAACATTCCCTGTTTCCAGGGACACGTGCGGGGGCTACTTTGTCCTTGCAAGGGATAGTCCAATCGAAGGCGAGAAATGCCCGAGAAGGCAGCGCCCTAAGTCACTTTCAGCGCATAACTTAACACATTTTCGCCAAACCTTCACGGCGAACGGTGGGGCGGCTGCTTGCTTGAGGGTCAAACGGTTCCACTTTTCGCCAATGCTTCGACCACAAGCTAGCTGCGAAAAGTGGTAAAAAATCAGCCAATCGGTTTTAAGAATTCGACGCCCACAAGGTGCACGTCCCCAGCTTCCTGTTGTCGCTTTACACGCGCTTGGATAGGCGGCATCCCGGCCGGGACCAATGCTGAGGAGGTGATCGAGGGTGCAGGGATCGTCAACGTCACAATCTCGTTCACGCGCAGCGCTCTCGGGCAAGTCACAAAAGCTCCTAAAGCGCTGATATCAAGCGTCTTAGCTAGCTCTAAAAACTGTTCGCCGTGAGCATCTTTGCCTCGCACAAACAGAGGCACCTGAAGATGGATTCTCTGGAATCGTCGCCGTTCGTCGTAGCAGGAAGCGGTCGTGATCCGCTGCTGGAAAAGTGTTTCTTTCAACGCCATTGGTACCCCAGTTGTAGTACTGCCAGTGGTTCGCAATTTGAATGCAACTCGGCGGGACATTTTCCGATCGTGTAAACCACATATTATCAGTAGTCTGCGGCATGTCTAATTTGCCTTCTTCACGTGACCATTAGTCATCTGTGTGATTTTACTCCCTAACATTTCCACCATTGTGCAAACTAGGACGCATTTACCATTGACACCCCAGTGACCCTTTGCGAGCATTGCCCTTCCTGACGTTCTCTCTTCGCTTTCTCAGCGAAAGGTGTGAAGTGGTGTCTTTTTACCACGTTGGGGACGAGGCGCGTGGCCAGCTTGACCAAATTAGTCACAGCAGATCCGCAGTCAGTCAGCCAGCAAGTTTTTCAACTGGTGGCTAGCCTTTTGGATTCCCTTGATCGGCCACTGATGGTCACGGACCGCGCCGGCCAAATGCTTTTCGCGAACATTCACGCCCATGACACCCTGAAAGCAAAAGGGAAAAATACTTCCGATGGTTTTAATGTCTTCTCCGGTCTTCTCCTTGTAGACCGCAAGCAAACTCTGGCGCAGCTGGAAGGTGGCGAACAAGAGGTGACTCTATCCCTCGACACCGCCGAGGAACGAAACCGCGTTCGCATCCGCTGGCTCCCGGAACCGGATTGGCTCGTCGTTTTCATCGAGCCAATTCTGGTTTCGCCGACGACTGACGAAGCAGAAATGCGCCAAACCGTTCAGGAGCTGATGCAGGAGCGCGAGATCACGTACCGCAACCTGCTCGCTGCCTATCTGCGTTTGCAGGAAGTAAATCGTCAGAAAACCGTGTTCCTAGCCTCTGCCGCTCACGAATTGAAAACGCCTCTCGCGGTCATGAAGGGTTATTACGATCTTTTACTGACGGGCTCGCTCGGGAAAATCAACGATCGTCAGCGCGAAACTCTTTTGGAGTCCAAAGAAAGCTGCGACCGGCTCGTCCGTCTCGTTTCCATGTTTCTGAATTATTCCGCTCTCGAAAGCGGCAAGCTCGTGTTACAGCTCCGCGAAAATGATCTGCGCGATTGTATCAACGACATCGCCGGCCGCTGGCAGGATGCCTTTCAACGCGCCAAGGTTCGTCTGGACATAAAAATTCATCCCGACCTTCCGGCTTTTAGATTCGACTACCAGAAAGTCCAACAGTGCATCGCCAACTTTTTGGACAACGCGCTGAAGCACACGCCCGCCGACGGTTGTGTCACGCTCGTCGCTGCGCCTCATTTTTGGGAGCGTCGCACCTCCGTCGCGTCTCCTACGAACGACCGGCGCCGACGGGACGGTGGAAAGATAAACAGCGTACTCGTGTCCGTGTCGGATACAGGGAATGGAATCGCAGCCGAGTTCCATCAGGAAATTTTCGAAGAGTTTGTTCGCGTAGATCCTTCGTCTTCAGGAATGGGGTTGGGCTTGGCAATCACCAAGCGATTGATTCAAGCGCATCGCGGCAAGGTCTGGGTGGACAGTGTGATCGGTAAGGGTAGCTCGTTTTCGTTCCTGCTTCCGATCAACGTTGAATGAGGAATATAAGTTTTAGAACGGTTTGAAAGAGTTGAAGTTGTGCTGCGGATCTACTCCGCGCCATAGGAAATCACGATGTCTGACAAGGAAAACATCCTAGTTGTTGACGACGAACCGAGCATTCGAAAGTATCTTCAAACCCTTCTCGAAGTCGATGGCTTCGGCGTTGAGGCCGTTTCTAGCGGCAAGGAAGCGCTCGCTCGCATCGGTGGCGGCGAACGTCCTGATTTCATTATCCTCGACGTCCTGATGCCGGAAATTGACGGCCTCGAGACGCTTCGTCAACTGATGCAGATTGATCGGTCACTCAACGTCATCATGCTCTCTTGCTCGAACGAAGTGACCACTGTCGTCGAAGCGATTCGCATCGGCGCGCTCGATTACCTCACCAAACCTTTCGAAAAGCCGGAACTCGACGCAGCCTTTCTGAAGTGCCGTCAGAAGCAGCAGCTCCGTTCCGAAAATAAATCTCTGCGCGAGTATTGCGAAGCTCTCACCGAAGATCTTTCGTTTCTCGCGGCCAGCCCACAAATGCTCAAGATCCGCCAGCAGGTTCTTCAGATCGCGCCGGTCGATGTACCGGTCTTCATCAGCGGCGAGAGCGGTGTCGGCAAGGAAGTCATCGCGCGCATGGTGCATCTGCGATCGCTACGCCGCGTTCAGCCCTTCGTGAAAGTGAACTGCGCCGCTCTGCCCGGTGAATTGCTGGAATCCGAACTCTTCGGATACGAACAGGGCGCGTTTACCGGCGCCGTCCGCGCCAAGCCCGGCAAATTTGAAATCGCCAACAAGGGCACGATTTTCCTTGATGAAATCGCGGAGATGAGCCCCCACTTGCAGGCCAAGCTCTTGCATGTGCTTCAAGACGGCCAGTATTCGCGTCTCGGCGCCCGCGCCGTCGTGAACGTCGACGTTCGCGTTTTGGCCGCCACAAACGTAGATGTGAAAGAAGCGATGCGCTCCGGCCGCTTTCGTGAAGACTTGTATTACCGCTTGAACGTTCTTTCGATTCACATCCCGCCGCTGCGCGAGCGCACCTCGGAAATTCCGCTGCTGTTCCGCCATTTCCTGGCGAAATATAGCGAGAAATATTCCAAGCCCGCTCCCGATCCCTCGAAGCACTTGCTCGAAGCCGCGCTGCGTTACCAGTGGCCGGGCAACTTGCGCGAGTTGGAAAACTTCGTCAAACGTTATGTGATTCTCGAAGACGACGAAGGCAGCTTCCGCGAGCTTCTTGAAATGACCGGGCAACAGCAGCGCACCGCTCCGCGCGAAGAGGCTCCTCCGCCAAAGGAACAAGGACTGAAAGCGCTCGTGCGCGGATTGAAAGACGAAGCCGAGATGGAGGCGATCGCTGACGCTTTGGAGAAAACGAATTGGTGCCGCAAGGACGCTGCGAAAATGCTCGGCATCAGTTACAAAGCGTTACTGTACAAGATGCGTCAGTTCAATCTCGACTCCGGTCGCGGAGCGCGCTCGGCTGCTGCTCGCGCTGCGCGTGAACTGGCTGCGAAGGAAGCCGCCGCGAAAGAAGGAGATTCAAAAGACACTAGCTCTGCCGAATCGGTTCCCGTGATTCGCGGATCGTAATCGACGCCGCACACACGTCGTTTCGTTCGAATACGGTCTACGAAGGAGCCCGTCTTGTCGGTCCTAGAGGCTCCTTCCAGATTCACGCTTCGAGCGACATCCATAGGAATTCACTCCCAACGAGTTCCATTACCTGCGCAAACTGTTGCACAACTAGAGCACCTACCGAGAGATTCCTCTAGGCTTCGTCCCCTTGATTGGTCTAGTATTCCGTTCCGACGCGGGTTCGATTCGTCAGCGCGTGGCGGTTTGGGGAACGGTCCTCCCTTCCATTGTTTTGGCATCTCAATTCGTTGCTGCTTTCAAAGGGTTTGTGGCGCGGGGAAGTTTCGTTGAGAGAGCCGGAGGCGCGCTGAAACTGATAGTACTCTCAGGTACTTGCGGCGAAAAATATCTCAGTGAGCTTTGGAAGGGAAGTTGCTAATCTTTTGCTGGGGAAATCGCTTTTTACTTCAGTTTTGGAGGAGTGGTGGGGATGACGGAGCGTCGTATGGCACGCCGGTATGACTTGTCGCTGCCGGTGAATGTTCGCTTGCCGATCAATCGAGAGACCGGAACGCATGGTGGCCAAACGCGTGACATCTCCACTCGGGGTGTTTACTTCACGATGCAACAGAATCTTGCTCCGGGCACGGAGGTTGACTTCACTCTCACCCTTCCCGCTGAAATCACCCGCGGTGCCGAGGTCTTCGTGCGCGCGCATGGCCGTGTCGTCCGCGTGGATAAGCAACACGACGACGATCCGGAAGCGGTCGGAGTCGCGGCCGTCATCGAGCGTTACGACATTATTCGTGGCGAAGGCACGCCCATCTAGCGCCTCCGGGTAGGTTCATCGAACTGCTCGATTTCTGCATCTAAGTCTCGATTTTCAGGTCACTTAGTAAAATTCCGCTCTTGGCCGGTCGTTTTCGCTCCTGCAGTGTCAGATCCGCAGCGGCGCACGCTCAGACAAGGAACCCTGGTTCCCGAAAGTGCTCAGCGTTTTCTGATTCAAAGCGGCAAGGCATCGATAGCGTGAATTCGTCCTACGAATCGATGCAATACGCCGAGCTCCCTTAAGGTTATCTATTTCAGTGGCTTGCGCGATTTCCACAGGTACTTTCGTCCTACAATCACACTGTCGTAATCCTGGTGGTTTGGAGTTCGGTGTGCAAGATCTTTTTCGATTCGCACATGATCAATTCTCCTCAAATGGACTGCAATGGCCTCGGCTGCTGAAGCTCGCATCGCGCCGCTGTCCCAGCTTGGCGAGCTACCGCCCGATCACGTTTATTTCGGACCGTCAGCGACCATGCAATCCGTCCGGCAGCGAGTGGACCGAGCCTCAGGGCTAAACGTTCCCATTCTGATTCTGGGCGAGAGCGGCACCGGCAAAGAAATCCTTGCGCGGTTCATCCATCTGCGGTCTCCCTGGCGGGAAGCCCCTTTCGTAAAGGTAAATTGTCCGGCAATCCCGGCAACGCTCATCGAAAGCGAACTCTTCGGTTTTCAGAAAGGCGCATTCACCGGAGCACACACTTCAAAGCCCGGCCGCATCGAAATGGCGCAGGGCGGCACTCTATTTCTCGACGAAATCGCTGAAATCGATTCCAGCCTTCAGGCCAAGCTTCTTCACGTGTTGCAAGACGGCCACTTTACCCGCATTGGCGACCACGACGAAAAACGATTGGACGCTCGCGTCATTTGCGCCACCAATCGTCTGCTCCAGAAAGAAATCGCCAACGGTGCTTTCCGCGCGGATCTTTTCTACCGCATCAACGTAATCACCATCACCCTGCCGCCGCTACGCGACCGCCGCGACGATATTCCCTATCTCGCCGAGTACTTGCGCGTTCAATTCAATGCTCGATTCCGGCACGAAGCGCCGCCCTTGTCTCGCGATGCGATTCAGACCCTGCAACAACGCGAATGGCCCGGAAACATCCGCGAACTCGAAAACTGCGTGGCGCGCTACGTGATCCTTGGTAATGAAGAAGCCTTCCACTCCGACCCCAATCACTCCGGAGTAAAATCTCCGCTACACATTTCGTACGAACTCAATGAAGACGGTAACATTCCGCTGAAGCGCATCGCCCAGCAGGTCACACGCCGCATGGAGCATGACGTCATCTTGAAAGTTCTGCAGGCGAACCAGTGGAATCGAAGGAAGGCAGCTGAAGTGCTAAAGATTAGCTACCGCGCTCTGCTCTACAAAGTCCGGCAGGCGGGCCTGCCGGCCAAACGTCCCCAACGCCGCGGCCAATTGGGTGATTCTGAACTCGAGCAATTTTCGACATAGCCCCATTCGCTAGCAATCGACGTTGTTCTGCACG
>Ga0302320_10014502_pt1 | contig 16300 bp, 10 predicted proteins | sample Bog_T0_3_FD_202130 | JGI IMG/M metagenome (GOLD analysis project Ga0302320, IMG submission 202130) | Peat permafrost microbial communities from Stordalen Mire near Abisko, Sweden - Bog_T0_3 | ecosystem: Environmental > Terrestrial > Soil > Wetlands > Peat | place: Sweden: Abisko, Stordalen Mire... | reverse complement strand
CATGTTGCCGCCACCGGCCAGATCGGCGGAGTGCTGTTGCGCAAGACCGAAAAAGTTCGTCAGGGATATCGCGTCGAATTTGTTGCCGGACAGCGGGCCGTGGCCACCGCGAGGCACGATTTCACCACGCTCACTGAAACCGCGGGCCTGTTCTCTGCGAACATCTACGAAGTCCCGCAAAAAGCTCGTAAGTCGTTGGAAGAAATCAGAGCGCTGCGCAAACAGTGCGAGCAATCATTCGAGGATATTGCAGAAGCCCAGGCCTCAAGTCTCCTGGCGGAAACGAATGAGACGAACGGACGTAAACTTATCGTTCGCACTTTTTTTGACCGCGACCTGAACTTCCTCAAACTTCTCGCGCAAAAGATAACGCGCCAATCTGCGAACGCTATTGCCTTGCTGGCAAATCAGTCGCCGCAAACCGCGCTGGTCTTCGCCCAATCCGCGGGCCAACCCTACGATATGGGTGCGCTTCTCAAAGAAACCCTTAAGCCGCTCGACGGGCGGGGAGGCGGGAGCAAAGATCTCGCCCAGGGCGGCGCACCAACCTCTACTGGATTAGCGGCGGCTCTTGCTGACGCCGCGCGCCGGATGGATGATCTTTCTGCGAAATAGGCTCGTAATTGGTGACTAAGCTTCGCTTTTCTTGATGTAATCAGAGAGCTGTCGGACCACCGTCACGAAGCTCTTTGTAGCCACAGACAGCGTGCGATCGCGGCGATATGCAAGACCCAATTCCCGCCATAGCTCAGGACCCTCCAGTTCCACCAGCTTCACTCTGCCGGCAGCAACTTCATCGCGCGCGAAAGCCGCGCTGATTAAGGAAATACCGAGATCGGCCGCGACAAAGCTTTTGATCATCCCGATGCTGGGCAACTCCATCCTCACTTTTAGTTCCGTGTTGTATTCGCGGAAGAGCTTGTCCAGAAGTCGTCGGGTGTGGCCGGTCTTGGGAAGCAATAAAGGGTATTTCACAACCTCGCTGATCGGGGCGGACTTCAACTTTGCGAGAGGATTCTTCGGACTTACCATCAGCATCAACCGGTCGCGGTAGATGGCCTGAATTTTCAAGCTGGGCGATTGTACCGGCAAGCTGAGGACTCCGACATCGAGTGATCCGTTTTCCAGTTTTTCGATAATCTTGTAGGTAAAATTGCGATAGATGCTGATTTGCACATCGGGATATTTGCGGCAATATTCTCCGAAAACTTCGGGAAGAACATAGAGGCAGGTCGCCTCATTGGCGCCGACCACCAAAGTGCCACGCGGCGTGTGACCGTGATCGGCGACCGCCACAAGAGACTCGTCGCGCAGTTTTTTCATCCGTACTGCGTAGTCGTGAAAAACCTGGCCCGCCGGGGTCAGCTTAACGCTTTTGCCGGAACGATCGAGCAACCGGTCGCCATACTCCTGCTCCAACTGGCGGATCTGCGCGCTGACCGCGGATTGCGACCGGAAGACTTTTTCTCCGGCACGAGAGAAGCTGCCTTGGCGGGCAACTTCCAGGAAAGTTATGAGCTGATCAAAATCCATGGGGGTTCGAGAAGGAGATTATAGCGGACTTTGCGCTGCAGCAGAGACTTTCGAAAGCACAATCCCTCACTGCAGCACGGGCCTATCGGAAGTCAACATCTTATCGCGCCCGTAGCCTCGCGCCTCTTCCGCCGTCAGGCGCGTGAGGATCGAAGCCCATGTATCTTCAATGGAGCAGGGAGGCGACAGTGGTTCCACCCGGTTTAAGGGCAACCTGGAGTACTGAAGAAGTTCCGCCGCGCGTGGGCTGCCGGTAAGCTGCAGGTGACGGCGAAGAATGCGGCGCAGCCACTGTTCTTCGCTCCCTTCGAGCGTGGCGAAACGCACTGAGTCGCGATTCAGGCGTTCGTCGTTGAAATAGTCGTTCGCGTCCGCGCGCAATAGATAGGCGAGTCCGCCCGTCATCCCGGCGCCCAAGTTATCGCCCGCAGGCCCCAGAATCAGAACCACACCCGCAGTCATGTATTCGCATCCGTGGCGGCCAACACCTTCAACCACCGCGAGAGCTCCGCTGTTGCGGACGGCGAATCGTTCTCCTGCCCGGCCCGCTATAAATAACTCGCCGGAGGTTGCACCATATAAAACTGTATTTCCCGCCAGGACATCTCCGCGTTGCGAAGCTTCGGCTTGCGCCGTGATGGCAATGCTGCCGCCACACAGGCCTTTTCCAACGTAGTCGTTGGCCTCACCGGTGAGCCTGAAGTTGGCCCCGGAAATCAGAAACGCGCCAAAGCTCTGACCTGCGGTCCCGACGAATTCACAGTCCACACCGCCCATGCCGAGATTCGAAAATCCGAACGAGGGTTTGATGCGCCGCAAAATCTCGCCACTCAGGTGCGCCCCAACCGCTCGATCCTCGTTCGTGATTGCGAAACGGTAAGGCCGCATGGAGAGCGATTCCAGATCGTCCACTACACGATTGAGTTCCACATGCAGCGCGCTGCTGTCTTCATGCGGACAGGGAAACTGCGCGGGCGCATTCGCAATCGGCTGCAGGAGCGACGCCACGCTTGGTTCGGCATCGGAAGACCGTGGTCGCAGGCGGTCGACAGCGCCCAGAATTTCCTCGATCGATCCCGCACCCATTTCTGCAAGAAGCTGCCGCACATCGCTGGCCAGCGCTCGGAAAAAAGTCTCAACCATCTCGGGACTCCCGGCGAAACGCGCGCGCAAAGTTTCATCCTGGGTGGCAATACCCACGGGACAAGTGTTGAGATGGCATTGCCGCGCCATCACGCAACCGATGGCCAGCAAAGCGGCGGTTCCGAAACCAAATTCTTCCGCGCCCAGAACGGCAGCGACAACAACGTCACGGGCAAACTTCAAGCCCCCATCCACCCGCAACCGAACCCGGGCGCGCAGCCCCGCGCGGACTAAAGCTGTGTGGGCATCGCGCAAACCGATCTCCCAAGGCAGGCCCGTGTTCTTGATGGAAGTCAGCGGCGAAGCGCCGGTGCCGCCGTCATGGCCGCTGATGGTGATCACGTCGGCTCCGGCCTTTGCCACTCCCGTGGCGATCACGCCAACGCCGGAACTCGAAACCAATTTCACTCCGATGCGGGCGTTGGGATTTACCGCGCGCACGTCGTATATCAATTGCGCAAGATCTTCGATGCTGTAAATATCGTGATGCGGGGGTGGTGAGATCAGCGAAGTCCCCGCGATGGCGTGCCGCAATTTTGCGATGTAAGGCGAAACTTTCGCGGACGGCAGTTGGCCGCCCTCGCCGGGTTTCGAGCCTTGCGCCATTTTGATTTCAATTTCGTCGGCGTGCACCAAATATTCGGCAGTCACGCCAAAGCGCGCCGAGGCCACTTGCTTCACCCGGTTATTGGCTTGCGGGCGTTCGTAATAAATGCTGGGATCTTCTCCGCCCTCGCCGGTGTTGCTGCGTCCGCCCAGACGATTCATGGCAATCGCCAGCGTTTCATGCGCCTCCGGCGATATGGCGCCCAGTGACATGGCTTGCGTACTAAAGCGGCTCAAGAGCGAAACTTCGCTCTCTACGTCCTCGAGAGGAACGGCTTGGTTAGGACGAATCTCGATCAGATCGCGAACCGCAACATTCTTTCTTTCCTCGGAAAGCGCAGCCAATGATTCCTGATTCTGCGGGGTCGGAAACTTCATGTAGCGATGCATTCGCCTTACAAACTCAGGCGAATTGGAATGCTGCTCGCCGTTTCGGCGGAAGCGATACAAACCGGAATCTCGGAAGTCCGCGGCCGGGGCCGCGAAGCCGGCGCCGTGGCTGGTGAGGCAGTCCTGTAAAAGATTGTCGAGAGATTTTCCGCTCAGGGTTCGTCCGGCATCCTCGAAAAACTCGTCGCACACAGCAGCATCGATCCCGATGGTCTCGAAGATCTGGCTATTGCGATAACTGCTGATGGTTGAAATTCCCATGCGCGCCAGAACTTTGCGCAGTCCTTTTTCAATGGCGGCACGATAGCGGGCTACGCCGGTGAGATCGGCGCGGGCCGCAAGGCTCATTGCCAGATATGGATGGACCGCGCTCGCTCCCGCTGCGACCAGCAGGGCAATGTGGTGCGTGTCGATCACCTGTCCGGTCTCGATGATCAGAGGAATATTGTAGGCCCCGGCTTCTGTGAGAGCCCGCCACGCGCAGGAAACCGCCAGCAGCGCGGGAACTGCGGCACGGGTTTCGTTCACCTCACGATCACTCAGCAGAATTGCTCCCGTATTCGACGCAGCCGTGCAAACTTGTTCTCGGATACGTTCAAAAGCCGAGCATCCCGCTTCAACTCCGCCCGCAACGTCAAACCTAAAATCGATACGCGTCACTGGCGATAGCGTTTCCGCAAGCGCGGAAAGTTGTCCCGCATCGAGCAACGGCGAAGCCAGCTTTGCACCTCCGCTCACATACACGTCGAGCGACATGACATGACTCTCGCGCAACGGATCGATGGGAGGATTGGTGACTTGCGCAAACCGTTGCTTGCAGTAATCCCAAAGCGGACGCGGCAGGCTGGAAAGAAATGCCGGAGGAGCATCGTCGCCCATGCTCCACAGAGGCTCGACCCCGTCATCTACCAGAGGCTGGAAGAGCATGCGGAACTGATCCTCGGTCCAGCCGAATGCCGCCATCAGCCGGTTGGCGTCGAGCCCGGCCGGTTCGGCCGTGTTTACCGCAGGAATGATCTCGACACAGGGCCGAGGGCCTTTCGGCCGCGCGAGCTGCGCGATTTCAGCGGGACGCAAAAAAGTTCCGCGTGCCGGATCGGCGATCAGCATCTCGCCGGGTCCCAGCCGCTGCCGCTCGACAACTTCTTTGTCGGAAAGATCGGTGATGCCAACTTCGGAGCCAACAATCAATAGTCCATCGGCAGTGAGCGTGTAGCGCAGAGGACGCAGTCCGTTGCGGTCAAGCTTGGCGCCCACCATCTCGCCGTCGCTAAAAATCAGTGCCGCCGGGCCATCCCACGGCTCTTGCTCGGGCGCGCTGGCCGCGAGAAAATCGCGCAGCCTGGAATCGAGATGCTTATCGTGTTCCCACGCCGGAGGAACCAGGCGCAACGTGGATTCCGTCAGGTTCGAACCGTTGCGCACCAGCGCTTCGAGAGCATTATCGAAGCTGGCGGAGTCGCTCATCCCCGGCTGCAAGAGCCGTGCGTTTTCCGGCAAGCCAAGCTGGGTTCGGAGTTTCGCGCCGCGCGCCTGGAACCATCGGCGATTGCTGCTGATGGTATTGATTTCGCCGTTATGAGCGACGAAGCGAAAAGGCTGGGCCAGCGACCAACTCGGTTGCGTATTGGTGGAATAGCGTTGGTGGAAAACCACGAATGCGCTGGCGAACTCTGGGTCGTTCAAGTCCAAATAAAAGGGCGCCAACTGCTCCGGAGTCAGCAGGCCTTTGTACACCATGCTTTTCGACGAGAGCGAACAGTAATAGCCGGAGTTTGGAACGGTTTCCAGTTCCTGGCGCAACCGGAGAAGCTGTAGCTCAAAATCGGAAGAAGTTGCGCGCGGCGCGATATAACATTGCCGCACCTCAGGTAGCGATTCGCGCGAACGCGGTCCTAAGATAGTGGGATCGGTCGGCACTTTGCGCCAGCCGAGGAAGGCCAGATCGAATTTGGCAACCGCATTTCGGACAGCCTCGATTGCCGCCGCCTCGAGGCCCGGCTGAAGAAACACCATGCCGACGGCAAACTGTTCAGGCAATTGAAGCCCGTCAGCTTGCGCGGCCTTGCGAAAGAAAGGTTTGGGAATCTCGACCAACAGCCCGGCCCCATCGCCACTCCGCCCATCGGCATCGACACCGCCACGGTGCGCCAGGCGCACCAAAGCGTCTAATCCTCGCTCGACCAAAGCGTGCGACGCGGGTCCCCCCAGCTGCGCGATGAAGCCCACGCCGCAAGCATCATGGTCCGCCGAGAATGTTAGGCGACTCTCCCCCATACTCTACTTGTCTAAACTGAAATTTCGGCAAAGTACAATCGTGAATTTCGATGCGGCGCATGAGTTTTTCTGCAGCGCGAATAGGCCCATTTTCACAGGCGATATTCAACCTTCCTGTATTGTGAAAGGCGGATGAATTCTTCTGGACAAACCGGCGCATCAGCCGCTGCCCGCAATGCCATGGTCACTCTTTCGGATATCCGGGCCGCTCACGCGAGGATTCGTAGCTCGATCTACGTCTCCCCCTGCACCAAGTCGGAGACATTTTCCCGGCTTACTGGCAACTCGGTCTATCTGAAGCTTGAAAATCGGCAGCGAACTGGGGCCTATAAAGAGCGCGGCGCTTTGAATAAGCTTTTAAGTCTCACCAACGAAGAGCGCGCATTGGGCGTGATCGCGGCCTCGGCCGGAAATCACGCGCAGGCCGTGGCTTACCACGCCTCGAACCTGGGCATCCGCGCCCGGATTGTTATGCCGCTGCCCACGCCGCTGATCAAAGTTTCGGCCACGCGGGGCTATGGCGCCGACGTCGTTCTGCACGGTTCAAATTACGACGAAGCGTACGAGGAAGCGCTCCGGCAGAGCGCTCAGGACCGTCTGACATTCGTTCACGCCTTTGACGACGATGCCGTCATTGCCGGGCAGGGCACTCTGGGATTGGAATTGCTCGAGCAGTATCCCGATCTGGAGGCCGTGGTCGTCCCGGTGGGAGGCGGCGGTCTGATCGGCGGCTTGGGCTGCGCCTTGAAAGAAACCAATCCGCGCATACAGGTTTTCGGAGTTCAACCGTCGCGGCTGCCCTCGGCGCGGGTCGCTCTGGCCGAAGCAAAGTCCGTAACGTTGCCTTCCGCCGTGACGATTGCCGATGGCATCGCCGTGCGGCGTACCGGCCAGCGCACGTTTCCTCTGATTCAGAAGTATGTCGATGACATTGTGACCGTCGAAGAAGAAGAGATTGCCAATGCCGTTCTGCTGCTTCTCGAACGCGAGAAGATGCTGGCGGAAGGCGCCGGAGCCGCTGCGCTGGCAGCTTTGGTGAATCATCGCATCCCGGGCTTGCACAATTCGCTAAGCCGCGATAACGGCGGCAAAAAAGTGATTGCCGTAATCAGCGGCGGAAATATCGATGTAACCTTACTCGCGCGTATCATCGAACGCGGCCTTGTAAAGGATGGACGCCTCGTCCGCCTGCGGGTTCATCTGCCCGATTATCCCGGAGCGCTGCACCGGCTCACCGGAATCCTGGCGCAGCACCGCGCCAACATCGTCGAGACTTCTTACGACCGCGCCTATCACAACGTGAATCTGGGAGACACTGCCATCGACATCACGATGGAAACTCGTGGCCCGGATCACATAGAGGAGCTGATTTCGGCACTCGGTTCGAATGGTTACACGCACGAGAGGATTTTGTGATCTAAGAGCGCGTTACTTCAGCAGGTCCGCTAATGATAAGAAGGCCCGCACGGGCGGCCTCCTCGCCCCGATTCGCATCTTACTGGTAAAGTAGAAAGGGAATTCCTAGCTTGAGCCCGTTGTTAAGGAATCCTCTTGCAGCAAGAGGGAAGCTGACCGCACAATCCCGCGAAGCAGTGTTGACTTGCGCGATTCGACAGCCTCGCGTCTTGGCGGGATCGCGGAGTCTGGTTGCGGAGAGACTGCTACCAGCGGACTGCCAAACGCCGCGTCGAGTACAGCTCACCATCTGGATCTGGAGCATTGTCAATTTGAAACTGAACTATGTAACGCGAGCAGTCCTGCTGACACTGGCGATCTTGGCCTCTCAGCTTTTTTGCGCGGCTCAAAGCGCCCAGCAGACTCAACCCTCGGCTCCTGCCCCATCCGCGCAACCGGTCGCAGCTGGTACTTCGACCCAGGAGAAACCCGGCGACCAGTCGGCCACAAAAAGTAATTCTCAGGATCCGAGTGTCCCGCCCCAACCCGATACAAAGAAGGACGACCGCATGTTTTACGTGATGCCAAACCACTTAACAGTGGATGGAGAATCACAAGTGAGGCCAATCTCATGGAAGGAGAAGTTCGCCATTTCGGCCGAGGGATCTTTCGACCCCTATGAATTTACGATCGTGGGCATCGTGGCCGGAATTCGCCAAGCTGAGAATTCCTCTCCTGGTTTCGGACAGGGGTTTGAGGGATATGCTAAACGCTATGGAGCGGCCTTCGCCGATCAGGTGGATGGCAACATTATGGTGGGCGGCGTTTACCCCTCGATCCTGAAAATTGATCCTCGCTATTTTCGATTGGGCAAAGGTTCGGCCGCGCACCGCTTCGGCTACGCCATTGACCGTATCTTTATCGCCCGGACCGACTCCGGGTCGCGTGTGTTCAATGTTCCGGAGTTTGCCGGCAACGCAACGGCGATCGCCATTTCCAACTGGTACTATCCCGCATCCGACAGGAGTTTTTCTGCAAGCCTCTCGGGCTGGGGAACGCAAATGGGTCTGGACGCGTTCGGGAATGAGCTGAAGGAATTCTGGCCCGATGTTCATCACTATCTACAGAGAAGGCACGAGCGCCGACTGCAAAAGCAGCAGGAGAAAACGTCAGACTAGTCCTCCCGGCACAAACCGGCACTTGGGTCTTTCTGACGCTCGTGTGCATCCAAACGCCGATTCAGGCAATCCAAGCTTGAGTATCCGGCAGTAACTCTGTGGGAACCATCGTAAATCGGTCGGCCGGCAAATACGGATCTGAGGGAAGATTTGAAATCGATTCGATTCTTTTGCGTTGCGGTGGCGCTGTTCGGCATGTGGACAACACCGTACGTTCAAGCTCAGAAAGCAGCGATCGCTCAAGAACTATCTGGGCACGGGGGAGACCTGGCGGCCGTCGACGACGTGTTGTTGACCACTGATGTTGCACCGGCCAGCGCTGCGCAAATCGATCTTTCGCAAATCGATCTTTCGCAAAATCAAAATAATGTCGCGCAAAATCAGGACCCGCCGCGACCAGCTACGACCACAGACGGAAACTCCCTTCCCAACGCACCGACGCCTCAGACCAGTCCTGCAACTCCGGATGAGCAGTTTGGTAAACAACCGAAAAGAATTCTGGGGATTGTTCCAAACTACCGGGCGGTCAGCGCCAACGAGCATTTGCCTCCGCTGACTTTCAAGGGTGATCTCTGGCTGGCGACGCAGGACACATTCGACTACTCCAGTTTCATTTTTGTGGGATTCCTTTCGGGGATCAACATGGCGGGAAAGTCACAACCGAACTTTGGGCAAGGCGCCGAGGGTTTCGGAAAGTACTACTGGCATGTTTTTGTCGACGGCGGCATCGAAAACTATATGACGGAATCGATCGTACCCGCTGCGACCAAAGAAGATCCGAGATACTACACCTTGGGCAAGGGCGGATTCGTTAAGCGGACTAGTTATGCAGTGAGTCGGCTGTTCATCACCAGGACTAACTCAGGAACGAGTACCTTTAATCTGTCGGAGATCGTGGGAGCCGGCGCCGCCGCGGGCATTGGCAATGCGTATTACCCGGCAGAGTCCAACCCGTGGGTGAAAACCTATCAGCGTTGGGGAACGCAAGTGGGCTTGGACGGCGTTTTCAACGCCCTGAAAGAATTCTGGCCCGACATCAATCACGCGGTATTTCACGGAAAGTACTGATTCCACTTTCGCCGATGTGGCGATTACCTCCACAAACCAATTCCGATGACTCGGCGTCATTGCTCCGCCTTCCGGTTCTGGCCTTCCGCTAGAAGTGCAATGCCACCTCAGCCGCCAAAGATCGCGGAGTCAGATAGTGCGTGCCGCTGAACGTCGATAGAAAGTTGTAAAGCGCGTAATTGTTGGCCAGATTAATGGCTGTCAGTTGCACACTTACCTTACGTTTGTCGCCGTGAAACAGATTGTCGTGCCCAATGGAGAGATCAAAAACATTACGCGAAGCGATACGCGGAGGGTTGCGATCGTCATTCTCCGTGTTGGGCGCTGGAACTTTGATGAGCGAAGATGTAAATCCCGCCGCTGGACAGTTGTAAGGCAGCGCCGCTGTCGGAGTCGCCCGCACCCCATTGCAACTGAATCCCGCTTCGAACTCCTGGTCCGCGGACAACGGAACTCCGCCCACGTTCGCAGCAACCATGCTCACATTCGGCATGCCGCCGATCAGCGTAGTCCCCGGGCAATTGTTATACGGATCGTCTGCTCCGTAGCAAGGAGTAGCGCCCGCCACCAGTCCGCTGTCGTACCGCCAGTTGAAGCCGAGCCAGGGCCCGCGTTTTCCGATTTGATATTGCAGATGCGTGGTCTGGTTAAATTTTTCATCGTGATCGATGCGGAAGGGAAGTCCCGCCGACGTGGCCACGGTCGCCCCCGCACCACCCACCTGCGGCTGGAAGAACCTGGCAGAAACGCTCGAGAACACCATCAGCGCCGAGAAGCCGCGAATCTCCGGCACGCTCACCCTTCCCGCGTATCCAGGAATCTTCGAGTTATGCCATTCAATCGGAAACGTGATCGGAGTATTTCCCAGCACACTGAAATCGTATCCGTTGTGTGTGTACTTCGTGATCCACTCGCCGGAGAACACCAGATACTTTCCAAATGCCTGTTCCAGGCCGGCATGGAATTCGTTACGGAAGCCGGGATTCAACGCGCCGCTCGCCAAACCGTTACACGAAAGCAACGGAGCCAAAACAGCGTTCGAACATCCCGTGCTGGAAAGAATCAAATTTTCATTGAACGGGGATTCGAGAGTACGAGCATACGAAATGCGAATCACCGTGCTCGTCTTTTTCACGTTGTAAGCGATTCCAACCCGCGGTTCAGCCTGCCGCGCGATCGTAAGGCCGTTATACAAGTCTCCGCGCAACCCAACGTTGAAGGACCAGTTTCCTTTCGTAATCTGGTCGCGAATGTACATTCCAAGTTCTTTGACGTCGGTGTGGCCGAAAAATGAGTAATAAGTTCCGCCGCGCGTCAGATCGTACGGAGCCAGCGTCGGATTGAACAACGGATACAACGCCGGATTCGGATCATAAGGCTGGCCCCCGGCCACAAATCCCAACGCGCCATAGGTTGCCAACGTGTTGGGCAAGTTGCCACCGGTGCATTGCGAAGTCGAAGCAAGTCCCGGCACGGCCACATAAGGGTTCACGCTCAGCGCCGTCACCGGTGACGACATGATGCAGGGGGCGTCGTACGCCGGATCCACAATTCCGAGCCGGTCGTTCTCATCCAGAAACGTCTGCGCGTAAGTGATACCAACCTTGATGTTGTGCATCCCTTTTACGTAAGAAATGTCGGAGCGGATTCCGGCGTTGGTAAGCGAACGATTCTGGCCAACGGATTCACGTTGCAGGCTGGGCGGACCCAAATCGGCGAAGGGATCGTTGCTGGGATAGTAGTTGTAGTCATCGTGCCGAACAAACGCGCCCAACGTAAAAACGGCGTTTGCATTGATCAATCGCGTCCACGAGGGGGCCACGTTATACGTGCCGATTTTGGACCGTTGATCAGTCGCGCCGACGGGAACGCCGTTCGACCCAACGCCGCCATAGCTCTCGATCGCCGGATCAATTCCATTCAGTCCATTCCACGGCGTTGCATTCTCGGCGTCATAGGAATTTGGCGTCTGAAACCAACTCCGGCTGTAGCTCAGATCAAGATGCAACGAGTCGTTCGTGCTCGCTTGATAGTCGACGCGGTCGAAGAAATTTTCTTCGTTCCCCTTGTCGTGCATCACGGCAAATTCCGGGGGATCGAGAAAACGGCCACTGTTCAATCCGCCCAGCGAACTGAAGTTGCCCCAGTTCTTGCCTCCATAAGCGACTTCTCCCGTCAACGTGGAAGTTCCGAAAGAGCCGTAGGAGGTGCTGATGCTGCCGTGCGGCGGATTGACGCCCTGACCCGAGCGGGTCGTGGCGACGATCACGACGCTGGTTTTCCCGCCATACTCTGCCGGTGGCGCACCCGAAATCACTTCCAAGGACTGAATCGAATCCAGCGGCAACTGGTTGGAAAAAATCTTGCTGTGTTGATCGGTGTCGGGTTGCCCGTCGATGAAAGAAGAATTCTCTGCGTGGTCACCTAATCCGTGAAGCTGGCCGTTGGAATCCGCGGCAATCCCCGGAGTCGAACTTTGCACCATGGAATTCAGGGACGAACTGGTGCTCTCAAGGGGGATTTTTTCGAACGAATTCCGGTCGACATCGGTATGAAAACTGGAATCGTTTTCCACCAGATCTCCGCCGGCCGCTTCGACGTTCACCGTGGTCACCGAACTCGACACCTGCAAGCTAATGTTCACAGTTATCGGAACTACCGATCGTACCTGAACATCCTGTTCAGTCTTGGCAAAGCCCGCCGCCGTGACGGTCATGTGGTACGGGTTGAAGGGTACGTTCGGAATGCTGAAATTCCCGCCGCCATCGGAAGTGGCTGTCCGATCAAAATGGCTGACAGGATTATGAATGGTGACGGTCGCGTTCGGCACCACCGCTCCAGTGGGATCGAGCACCGCGCCTGCGATCGATCCGGAGTTTCCTGAAGTCTGAGCCGGTTCCGAGCCTCTGGCAAAAATAGAAGACAGAAGGAGAAATGCCACGGCAAATCGCGGGTATGACGGAATCACAAACCCTCCTGAAAGCAAAGGTAAAATAGGGATATCCCGGCGTATTTCGCCGGAGCTTCACTGTGATCTGAGAGAATCCCTAAAGGGCAGGAGGACCGCGATTGGCCAGCTCAAAAACAGTCAGCCTGGCTTTCGCGATAATTTTTTCTTCTTGCAGAAGCCCGATCGTGGCCAAGACAGGTCCAGTCGGAATAGAAGTGGCAGTCGGGGCGGTACTGTGCGCGACCACGCAAATCGAGCACGATGCAGATTCCGCTTGATTCGGGTGCGTATGCGTAGACTCTGCCACCGCCGTCCATAACATCAGGGACAGACAAAGCCACGCCAGTGCTCGCCAACGGAATCGCATACTTTCCTGCATTGGGCTAGATTCTGTTTAGATTACAAGGGTTGCCTCCCCAAGGCAACGCCGGGCACGTTACTATGGAACGGATGTTATGTTGGCCCGTCACAATAGGCCGCAATCATTTGATTCGAATCGAGGGAAACTATGTCAGAACCGAGTTACGAAGAGCTCAAAGCCCGTCTATCGCAGTTAGAAAAAGAGGTGGAGATCAAGAAGCGCACCGGCGAGTTGATTTTTAAAGTCGGCGAAAAAGGCGGAGTCAGCGTCTACGGCCTGGGCCGCTTTCCAGTCACCTTGTACTACGAGCAGTGGAATCGACTGCTCGGCGCTGCCGATGACATTAAGAAGTTCATGGAGGACAACAAGGCAAGGCTCAAGCTCAAAGAACAAGGCTAGCGTTCCCCGGGGTCAAGGCAAAAACAGAAATCATTAACGACACGAAGCTGCACGAAGAAACCCTAGAGCAAAGTCCTTCGTATTACTTTGTGCCCTTTGTGGTTCATGGTTTTTGTTTTTCTTCCCGCTGCGCAGTTTTCGTTTCTGAAACCACCCCATCTGCGATGCTGAAAGTGGTAGAGGTGGTGTTGGTCGCACCGTAATTGTCGATCACCGTCGCGGTCACCGTGTAGGTTCCAGGGGCCGGGAAAGTTTCAAGCGGGGTCGTGATCCCGTTGGAGTAGTCAAGCTGTCCCCCGTTGATGAATCCATCTGCATCGGTTGATCCTGCGGTGCAGGCGAGGACGGTTGTCGGCGAAATGCTGGGTATCGCAGTCAAGGTAATCTGCGCGACCGGGGGAATGTCGTTGGGCTCGGCATCCACCGTTAACGACGCCGTGGCCGTGGCATTGCCCGAGGCGTCGAGCGATTGCACTGAGATCTGATGCGTGCCCGTGTTAACTTTCACGTTCGTATTGATTGTGTTGCCATAGGTCGCATAGGCGACAGTGCCATCAATCAGAACCTGCATGGCCGAAACTGCGCTCGCGGAATTTGCCGAAGCAACAATGGCAGTCGGCCAGTTTACCGTGGCGTTGTTGGCAGGAGAAGTAATCGTAATGCCACCGGACGAAGGCATCGCTGCGATTTGCTGAACCGCCACCGAAGACGCCCCCGCCGAGTCTGACACCGTTGCCGTGATCAGATACGTCCCGACATTCGCGTAGGTGTGCGAGCCCGATGGTCCACTCACGACCGTTCCATCCCCGAAATTAATTGAAGAGTTGGCCACGCTGCCGGATGATCCCGAGGTGGAAGCTGTATAAGTAAGTCCGCTGCCTTGCGTAACCGACAGTGAAACGGAGGGCGGCTGGTCGCCCGCTCGGTACGCGATCGCTGGCGACATCTTGTTCAGCATGCTGGCTACGCCCACCGCTTTTATGAAAACGAAATACGTCGTCGCCGCAGCGAGCTTGCTTTGGCTCAGGTCAAAGGAATGAGTGCCGTTCGGAACATCGGTCAGGTCCGAGAGGTTCACGCCGTCGGTGCTGAGGTAAACCGTGTAATGGTCAACCGTGTTCTCGTTGCCGTTGACCTGCCAGCTGATGGTGCTCCCTGATTGCGACGGAACCAGGTAGACGCAGTTGTCGATTCCAGTTTCAACTTCGCTACCCTCTTCGTAGTCGTTCCATGTGACGATCTGAAGCGCGGGCAGCTGGTTACTGCTGGAATAATATTTCCCCACTTCGCTGAAGCTTTGAAGCCACGTCTGGCCGCAGTCCTGATCGATCACGCGATTTGTTGTCCACGCCGCCTGCGAGTCATTAAAGCCTTTAAAGACGGCACCAACCGCGAGTTCTTGCGGAGCGGCCTGCGCTGCCTGAAAAAACGAATCCTGCAGATTCAGTTCCGGGTCGAAAGGAGAATTCTGGTCGATGAATACCCAGGAATATCCTCCGTTCGCGGTACTCGTCGTGAAACCGCTGCTCCCTTCCAGCATCACCAGGGGATTGCCTGGTACGGCGGCCAGCACCTGCGGCCAAGCGATGTAGTATGCGTTCACGCCGAAGAAGTACACCACCGGACGCCCGTTCACGGTCATGTATGCCGGCGAGGATTCATATTGCGATGCAATGTACGTCAGGTCTGAGATAAGTTGATTGGTCACGTCGCATCCGTTGCTGCCTGCCGCGGCTCCCAGAGCAGCTTTGTCGTATCCGATGGCAAACTGGAATTGTCCGGAACTGGCCTCCGCCTGGCTCTTGAGCAATTGCGTGGCGGCTTCGAGCGATGTGTCGGTGACGCCGTGCCAGTCGGCAATCGCCCCCGAGATGCCGCGGCTGATCATGTCCTGCACCTGCGCCTGCACTTCGCTGGACGAGTCGGAAACGTAGCCGACATTGATGTGACTGGATTGCCCAAACCACCCCAGCCAGTGAGCATAGATTTTGGTCGTGGCCCCGCTATAAAGCAGTGAAGAGATGGGCTGCTTGCTGACGTTGGCGGCGGGAGCGTCGCCGTTACTGAGGCCGGCAAAGGAACTTGCGGCGCTGGTATTGTTGGTGGTCTCGGTCAGCAAGGTTGTGCTGGGCGGCGGAACGAAACCTGCGGGAGTGGAGACGGCGCTGCTGCTTGATGAGCCTCCGCAACCCAGCGAGGCGAGGAGGATAATCGCCGCGGTTGCGGTCAGACACAAAAGCCGGGGATTTGATTTCACAGAAGGAACTCCAGAGTAACTGCGCGCCGACTGGATGACCGGGATCCAGAAATTGGCAAAAATAGTGATTGGCTTAATTTCATCATACCTTTGAATGCGCACATGATCGCTGTAGGGATGGTTAATCTTTAGTTACAAACATCGGCCACGGCAATACCACTCGCTCGGTTTCAGGTCGTGGGGAAACTGAATCAGGTCAATCTGCCTCGTGTAATCACCACTCGGTTTGTTCGAGTCGTCTGTGGGAAGCCGCCGCTATGAAGGGATTGTTACTTTCTTTCTTTCCATTCTCGGTGATTTCAGACAGAACCTGATCCATGACCTCGGCGATTTTTTCGGGCGAATGGCGCGCCACATATTCGCGCAAGGCATCGCGAAACAGCCGGCTCCGCGACTTCCGCGTGCGCCGCGCCAAGCGTTCCACCGCGTCGAGAAGCTCATGGGGAATGAAGACCACTGTTTTCATCCTGAAAGTATAATGGGGCCAGCACGCGGTATGCAGGCGAAGAGTTGATCTATCAATGCAAGGTATCCAACTTCGTACCCGAAATCGCGCCCCGCGTCCCACTTTTGGGTCTATAATCAAAAGACTGTGCCAAAGTACTCTATCGTCGTTCCGCTGCACAATGAGCAGGAGAACGTTACCGATCTCTACGACCGCCTGAAGGCCGTCATGGAGACTGCCGGCGAAACGTTTGAAATCGTGCTGGTGGATGACGGATCGAAAGATCACACCTTCGCCA
>Ga0302320_10014501_pt1 | contig 16302 bp, 19 predicted proteins | sample Bog_T0_3_FD_202130 | JGI IMG/M metagenome (GOLD analysis project Ga0302320, IMG submission 202130) | Peat permafrost microbial communities from Stordalen Mire near Abisko, Sweden - Bog_T0_3 | ecosystem: Environmental > Terrestrial > Soil > Wetlands > Peat | place: Sweden: Abisko, Stordalen Mire... | reverse complement strand
ACCAGTAAAAAGCCCTTGCGCAAGAATGAAGCCCTTCGGCAACGCGTCGAAGAGGACCTAGCCGCGATTAAGAAGGACCGGAGCTTGGTCCGTTCTTTTTTTATGGCTCCAAGTGTGTCCTATGCTATTTACCAATTAGTAATATTGATGTTAAGACATCAAATCTGTCCACCTTCCGCAAAGGCCCCTCGAGGGCAGAGCACTTGGACAAGCGCGAGTCAATATCGAGAATTTCGCGGTTAAAAATTTCTTCCTCTGCGGCTCTGCGCGATTAATCCGATCTTTTCCCCATTCGCGTATTTCGTATTTCGTGGTTTATACTGGCCCTTTTTTCAACTCGTCAAAATCCGGACCATACGTTAGCTTATACACGTTATGAATTTGTGCCGTCACTTTCTGTTTTGCACCCTTGTCGGATTGTTACTGTCAGAGCTTTATGCGCCCGTTGGTCAGGCGCAGTCCGCCACCAACGTCATCGCCAGCCAGACCGTGCCCGCACCACCCATGCCGTTCACCGGCGCCCTGCCCTCAAATGTCCTCGCCTGGGATTCGGAGCTGAAATCCATCGATGTCCATGTCGGCGATGTCGAAGGCCATCTGGGCTTTACCTTCACCAACGTCTCGTCCGGTAACGTCATCATTCGCAACGTGCATCCCGGTTGCGGCTGCACCTCCGCCCACCTCCCACCATTGCCCTGGACCGTCGCCGCAGGCGAGAGCGGTCATATCGGCGTGGACATCAATCTGCACGGCAAAACCGCCCGCCCAACCATGCTGGTGAAAAACCTCACCGTGACCACGGACAAAGGCGTCAAGACCCTGATCTTCCATGTCAACGTTCTCGCCCAGAATCAGCCCGAATTGAGCACTGCCGGACAGGCCCGGTAAAGAGGATGGTTAAAAAACTGGTTTTTCCTTTTTCCCCATCCGTGCCATCCGTAATCCGTGTTTCCCCCCACTTTTCAACTCGTCAATATCCGGACCATCCGTTAGCTTAGACACGTTATGAATGTGCGCCGTCATTTTCTGTTTTGCACCGCCGCCGGATTCTTGCTGTCAGGTCTTTATGCGCCCGTTGGCCACGCGCAGTCCGCCACCAACGTCATCGCCAGCCAACCCGTGTCCGCACCACCCAAACCCTTCACCGGCGCCCTGCCCGCAAATGTCCTTGTCTGGGATTCGGAGCTGAAATCCATCGATATCCATGTCGGCGATACCGCCGGCCATCTGGCCTATAATTTCACCAACGTCTCGTCCGACAATGTGGTGATTCTCAATGTGCATCCCGGCTGCGGCTGCACCACCGCCCAGCTCCCGCCCCTGCCTTGGACCGTCGCCGCCGGCGAAAGCGGCCACATCGGCGTGGACATCAATCTCCAAGGCAAGACCAGCCAGCCAGGCATGCTGCCCAAAAACCTCACCGTGACCACGGATAAAGGCGTCAAGACCCTCATCTTCCGCGTCAACGTCCTTGCCGCGGTGCAGCCGGAACTGAGCGCCGCCGAGCGGGCCAGCGACCTCGCCACCGCCAAGGTGGACCGTCAGGCCGTCTTTAAGGGCGAGTGCTACAACTGCCATGCCAAGCAATCCGAGGGCCGTTACGGCAAACCCCTCTACGACGCCGCCTGCGGCATCTGCCACGAGGGCGACCACCGGTCCCCGCTGGTGCCGGATCTGCACAATCTGACCGCCCCCACCAGCGTTGAATTTTGGCGCACCTGGATCGCCCACGGCAAACCCGGCACCCTGATGCCCGCCTTTGCCAATTCCGACGGCGGCCCCCTCAACGAAATGCAGATCGCCAACTTGGCCCAATATTTGAACTTCGTCATCCAGCCCAAACGCATCCCCGCCGGCGCCATTCAATAACCCACAATCGCCCGACCTTGCCCCGTAGCGCTAGCTGGCAACTGGCTGCCCGTCCGTCCGCCAACGCCGCCACCAACGCAAACCCTCTGCCGATGACTCCCCCTCTCTCGGGAGAGACTATAACCGCTTGGGAAGCGGTTATAGGAATTTGCCGAAGGCAAAGGCCCGTCGAGGGCCGAGCGAACGGGCGCGAGCGAGTCAGCGCCGGGGTGAGGGCGGACGTATCCTGTTCGCGCAGCGACATATCTCCGCCTTATTTCCAAATTTCTGCTTGTCCCCTTTCAACCCCCATGTATCCTGTCAACCATGACGGCACAACTAGTTGACGCAACCCGCCCCGGCCGCCTCGCCGAACTCGGCCAGGCCGTCCTGAACGGACACAAACTCACCCGCCCCGAAGCCGCCTGGCTCTTCGCGCTGGAAAGCTCCGCTGACATCATGGACCTCCTCGCTTGGGCCAACCGCATTCGCGAGCATTTCAAGGGCAACAAAATCCACCTCTGCTCCATCGTCAACGCCAAGGCCGGCGCCTGCTCCGAGAACTGCAGCTTTTGTGCCCAGTCCTCCCATTATCAGACCGGCTCCCCCAAGTACGGCTTCATTGACCCCGAACCCGTCGCCGAAGCCGCCGAAGAGGCCAACCGCCACCAAGTCACCGCCGTGGGCCTGGTTGCCGCTTGGAAAGGCCTCAATGAAGGCCCCATGCTCGACGAAGTCTGCGACCGTATCGCCGAAATGAAGGCCGGCGGCAAAACCCGTCCCGATGCCTCGCTCGGCATCATCAAAAGCCAGAAAGTCGCCGACCGCCTCAAGGCCGCCGGCTTGGAATGTTATGGCCACAATCTGGAAAGCTCCCGCCGTTTCTTCCCCAACACCTGCACCACCCACACCTACGAGGACCGCATCGAAACCATCGGCTACCTCAAAAAAGCCGGCCTAAAAATTTGTTCTGGCGGCATCATCGGCATGGGCGAAACCCGGGAAGACCGCTGTGACCTCGCCTTCTCCCTGCGCGAAATCGGGGCCAACGTCGTCCCCATCAACATCCTCAATCCCGTCAAGGGCACACCGTTTGAAAACCTCGCGCCGCTGCCTGTGCTGGAAATCCTTAAAACCATCGCCTGCTTCCGCTTCATCCTGCCTCGGCAGGAGATCATGATTGCCGGTGGCCGCACCATCAACCTGCGTGATTCCCAAAGCATGATCTTCATGGCCGGCGCCAGCGCCCTCATGGTCGGCAATTACCTCACCACCCTGAACCAGCCGCCGGAAAAAGATCTCCAGATGCTCAAGGACCTTGGCCTGGAAGCCAGTTGGGACTCCCACGACTTCAGCGACCAGGACGAACCCGCCTGCGGCTGCCACGAGGAAACCTGCCTCACCGAACCCGTCACCGTCTAAGCATTCGGCCCTGCTCAAATTCATATTCAAGGTGGGGCTGGAGCTGCCGCTCCGCCCTGATTGAAAAAATCCGCCGCTAGGCGGATAGATAACCCCGCCCGTCCGACCACCAACCCCGCCACCATCGCAAACTCCACTCTTCTCTCTCCCCACTCTTCGTTGATGGGTACAACACCCCATGGATGTTTTATGCTCACGGTCTAAAATGGCTTTTCGAATACAAAACCATGAAAACATTATTCATCCTGCCCGTCATTGTAGTCAGCGCCCTGAGCCTGAACGCGCAATCCGCCTTCCAGGCCTCGCTTACACCCGATATCGCCATCTACCCCAAAACCACCCAGATCAACGGCCTGGCCCTGAGCATCTGGGGTGAAAATCCGCAGTACGCCCTGGCGCTTGGCATCGTCAACGGCAGCAGCGGTGAAAGCGAAGGCTTTTCCTGGGCCTTCATCGCCGACTACGACGATTCCTACACCGGCGTCGCCTGGGGCCTGATCAACGTCAGCCAACAGAAATTCTATGGCTGGCAGGACGGCATCATAAACTTTTCCCAGGGCACCTTCACCGGCCTCCAATCCGGCTGGATCAATGTTGCCCAGCAATACGAAGGCCTCCAATTGGGCTTCGTCAACTGTGCCGAACAACTGGACGGCGTCCAGATAGGCTTTGTCAATGTCGCGCTGAACAACCCTTGGTTCACCGACCTTCCGGACAAATTTGCCACCGGCTTCCCGATTGTGAACTGGTCGTTTTAATTCAACCTGAAATCTATTTATGAAAACTAAACTTATCGCCGCATTCGGTATTACTGGACTCGCTACATGCACATTGATGGCCGGGCCACTGTTCGTGATACAACCACCCGTCCTGGTGGTGCAGCCACCCGTGGTTGCAGTAGCCCCCCGTCGTACCCGTCCCGCCACCGGCCGTCTACGTGAATGTCGGTGTTCCCGATGATTATGTCTGGGACGGCACTGAATTTGTCGGCATGGTGGGCGACCAGTATTATTATCTGGGGCCCGACCATGTCTGGCTGAATTTTGATGCGCACGGTCAGGCACGTTTTCATGATTGGGAAAGAAATCATGCTGACTGGCGCGAGCACGCCACCCACAACGATCAATACCGCCGCGATGCTCAAGGCCACGAAGCGCCGCCTCGCGACACGCATCCCGAACCTCGTGATATGCATGCCGCACCCGTTCAACATCCCGCACCGGATAAAGACCACGGGCAAGACGCCGGCGACCACCACGACCATTTAATAGGGTCCCCCAGGACTGCAAGCTCGTAGGTTTATAGCCCCCCTCCCCGCACCCTGGGATTTTTGCTTTACCCAAAACTTCCCATTTTAGAATTTTAAATGGAGGGACGAGGAGAGGTGGGGTCCGCTCTCCCTTCTCCACTCTCCTCTCTTCAGCGCTTGGTGCCGCGTCTGGCGCTATCCCCTTCCATTTTTTGATTGCGCCCGCCCGGCCGCCGGTCAAACTTGGGGCAACAACTTTGCCCCATGAAAAGACTTTCCTTGGATCATTTTGGTTTGGCCGGCATTCTTATCGGCCTGAGCCTGGCGGCCGGGCTTATTATTTCCGCCGCCCAGATCACCCGCGTCTGGTTGCACATCTCCGATTCCCAGGTCATCAGCGTCACCGGCTCCGCCCATCAAGATGTCACCTCCGACCTGGCCGTTTGGACCGCCAGTTTCAGCGTCGAAGCCGACAGCCTTGTCCAGGCACAGCAGAAGCTTAAGACCGACGCGCTCCGGGTGACCCAGTTCTTCTCACAATCGAACATCACCAACGAGGAAATATCCGCCATCAGCATCCTCCGCCTCAAATCATCCGGCGATTCCCAGTTCAGCAATGACGACAGCCGGCGCACGGTCGGTTACCGCCTCAGCCAGACCGTGCGGCTGGAATCCGGGGATATCCAACAGGTCACGGATTTGCAGCAACAATCCGCCTCCCTGGTGGCCGCCGGGGTGGAACTCGATGATGGCGGGATCCAGTTCATCTATACCAAGGAGGCGGAGGCGAAGATCGACATGCTGGCCGCCGCCACCCATGACGCCCGGCTGCGGGCGGAGCAGATCGCCAGCCAGGGCGGGCGCAAAATCCGGGGCCTGCGCACGGCCAAAATGGGCGTGTTCCAGATCACCCCCCGTAATTCCAGCGATACCAGCGCCGAAGGCATCAACGACACCACCTCGCGCGAGAAAACCATCCGGGCCTTTGTCACCGCCAGCTTTACCCTGCAATAAAATTCATGCCCGCCATGGACCCAACGGCCATGATCAACAAACGTATCCGCCTGTACCTGGCCGTTTTCATGACCGGGCTGGTGTTAAGCGGCGTCACCGCCATCCCTTTGGAAAGTGAGATTCATTCGCTCATCCAACTCTTGGGCCGCCTCGGTCTGGACAACTCCTCGGGTGCCGCCCGCTGGCTGGGCAAAATCCAGACCGCCCTGGTTGCCACCAATGCCGAATATCCGTTCCTGGCCTATGGCACCGACTGGCTGGCCTTCGCGCACATCGTCATCGCCGTAGCCTTCATCGGCCCCTGGCGCGACCCGGTGAAAAACATCTGGGTCATTGAATTTGGTATGATTGCCTGCGTCCTGATCCTGCCATTTGCCCTCGGCATGGGGGCCGTCCGGGGCATTCCCCTGGGCTGGCGCCTCATCGACTGCTCATTTGGCGTGGGCGGCATCATCCCGCTCTGGCTCTGCCGCCGGGAGATCCTGCGCCTTGCCCGGTCGCAACCCCCTGAAAATATAAGCTAGCGCATTGACAGAAAAGATGTAGCGGTACGAAGCGAGGATTTTTGGGTTTTGGCCAGGCTTTGGCGAAGGCGCATACCCCGTGGTGGGTCTGCAACTGAGCCAAAACCAAAAAAGACCGCTTCCCGAAGCGGTGTCAACGTACCGCTACATATTTGATGGAAATGCTCTAAGAAACCGGCGCCAGGCGTGTCTATCTATTAAACCCGTGAAACCGCCCCGTTACCAATTCGCCGTTCGGTGTCTGATCCTGCTTGCCCTGCTGGGTGGCTTTGCCCGGTTGACACCGGCCGAAACAGTGAACATATCACGTCGTCTGGTCCGCTTTGACGGGCAACCGGCCGCCGGCGCCCGCGTGCGGGTGTTGGGCGATTATGGCAACCCGAATGACCAGACCGATTTCGAAGTCGTTGCCGGCCCCAATGGAGTTTTTTCCGCCGATATCCTGCAAACGACCAATTTGTGGGTGGGCCACCTGCTCATCCGCGCGGATGGGTGTGCGTTGCTGTGCGAAGCCGATGTCACCGGCCGGCGCCACCGGGACCCGCCCTGGACGCCCGAACGCCGGCTCGGGGCGCCATTTAACATCACGGGGCGGACAACCGATGTCGCCGGCCAGCCGGTCGTCGGCGCAACGGTGTTCCTCATCCAGGCTCAAATTCAATCTGCCAATGAAATCCCCTTCAACTCCACCAAGACGCACACGATTGACACCCCGGAATTGATCACCCACAGCCGCCACGATGGAACATTTTCCCTCCCCGGCATGGATATTATCGACCAGGAACACTCCGTCCCGCTCACCGCCGTATTCGAAGCCGTGGCGCACAACCCATTGCTGGTCGCCCGGCTCAGTCTCAGCTTCGGGGCGGACCCCGGATTGCCGGCCCGGCAGGACATCCCCCTAAATTTCCCCTTGGCCCCGCCGATTCACATCACCGGCCAGGTCATCAATTCGGCCAATCACCGGCCGGTCGCCGGGGTTCTCTGCTTCCGTCCGGAATTATTCACGGTGCTGACTGGTCCCCCACCAGTGACCGATGCGACCGGGCGGTTTGCCCTGGATATTCCCGGACCGCTGCCCAATCTCTGGTTTCAACTTTATGGCAACGGATACACCGAAAGTAACTTGCAAACCGCCACTCATACCAACCCCACCAGTGACTGGCCGGAATGCCAAAATCTTCACATCGCTCTGCGTCCCTTGGTCACCGTTTCCGGCACGCTCCTGAATGAACACGGGCAACCACTGGATGAGACTGTGGAACTGACCGCGAATTCGAATGCGAAGGAGAAAATCAATGACTACTGGGATCAGGCTGGATACTGCCTGCCAGGTCAGTCAAAAGTCAGTCGGGACGGCACCTTCACCGCGCAATTGCCTGCCTGTCCTATCACCGTGGAACTGGCCGCCACGCCCGGGCCATTGTTTTCCTTTGGCACCGGGGGAAAACCCTTGCATTATCGCCTGCATCAAGCGGTGAATATCCCGGCCGATGGCCTGACCGGGCTGCAATTACACGCCGTCCGCACTGGTGAAACAAAGTAGTTTCTCTGACTACACCCCCGGAACCTCGTGAACCCCGGATTCATCTTCCAATCTGATTCCACCTGACATACACGCTCAAAGGCAGCCACCACGCGTTTTTGGCATGGAACCGCCCACAACCCCGGCCAAAAAATGATCATTGCACCAGGGGGAAGTTTTAACGAAAGAGGATGGTTAATAATCTTGTCCCCTTTTTGAACTCTTTGCGCACTTTGCAGTTAAATTAGCCCCGTTTTTAATTCGTATATTCTGTTTTCAAAAAACCCTCCTTTCGCCCCTCAAAACGCTATACTGAATCGTCGTAAGTAATTAAAAACAAAAAAATTACGAATAAAATACACATTGAAATCGCTTAAATATTTGCTGTTCTTCAACTTACGCAATTTTTTAATATTTTTTATATAATAATACACACTCACCGGAGGCCCGTCGTACGGGATTTCCGGCTATTCCGGCATAATAAAAATTGGAGCCCCCATTTTGGAGTGTTTTTTGAGTGAAAACCCGCTCCCACACCCGCCTCAGAAACTGTCCCCGACCAATCAATCGGCGGCCGTGTCATACTCCCACAAATGACCATTCTCATTATTCGTGATTGAAATCAGAACAGGAATCACTAGACTGTGCGTTCTATGGTTCGGGGCGTAGCGTAGCCTGGCTAGCGCGCTTGCTTGGGGTGCAAGAGGTCGAGAGTTCAAATCTCTCCGCCCCGACCATTTTTTTCAACATTTTCTTAGTATGAGCGCAACTCAAAACATCTTCATCGGCACCGATAGCGGCGCCACAACATCCAAGGTCGGCGGCGTCTGGACGGATGGCCGCATCATCTCCACCAAGCTCCTGCAACGCCCGACCAACGCCCAACAAGGTTCGACCGCGGTGATCCAAGGCTGGGTGGAGGCCATCACGGGTTTTCTGAAGCTCCATGACCTGACCTGGACGCAGGTCAAGGGCGTTGGCCTGGCGATTCCCGGCCCCTACCTCAGCTACGGCGTCTTGGGACGTTCCGCCAATTTACCGGCCAGTCTGGCCGGCTGGAACGTTCACAACGATTACAGCCGCGCCCTGGCCGAAACAGCCGGCCGCAACATTCCCTTGATCGTTGGTAATGACGGAATGTTCGGCGGCGTCGCCGAAGCTGCGAAAGTGCGTGGGGCTGAAAAATATTCTGTCCTCATGCTTTGCCCGGGTTCCGGTCTGGGCAGCGCATTCATTGATGCCAACGGCTTGCCGCTGACAGGCGACACCCTGGCGGGAATGGAAACCGCCCACATGCCAGCGCCACTGCAGGTGCTGAACATGAAGCCCTTTCCCTGTGGCTGCGGTCGCACCTGGGGTTGCATTGAAACCTACACTACCATTTCCGGTCTGCCGCTGTTGCTGGCGGAGGCCTTGACCCGGCACCCCGAACATCCCCTGGCCACCGCCCCGGGAACCCCCAAGGAAAAAGCCCTCACCCTGCGTGGACTCGCCCAGCAGGGCGACCCGCTGGCGCTGGAAATTTTCGACTTCCAAGCCCGGGCGATGGGTGTGCATGTGGCCAATCTGACCCTGGCCCTGGATCCCCATTACGTGGTCATTGGCGGGGGCCTAATGGACTTGGAAGCGACCACGGTGGAATTTCGTGAGCGATATCTCGGCATTATCCGGACCACCGCGGACCAATACATTTGGCCAACCCAGCGGGAACGGATTAAGATTGTGGCGGCGTCCTTGGGTGAACTTTCACAGGCCATCGGTGCTGCATTGGCGGCGCTGTATCAACAACACCCAGCCTGAGCGCGGCGGCTACTCGCCATGATCAAATACATACGTGGTCTTGCCTTCCTTGAGCAGTAGGCGTTGACCACTGCTAACAATGGTACCGGCCAGGGTCTTATTGCCTGAACCGATGGATATTGTGAACTGATAATTCGTGTCGTCCGGCGTCCACTGGCCCTTCCCATCAACCGTGGCCTGGGGCTGGCCCGCCTGCGGCGTGCTCTTTATATCCGGCCAATTTTTCACATACGCCTGACCGTCGCCGGCCACAATCAGAAAAGTGTCCGCATAAGCGCGGGCCATCCAGGACCGGCTTGCAATCATCTCCTGTTTCGTAATCTTGGGTTCATTCAGAAGCGCGTAGGCAAACGACACCTTCGTATTGAAGTCCCAGTGGCCAAGAATCAACTGCGAATCATATTTGGGCGACTTACCGGTCTTAAGATAAGTTTCCAAATCATCCAGATTCGTCTCCACAATCTCGTAGACCGTGCTGATCAAATCGTTGTCCTTTAAAATCGCCTGCACCGCAGGTTCATTAAGGATTTGTCCCATCGGGGCGTGAGCGGCCCAGGCATTGGTAAAATCATTGTCACTCGCCAGCTGTTTGAGATCGTCCCGTTCCAGCAAGGACACGAACATGGGATATCGGGCGATCCGCACGCTCAAACCCGGGTTCTGGCAGATCAACCCGGCCAAATCGGCCAGCTTGTAATAATTGTCCGGCAACGTCCCCACCGCCCCGGCCGTATTGGCCAGCCCCGTGCTCTGGGAATCCTTGCCCAGCGCATTGATGAGCCGGGTGGTGCTCGTCTCGGAATCAGAGGCCGCCACCTGCACCGTCCAAAAACTAAAATTGAAAATCACAAAATTGATCAGCACCACGTAGGCCGTACCGTTGAGCACGCCCACACAGGCCCCCAGCCTATGGTTCAGCCGCTTCCAGATGGAATTCTCCAACTCACTCGTCTTGTGCTTGAAATGCATCTCCTGCTTATGATGCAAGTAGCCGCCGACCGCCTTGAACACCGTCAGCACCATCGGGAACGCCACAATCGGCGCAATCATCCAGGCCAAGGTATCATTTTCAATCCCCACATGCTTCAGTATTGGCTGGAATAGGCTGCCCAACGGTGCGGCCAGCAGGCTGGCAAACAGAATGCCTAAAAAGGAAAAGGATGCGCGGATTACACCCTGCCGCAGACCCAACCCGACGGTCGAGCCCACCACCACCAATGTCAGTATCCAAATGGTCATACCATACAGTTAAAAATATTTGCTTAAAAATGCACGCAGAAAATGTTATTCTTTCCGCGTTGAAAATTTCCATCGTCGTACCGGCCTACAACGAGGAGCGTCTGCTTGGCGCTTCGCTCACCATCATTCGCACGGCCGCCGCCGCCTTCGTTGCCCGGGCCTGGGAGGTTGAATTGATCGTCTGCGACAATAACTCCTCCGACCGGACGGCTGATATCGCCCGGGCTGCCGGCGCAAATGTTGTCTTTGAACCCGTTAACCAGATCGCCCGCGCACGCAATTGCGGCGCCGCCGCCGCCACCGGCGACTGGCTTGTATTTGTCGACGCCGATTCCCACCCAGATGGCGGGCTCTTCGATGACGTCGCAGTTCAAATTCTCGCAGGTCAATGCCTGGCCGGCGGCTGCACCCTTCGCATGGACGAACCTCATTTTGTGGGTGGCCTGATCACCCAGCTGTGGAACCTCACCAGCCGCTGGGGCCGCCTGCTGGCTGGCTCCTTCATCTTCTGCGAAACTGCCGCATTCCGCGAACTCGGCGGGTTCTCCCCCGAACTCTTCGTCGGCGAGGAATTGGAACTGACCTCCCGCCTTAAACAACTGGCCGCCCGCAAAGGCCGGACCATCGTGGTGCTGCATCGGCACCCGCTGGTGACCTCCGCCCGTAAAATGCACTTGTACACGGCTCGAGAACACCTGCTCTTCCTCGGCCGCGCCGTCTTCCGCCATCGCCGCACCATGACGAGCCGGTCCGAATCCTATCTATGGTACGACGGCCGGCGATAGCTTTCAGCGCTTGTAAGCCAGCACCAGCACACCGGCCCCCACCAGGAGGATTCCTGTCCATTCCCGGGCTGAAGGCCGTTCATGCAGAAATAAAAACGCAAACACCGCCACCAGCAGCAGGCTTAGCTTATCCACCGGGGCCACCTTTGAGGCCTCCCCAATTTTAAGCGCACGAAAGTAGCACAACCACGAAGCACCTGTCGCCAACCCAGACAACACCAGAAACAACCACGTTTTGCCCGATAACCCGAAGGGATCGCTCCACCTGCCCGTGACGAAAACAAACCCAGTCAGCACCGCCAAGATCACCACCGTACGCACCAGCGTGGCAAAGTCCGAATCCACACCGGCCAGCCCAATTTTCGCGAAAATCGCCGTCAATGCGGCAAATACCGCCGACAGTAGCGCCCAGAAAAACCAGTTGGATGCGGTGGCCATGGTCAGGGATCGTCAACCAGCTTTTACCGTCCATCCCGCCTGCACCAGCGCCTTGTAACCGCCCATGATCGAATGCACGTTCCGGTAACCCATTTTCTGCGCCGCCTCGCTGGTCAGCGCGGACCGGAACCCGCCGCCGCAATACATCAGAATCTCCGTTTGCGGATCCGGCTGCAACTTCTCCAGATCGCGCTCAAAAATCCCCTTCCCCAAGTGCACGGCTTCCACCGCATGACCCGCCTGCCATTCGTGATCCTCCCGCACGTCCATCAGGATGGCGCGGGGATTCTGCGTCAGCCGGGCACGGGCTTCCGCCACGCTAATTTCGCTGACGCTTTTTTTTGCGTCGTTGACCAATTTTAAAAAACCGGGTGAATGATCCATGCTCAGAAAGTAATTCGTCGCCGCCCCGGGTCAAACAAATTTCATTGGCAATGCCCGCGCCGCTTGGCTTACTCCCGGCGTGGCGAAATCGAAAAACCATGCGGCGATTGCCGGCAGCCTGCTGCTGGTCGTCTTTTTATGGGGTGGCAACAACGTCGGGACCAAGTGGCTGGTCGCCGCCTGGCCGCCCGTATTCATTGGCAGTCTCCGTTTTCTGATGGCAGGCCTCTTCCTGCTGGGCCTCCTGCGTTTTACCCCCTGGCTGGGCGAATTTCAACCGCTTACACCGACGCTCCGCCGCGCCCTGTGGTTGCGCGCCGGCCTCGCACTCGGCGCCTATATAATCGCCTTTAACTGGGCGTTGCGACTGACCTCCGCCTCGCATGTCGCTCTCTATATCGGCACCTCGCCCGTCTGGACCCTGCTGGGCGAAGGCAAATGGGGCCCGGCGCGGGAGATGATCCGCCGATTCACCGCCGCCGTCCTCGCGGTAGCCGGTGTGTTTGTCTTATCCTGGCCCGCGTTTGCCAGCGGCAAAATGAGCATCTGGGGCGAACTGCTCGGCCTCATCGCCAGCCTCACCTGGGCCGTTTACAGCCATGAAGTACGCCAATTAAGCGCGCACCTTAACGGTGCCGAGGTTGCCGCCCATACCATGTGGATGGCTGGCATCTGGCTCATCCCCGCCGGCCTCTGGGAATTGCACCTGCGCCATCTCCCGGCCATCGACGCCCCCAGCCTTGGCGTCATGCTTTTCTGCATCATTTTGGGGGCCGTCATCGCTTATGCCCTTTGGAACAACGCCTTGCGCCACTGGCCTGCCGCCCAAGTCATGCTCTTCAGCAACCTCATCCCCCTGAGCACGTCCTTCTGGGCCTTCATCTTCCTGCACGAACACATCACCGGCACATTTTGGGCCGCGATGATCCTTGTCGTCACCGGTGTTATCCTGGGCCAAACCAGCCTCCTCAAGCGTTCCCAACCCGCCTGAGTTATCCCATTTTATGGACATCAAAAACCTAGCTGAAATTAGTTGCTTCACCACCAAGGACGGCTCTGAAATTCGCGAATTGCTCGCGCACCGCAACTCCATTATCCGCCGCCAAAGCCTCGCCGAGGCACGCCTGCCCGTCGGTGGCGCCACCCAGGAACATTACCACCCGATCACCGAGGAAATATACTACATCACTCACGGTGAAGGTCTGATGCGCATCGAGGATGAAACGCGGGCCGTGCGGGTGGGCGATGCCATTGCCATTCCCCCCGGCCTTCGCCACAAATTATGGAATACCGGCACCGAAACCCTCCGCATCCTTTGCTGCTGCGCCCCCGCCTACGAGCATGCCGACACCATAATTACGGAATCATGAATTGACCTGTGTATAATCCCGGGTTTAATTATCTTATGAAACAATTGGTTGGATTCACCCTTTTGCTCTCAACATTACTGCTCTCCGGTTGCGCCTGGCTCAATACCATGTTGCCCACCGCGCCGGCGCACAATCCACCAACCAACGCCTCCGCGCCCACGCCCGTGGCCAACCCAACTCCGCCCACCGCCCCATCTCCCGCAGCCATCATCACGCCCGATGCCGCCGTGTCCGCCAAGGTCATTGATTACAATTCCACCGGCCAGTTCGTGGTGCTCAATTTCCCTAATGCCGTCCTCCCGATGAACAGCCAGGTGTTTTTTATCTATCACGACGGATTGAAAACCGGTGAGGTCAAGATCACGGGTCCGGAACGAGATGACAATGTCGTCGCTGATTTGGTCAACGGCACCGTTGAGATCGGCGACGCCGTACGCAGCCAATAAACCCTTCGGACGACTCAGTCCTCCGGCGGCTTGTCGCCCACCATCTTCACCGTCTTCGGCAACACATGTTTCTGGTAAGGTGAGAACAGATTGAAATAGATGCCACACAACGGCCTGGCCTCGTCGCTCTGGCTGAGGATAATCGTCACTTGTTTATCCAGCGCGATGCCGTGCCGCATCCCTTCGCCCCGATTTTCATACGCTTTGATCGCCTTGGCAAACAACGAGACCAGCGACGCCTCGAACTCATCCGGCGTCTTGCCCAGACACACCACATGGTGATCGTAGGCTTTCACGGCGGCCGCGACTTCGCGTTTAAAGGTTTCAATCGTCAACGTTTTCAATAAGGAAGGATATGCCGGATTTCTACCGCATGCAGCAAAATTTCCCGCCCCGACTTAAAATTTAATCGCCGCCTTCCGTCGCCGACTCCTTCGCCGCCGCATATTGGCGCTTGCCAAACAACGCCGTGCCAATCCGCACCAGCGTCGCCCCCTCCTCAATTGCCACCTCAAAGTCTCCGCTCATCCCCATGCTCAGGTGCGGCAACGGCACCCCCAGCAGCGTCTCGCACCGGCTTTTCAGCTCCCGCAATCGACGGAAATGGGGCCGCGCCTTCTCCGGATCAGTCGCATAGGGCGGCACCGTCATCAACCCATGGATTTCCAGCCGTGGCAATGCTGCCAGCTCCGCCCACTCCGCCAGCAACCTATCCGGCTGATACCCAAATTTGCTCGCCTCCCCCGCCACATTCACCTCCAGCAACACCGGCATCGTCTTCGCCGCCGCCGCCGCCCGTTTGTTCAGCTCCCGCGCCAGATCCAAACTATCCACCCCTTGAATCATGGAAAACAACTCCACCGCCTCCCGGCACTTGTTCGATTGCAGGTGCCCGATGAAATGCCAGCGCAAATTACCCGGACACTGCGGGATTTTCACCCGCGCCTCCTGGATTTTGCTTTCCCCAAAAAAACGCAGCCCAGCGGCCGCCGCAGCCGCGATTGCCGCCGGCAGATGCGTCTTGCTCACAGCCAGCAACGTCACGCTCCCCGGGTCACGTCCCGCGCGTGCGCACGCCGCACCGATCCGCGATTGTATCTCCGCCATGTTTTCAGCCAGTTCCATGAACCCCCATTTTAATCCGGGATGCTCGCGCTGACCACAGAATTTCGAGCCAAGATGGAAATGCAGGACTGACGCTGCACCTGTACCACGCCCGCCCGCCGCCGTCCCATCGTTTGAGGACGGGATATGTGAATTTAGTGATATTACGGGCTTTTTAGCGATATTATTTTTGGATTTTGGCGGTTATTTACTGTTTTTTCTGGCAATCCTTTGGCCGAGGGGGCGCATTTTGACACTGCCCCGGCAGACAGCAGAAAAGCGTGATGGAATGAGAGATCAGCCCCACCCCTCCCCTTCCCTCCCCCCCATTTATTCAAATGGCGGGGAGGGGGTTGCCTAGGTTCGCATTCGTGCGGTGTGGTTGACAGGTCCAAGCGTGTGCGGGGGCAGTGACAAGATGCGCCCGTGATCTGTATTATTGTAAAAAATCTTGGATTCCCTTCGCTCCGACCCTTATTTTCTTTGCATGAATTACTGGCTCGTAAAATCTGAACCCGCCGCCTACTCATGGACCGCCTTCGTCAAGGACGGCCGCACCGCCTGGACCGGGGTGCGTAACTTTCAGGCCCGCAACCACCTCCGCGCCATGAAAACCGGAGACCTCGTGGGCTTCTACCATAGCGTCACTGACAAGCAAGTCGTCGGGGTCGCGAAGGTCGCCAAGGAATATTATCCCGACCCCACGGCCACCGAAGGCGACTGGTCCTGTGTTGACCTGAAACCCGTCAAACCCCTGCCCCAACCTGTGACCTTAGAAACTATCAAGACCGACGCCCTGCTAAAAACGATGCCCCTGGTGAAACAGTCCCGCCTCTCCGTGACGCCATTAAGCGAACCCCAGTTCCACCGTCTCCTAAAACTCGGCGGCGAATAGCATTGGAAAAGCATTGGGCGCATTTTGACACTGCCCCCGGCGAGCAGCAGAAAAGCGGGGTGGTATGAGATGGAGAGATCAGCACCACCTCTCCCCGTCCCTCTCCGCCATTTATTCAAAGGGCAGAGCGGGGGTGAGGCTGCTTCGATTTGACGGACGGTAAATTGGGTAGACAATCAAATGATTAAAGCCAATAGCCAGAACACCGTTAAGACCCGTCAGAAGTTTGACCAAACCTTTAAACGTGAAGCCGTCAACA
>Ga0302320_10014500_pt1 | contig 16303 bp, 11 predicted proteins | sample Bog_T0_3_FD_202130 | JGI IMG/M metagenome (GOLD analysis project Ga0302320, IMG submission 202130) | Peat permafrost microbial communities from Stordalen Mire near Abisko, Sweden - Bog_T0_3 | ecosystem: Environmental > Terrestrial > Soil > Wetlands > Peat | place: Sweden: Abisko, Stordalen Mire... | reverse complement strand
GCATTGCTCGACACCGCGCTCCGGCGGCGCTTTGATTTCCGCGAACTGATGCCTGATCCTACCTGCCTGCCAGCAGAACTGGACGGCGTGCCACTAAGGGCGATGTTACGGCGTATCAACGAGCGTATAGAATATTTGTTTGATCGCGAACACCAGATAGGCCATGCGTATTTCATCGGGTGTCGGAACAAGACGGCGGTCGAGACTGTAATCCGCCGCAAAGTGATTCCGTTGCTCGCCGAATATTTCTACGAGGATTGGCGAAAGGTTGCGTTGGTGCTCGGCGACGCCGAGGGACAGGGCGGCTTTCTGGACCGGCAACTGTTGAAGGCGCCAGACGGCTTCGGCGCCGACGGTGAGGCACTTGAGCGATACCGCTGGACGGTACGCGAGCGTTTCGCCGACGGCGCCTACGAGCGGTTTCGGTGATACGGCGCACCGTCCTTGAATGGCAACGCATCTCCTACGGAGAAGGAGAGCGCGAAATCCCGGAAAAGGCTGCGGACAGGCTGGTCGCAGTCGCGAAATCGTCGCCGCTGGGTGGCAAAGGAGGCGGGCGTATCCTTGCTCACGGCCGGCGAGACCTGCGCGCCAGACAAGTGGTTGGCGTTATTGCAGCCGAGGGTTGCTCTCTCGAAATTTTGCCGAAGATCGAGGGGCTTGGAGACGCTACTGGTAACCCCAGCGACAGCAGCATCCGTCGGCGGCTCGTCCAAATGCTTGCAGTTGCGCTCGACGTCGAAATTGATAGCGGGCGCGTCACCGAGCTCGGCTGGCAGCGCGACAACCTTCTGGAGGTGCTGATCGGACTGTTTACTCACAAACTTGTCGACGCCGTTCGCACCGGTTTGCCGCGCCGGTATGTCGGCCATGAGGGTGACCTGTCCGCACTCCGAGGCCGACTGGACGTAACCCGGCAGTTCACGACTTTGGCGGCAACGCCCCAAAGGTTGGCCTGCCGTTACGATGACCTCTCACCGGATATCACCCTGAACCGGATCATGAAGTCAGCGGTCAAGCGCCTGGCGCAAGTGGCCCGCTCGTCCGAGAACCAACGGATGCTGCGCGAGCTTGCCTTCGCGTACGCAGACATTGCAGACGTCTCGATCGCCGTATTGCGCTGGGATGAGGTAGTGCTTGACCGCACCAATCATCGTTGGCGCGAACTTTTGAGCCTTGCCAAGCTGCTACTTGGCGAGCGCTTCCAGACAACGACAAGCGGCTCGGGACTCGGCTTCTCATTGCTGTTCGAGATGAACACGTTGTTTGAGGAATATGTCGCGCGGATGATGCGCCGGGCGCTGGCTAGCGATGGTCTCATCGTCCAGCGGCAGGGCGGCCGACTCTACTGCCTGAACGAACTTGACGGCGATGGGAGGCCTCGCTTCCAAACCATCCCCGACATCCTCGTCAAGCGCGGTTCCGAGACTTTGTTGGTCGTCGACACCAAATGGAAGCGGCTAAGCGCCCGCGTTGACGATCCGAAACAGGGTATATCCCAAGCGGACGTTTATCAAATGTTAGCCTACAGCCGCGTCTACCGTTGCCCACGCATGGTGCTGCTCTATCCCCACCACGCCGAACTCAGCGGCGCGGATCACTTTACCGCGCGGTTCAGTGTGACGGGCTCTGATGACGAACTAGCAATTGGAACCATCGATGTTGGCGATGCAAAGGGGATGGTGGCGCGGTTAGGCTCATTGGTTAGACGCCACCTTGCCCAGAGCCCCGACGCGGAGATGCTCCTCGGACGATGCTGACCCTTCGAACGAACGACCGCTTTCGAGGATGTCGAGATGTATCCTGTATAGCCGAAATGGGCGCCGAGCGGACGTAACATCGCCGCAGTTCGCGTCCGGTGGTGCCATGACGATGGGGAGACCGCATCGACCTGAAGCGTTTATGTCCGGACAAGCCTTCGGCGGGCGACACCTACGGAAAACCGGGTGCCACCCGAGGAACCGGACCAGAACCGCAGCAACAACCTTGACTTGTTTCCTATATCCATCTAAGTTCCAGGAATGGAAGCCTCACCCCCACCGCCCCCGGCCACCAACCTCCCCACCCACCTGTATTACCAACTCGTATACACCCTGACCGACCTGCTCCCGCCGCCGCTCGATGGCTCGCGCGAAGCGCTGCGCACCAGAAACCATGCCGCCATCGCCAAGGTGGCCGCGTCGCTGCCGGTCAACGCGAATGAGGCCGATCTCGCCGCCCAGTGCATCGCCGCCCAGTGCATCGCCGCTCGGGCCCAGGCCGAGGACATACTGCGGCTGCTCCGTGAAAACGCGGATGACCTCGCGTTGGTGATGCGGCTGAACGCCCAGTGCTGAACGCCCAGTGCTGAACGCCCAGTGCTGAACGCCCAGTGCTGAACGCCCAGTGCTGAACGCCCAGTGCTGAACGCCCAGTGCTGAACGCCCAGTGCTGAACGCCCAGTACGGATCGATGGTGCGGACGTCGCTGTCCGTGCACGCACGCCTGATCCGGGCACAGGCGGTGCGCCAGAAGCGGGAGGCGATCGAAGGCGCTGCGACCCAGGACGCGTGGACTCTGCATGTGGCCGAACAGTCTATGCTGAAGGTGGCTGATCCGGATATCGAACGGCTGGAGGCCGCGCGGCCCAAAGCGACGCCGGTGGAGGCGCCGGTCGCAGCGCCAGCGCCGCATATGGACCAGAGGATCGAGGAAAACGTCTCAGAAGATAATACAAATTCTCATGATGTGGCTTTTGAGACCTGGATGAGCGTACAACCCTGGAACCAGGGGCCCGGAAGGCCGGACGAAACGGATCTGCGCAAGCGTCTTCGCGAAGCGATGGCCGGATCGCGTTCGGCGGGGCGGGAATTGCCTGCACCCGGTCGCGAAAGTCCCGGGAGGACGGGCTAGTCTAGTGTCCTGCCCCATTGGTTTGGCGCAGATCGCGCCGAACCAACGGGATCAGCAGGCCACTGAAAACAATGAGCTAGTGCCTTGCGTCTCCACCGCGACTACCACTCATAATCGATGACGCAAGGCACTAGTATGCCGGCTGAATTGCCGGACGATCCCGCGCTTGCCACACGACAATGAACCGCGGGTGCCGATGGGTCCATTCCACGGCTGGCTGGTGTTACCCGTCGTCACGCGCGGACGCGAAGGCCACGTCGCGATGCACATGCACCGACATGAGGATGCCGAACCCGACCATCACCGTCAGCATCGCCGACCCGCCGTGCGACACCAGCGGCAGTGGCACACCGCCCACGGGAATGACACCCATCACCATGGCGATGTTGACGAACACATACAGGAAGAAGTTGCAGGAAATACCAAGCGCGACCAGCCGGCCAAACTGGTTGCGGCAGCGCAGCGCGATCAGCATGCCGCCGACGATGATCAGGCCCAGCAGCGCCAGCACCGCCACGCCGCCGACGAACCCGAACTCCTCGCCGATCATGGTGAAGATGAAGTCGGTCTGCTTCTCCGGCAGAAAATCGAGATGGCCCTGCGTGCCCTGGAGAAACCCCTTGCCCCACATCCCGCCCGAGCCCAGCGCAATCTTGGACTGGATGATGTTGTAGCCCGCGCCCAGCGGATCACTCTCGGGATGCAGGAAGGTGTCGATCCGGGCGCGTTGATAGTTATGCAGGTGCGCGTAGGCGAATTGCCCGAGCAGCGGGATCGGCAGCACAACGAGCAGGAACTTCCACCAGCGCACGCCGGCAGCGAAAAACATCGCGGCCCCCAGCATCGCGGTGATCGCCGCCGTTCCGAGGTTCGGCTCCTTCAGGATCAGCCCGACCGGGATCAGCACCGCGATCAGCGGCGGAATCAGGAACAGCGGGTTGCCCATCCGCTCCCACGAGGCGCGGTGGAACCAGGACGCCAGCGCCAGGACCAGCGCCAGCTTCATCAGTTCCGAAGGCTGGAGCTGCAGGAAGCCGAGTTCCAGCCAGCGCTGCGCGCCCTTGCCGACATGCCCCATGCGCAGCACGAGGACCAGCAGGAAGACACCGCCCACCCAAGCCGGCCAGGCCAGTTTCGCGATCACCCTGATATCCACCAATGCAATCGCAACCATGATGACCAGGCCAATCCCGAAGCGCACGGCATGCCGCGTCGCATACGGTTCGGGCGCGCCGCCCGCCGCGCTGTAAAGCGCGACATACCCGACACCGGCGAGGGCGCAGAGCAGGATCACATACAACCAGTTGACCTGAAGCACCTTGCCCATCAGGTCGAACGAAGGCTCGCGCCAGATGCGCCGGTCCATCATGAGCGCCGGTCCATCATGAGCGCCGGTCCATCATGAGCGCCGGTCCATCATGAGCGCCGGTCCATCATGGGCGTGGGTCCATCATGGGCGTGGGTCCATCATGGGCGTGGGTCCGCTGCGGCGACCTGCGCCGGCGGCGGCGCCGTGCGGTTCGACGGATCGCGCCGCAGGACCTCGGACATGATATCGCGTGCCATCGGGGCCGCGGCGGCCGCCCCGGCATTGCCATGCTCGATCACCACCGCCAGCGCGTAGCGTGGCGCGTCGTACGGGGCGTAGGCCACGAACAGCGCGTGCGGACGATACTCCCAGGGCAGTTTCTCGCTGTCGAAATGCCCGCTCTCGCGCAGTTCGCGGGACACCCGCCGCACCTGGGCCGAACCGGTCTTCCCGGCCAACTGCACCGCCGGATCCGCCAGGCGAGCGAGCGGCGCCGTGCCGCCCGGCTCGTTCACCACCGCCCACATCCCCTCGCGCACGTTCCGCAGCAGCTTGTCCGTCAGGCCCAGCGCCGGCCAGTCGTCGCGCTCCGCACCAGGCTGCATCACGCCGGCCAGCTTGCGGGTCAGATGCGGCTGCACCCCACGTCCGCTGGCGATGCGCGAGGCATAGGTGGCGAGCTGCAACGGCGTCACCTGGATAAATCCCTGGCCAATCCCGCTGACGACGGTGTCGCCGATGTTCCAGGCGTGGCCCTTCGCGATGCGCCACTGCCGGGTCGGGATCAGCCCGGGACGCTGGCCCGGCAGGTCGAGCTCAAGCTCGACACCCAGGCCCAGGCGGTTGGCCATCGCGGCGATGCGGTCGATGCCGGTGCGCCGGGCCACCTCGTAGAAAAACACGTCGCAACTGTTCTTCAGGCCGCCGCGCAGGTCGAGCATCCCGTGGCCGCCCTTGCGCCAGCAGTGGAAGCGCGTGTCCCCCAGATCGAGGTAGCCCGGACAGCCGATCCGGTCCCCCGGCGTGATCGCTCGCGCCTCCAGCCCCGCCAGCGCCACCGCCATCTTGAAGGTCGAGCCGGGCGCATACAGCCCCGACGTCGCCTTGTTAATCAGCGGCGTGCGGCGATCGGCCGTCCATTCCAGCCACTGCGCCTGGGAGACGCCGGCGTTAAACACCGCGGGGTCGAACGACGGGTTGGTTGCCATCGCCAGCACCTCGCCGTTGCGGCAGTCCATCACCACCGCGCTGGCACTCTCGTCGCCCAGCAGTTTCAGCACCGATTGCTGCAACCCGGCATCCAGCGTCAGCCCGACGTCCTCCCCCGGCACGCCGTCCTGCCGGTCCAGTTCCCGGATCACCCGCCCGACCGCGTTCACCTCCAGCTGCACGGCGCCCGCGCGCCCGCGCAGGCCAAGATCATGGAATTTCTCCATGCCCGCCCGCCCGATCCTCAGGCCGGGCAAACCGAGCAGCGGATCGTCGGCAACATCGGCCTCATTCGGCGGGGCGACGTAGCCGACGATATGGGCCATTCCGCTGCCGAACGGGTAATTGCGGCTGGTGCCGGCATCGACGACGATTCCCGGCAGGTCCGGTGCGTTGACCTCGATCGCCGCCATTTCGTCCCAGGTCAGGAACTCGCGGACCAGCACCGGGATGAATTTTCGCTTACGGTGCAGTTCGCGATCGATGCGGATGCGCTCGTTTTCGCTGAGCGGCAGCAGCTTCGAAAGCGCATCCAGCGTGGCCGGCACGCTATCGGCCTGTTCGGCGATCAGCACGGCCCGCCAGTTCGTGCTGCTGCCGGCGACCAAGGTGCCGAACCGATCGAGGATCCGCCCGCGCGGCGGCGCGATCATGCGCGCACTGATGCGGTTCTCATCGGCCAGCGTGGTATAGCGCGCGCCGTCCTGCACTTGCACCTGGTAGAGCCGAACCCCCAGCGTGCCCAGCACGGCGAGTTGGCCGCCGCCCAGCAACAAAGCCCGCCGGGTGAAGACTCCAGCCCGCTCGATCTCGCGTTTCATCGCTACGCCCGTTCCGGATCGGCGATAGACCGGTGTGCGCCAGCAAGGGGGATCGCCAGCACCGGATAAAGCGCGATGGCCAGAACCGCCACGAAGATCGCCGGATCGGGCGACAGCGGACGGAACGTCAGCAGCATGACCATGAGCCAGATCAACGTCGACGCCGCCGCCGCCACCCCGCCGAAGACGGCCCAGACCCAGGCGAAGCCGCGGCGGGACAACGAGCGGCGCATCGCCAGCGCCACGCCGTGGACAGCCAGCATCGTGAACACGCCGACCCCCAGCGGCAGATAACCGAGCAGGTCGGTCATCAGGCCAACCGCGAAAACGACCAGGGGCGGCAAGGCGCGCGGCCGGACCAGCGACCAGAACCAGACGCAGCACAGCGCAACAGCCGGCAGCAGCGCCGCCTGCCCGGGAATATCAAACGGCGCCTGCGTCAGCAGCATCAGCAGGAGGGTGATGCAGGCCGGACCGCTGGATCTGGCCGCAATATCAAGGCGTCGGCCGATACTGGCCCTCGGGCGAATGCCGGGACGCCGATCGGCCATCAGCGAATGCCCGGACGCTGATCGATCATCAGCGGATGACCGGACGCTGATCGATAGGCGCCATCAGTGCCGTCCTGGCGTGGAGCGTTCCGGCGGGGTGATGCCGTTCAGGCCGTAGTCGAAGATCCGCACGACCTCCAGCTTCTGCAGCATCGCCAAGGGTTCGACCTCCGGCGCACCGCTGCCGTTGTAATGCACCGTGCCGACCGGCAGGTTGGCGGGGAAGGCGTTCGCCTCTGCACTGGTGACGATCCGTTCGCCTTCCTGTGGCACGATCCCCTCCGGCCAGTAAAGCAGCCGCGGCCGCGCGCCGTTGGTGCCCACCAGGATCGCATGGGCGCGCGAGCTCTCCATGATCACCGGGATCCGGCTGTTGAGGTCGGTGATCAGCAGCACCCGCGCTGTGCGGGCGCCGACCTCGGTAATGCGGCCGATCAGCCCACGCTCATCCACCGCGATCTCGCCCTTCCGGATGCCATGGTTCGGACCGACCGACAGCAGCACCGCCTTGGCATACACGCCGCCCGCGTCGGCCACGACCCGCGCGGTGACGAACGAAGCGTCGGGATCGGGAATCCAGCGCAGGCTGGCCTTCAGCCGCTGATTTTCAGCGTCGAGCGCCAGCGCGATCGACTGCCAGCGGCGCAGCGTCTCGTTTTCCGCGCGCAGACGATCGCTATCGGCGCGTATGTCCCACAGCGCCGCGGTGTTGGTGATGGCCACGTGGATATGGCCCAGCGGGGCCGCGAGCATCGTATAGATTGGCGCCAATGTGTCGCCGAGGGTGATGCGCAGCCGTTCCGCCAGTTGCGTATCCGCCTTGCCGAGGAGCATGAGGCCGAACGAGGCAACGATCAGCACTGGCAGCGTGAGCCGAGCCAGCGCCTGGCGTGCCTGGATCGATAAGCGGATCATTCGGCCCCTTGGGCGAGAGTGGAGGGCGTCGGGTTTGAAAGACCGCGTCCGTCGTCATGATGCCGAGGGATGCGCCGGTCGAGCGCTCAATACATGCTGGTCAGCACGTTGCTCAAACGCTTTCTTTCCTCGAGAGCCCGTCCGGTGCCGAGCGCTACGCACTGCAGCGGATTTTCCGCGATCACGACTGCCAGACCGGTCGCATCCCGCAGCACCTGATCGAGGCGGTACAGCAACGCGCCGCCCCCGGTCAGCACAATTCCCTTGTCCACGATGTCGGCGGCGAGTTCAGGCGGCGTGTTCTCCAGCGCGACCTTCACCGCTTCGATGATCGCCGACACCGGTTCGGCCAGGCTGTCCGCAATCTCCCGCTGGCTGACCAGGATTTCGCGCGGCACGCCGTTCATCAGATCACGGCCACGGACTTCGCGGTACGGACCGGGATCCTTCGGGTCCATCGTCGCGGCAGCGCCGATATCCATTTTTATCCGTTCGGCCGAGGACTCGCCGATCAGCAGATTATGGTGGCGGCGGATGTAGCTGATGATCGCCTCATCCATCTTGTCGCCGCCGACCCGCACACTGCGCGAAAAGACGATGCCGCCGAGGGAGATGACCGCGACCTCGGTCGTGCCGCCGCCGATATCGACAATGAGGCTGCCCGACGGTTCCGTCACCGGCAGACCGGCCCCGATCGCCGCCGCCATCGGCTCCTCGATCAACTGCACCCGCCGCGCACCCGCACTTTCGGCACTTTCCTGGATCGCGCGGCGCTCCACCGCGGTGGAACCGGACGGGACACAGACAATGATCAGCGGGGAGGCGAACGCTCGGCGATTATGCACTTTGCGGATGAAGTGCTTGATCATCTCCTCGGCGACCTCGAAGTCGGCGATCACGCCGTCACGCAACGGCCGGCTCGCGGTGATATAACCGGGCGTGCGGCCCAGCATCATCTTGGCTTCCTCGCCGACCGCGACCACCTGCTTTTTCCCGCGGACATCGGCGATGGCCACGACGCTCGGCTCCGCCAGGACGATGCCGCGGCCCTTGACGTAGACAAGCGTATTGGCGGTGCCGAGATCGATGGCCATGTCGGCTGACATAAAGCCGAGCAAGCGGGAGAACATCCACAGAACCTTCTTCGTGACGGGGGAACGCGCGCGCTACGGGGGGGGGGCCGGTGTCTGGTTCGACAGACCGGATTCGAGAACAGGGCAGGCGAAAGGCCGTGGGCTTAATCCCGGCGTGCCAGGTTCACAAGGGCCTGATGCCATTCGCTTGATCGCCTGCCGCGAAATGCCGGCTTTTGCTCAAGCCATCTGCGTTTTCAATGCCAATCTCGATGCCGAGAAACAACGGAGGATGCCATGCGCTTTTTGACGATCGCTATGATACTCTCCATGTCGGTGTGGCGGCCTGTGGCGGCGACCCGGGCACGCGAGCGGTGACGGGAGGGCTGATCGGAGCAGGCGCGGGTGCCGGCGTGTCAGCCATGACCGGTGGGCGGCCCGCGACCGGAGCCTTGATCGGCGGCGGCGTCGGTGCGGTGGTGGCGCGGTCACGCGTTAATCAGGTACTGGCTTACCAGGGAAAGCAGCCCGGTCAGCTTCGTTGCGCGATCGAACCTCCGAACTGAGCGCGGCTACGGTCCAAACCCTATCGGCTCTTGCGCCAACCATCGGGCGGCCGACAAATGCCGGATCGCATCAGGTATCCGGCCCGTCGCGGGGCGGAAGCCTCCTGGCAAACTCACCCGCGGTGACATCAACTCTCTGTCGGCGCTTCCTCGTCATGCCGAAGGCGGTCGGCATCCACGCCCTTCCCATCAATGATCAAGGCTCTTACGGCGTTATTTGTTGTTTCCGCGCAGGCCTGACGCCCGGTAGGGGAACGCCTCCGGCGGAAGTCCCTTCAAGACTGGGGCAGCGCCAGGTTCCATTCTGCGCCCTTGGCTCGTAGGCGATCAGAACCGGGGTTTATACGGCACCGCCGCGGGTTGGACTGACACCAATTCAGACGCAGAGGCCGCCGAGCGGGGCGCAGAGGCTCCAGAGAAGCGCCGTGCGCCAAAGAAAACCCATCGGGCGATGCCTGTGCCGAGACTCTGCGGACTCTGCGCGCCGCTCTGCGGCCTCTGCGTCGAAACGCTTGCTTCTCCTGGCTCGCCCCAGACCTCACAGTCTATGGTGCCAACAAACAACGAGATATGAACCACGATCAAAGGCCATAGAATCGGGGCCGAAACCACCGGTGCGGATGGCTCAGCCCCAAGCGTTGGTTAAGACCAAAACCGGGTTGAAAGGACTGTGCGGGACTTCGACGTTATGCCGTCGAAGGATCTGTCACCGTAAGGTGGCTTTCGCCTGCCATGACGTGGGGTAGGCAGCGATTGTGCCGATTGGTTTCAGGGTCGGTGCAATACCGTTGAAAAGTCTCAACTTATATAATATCATTACGTCATAAATACGATAATCGCTGTCCCTGAGGCATCAGCCCATAGGGCCAACAGGAGGCGCTCGTTCGTGTTCCGATTTCGTCGATTTTGCCGCTCCTTGATAGCGGAAGTTTGTATTGGCGGTTCTCAACGCAAATCCGATTTGTCCGGCGCGGCTTATGTGACATCGGGCCTTCCCGCTGACCCCGCAAGCCACGATCGGTTATGCGCGAACGGACCGTGTGGGTCCTGAAGGTCGGGGGTCGGGTGTCCGCTATCAAGGCGCTGTTTGTCACCACCGAGGTCGCTGGCCTCGCCAAGGCAGGCGGTCTTGGCGACGTGTCGGCCGGACTGCCTTTGGCGCTCCAGCAGCGCGGTATCGACATCCGCATCCTGATGCCCGCATATCACGAAGTTATCGACAAGCTTCCCCATGTCAAATGGCTGGGTGAACTCAGCGGGCGCGCCGGAATTCCATCGGCCGGAATCGGAGAAGCCCGCCTTCCCGACGGAATCATCCTGTACCTGGTTGCCTCGCCGTCGCTGTTCGATCGGCGCGGCACTCCATACTGCACGCCCGAGGGCTCGGACTGGCAGGACAACCACATCCGGTTCGCCCGTCTTTCCCTGGCGGCAGCGGATATCGCGGCGGGACGGGGGCAACTGGGCTGGACGCCCGATATCGTGCACGCCAACGACTGGCCGGGCGGTTTGACCCCGGCCTACATGCGCTGGGACGGCATCAACGTTCCCACTGTGCTGACCATCCACAACATCGCCTACCAAGGCAATTTCGACGCCAGCCAACGTCAGTTGCTGGCGATCCCCGACGCCGCGTTCGACATCAACGGCGTGGAGTTTCACGGCCGGGTCTCGTTTCTCAAGGCCGGCGGATTCTATGCGAGCCATGTGACCACCGTCAGCCCGACCTACGCGACGGAAATCACCACCGAACATCAGGGTGCCGGGCTGCATGGCCTGATGGAAGGCCGAGCGGCGCGGGGACAGTTGTCGGGGATTGTGAACGGGCTGGACGAAAGCTGGGATCCCGGCAGCGATCCGCATCTGCCGCACCATTTCGATCCCGACGACCTGAACGGCAAGCATGCAAACGGCGATGCGGTGCGGACCGCCCTGTGTCTGCGCCCATCGGAAGGGCCGCTGTTCGGGATCGTTTCGCGGCTGGTGCATCAGAAAGGGCTGGATCTCGTCGCCGAGGCAGCCAACGACATTGTCGAGAACGGCGGCCAGATCGCCATCCTCGGCCTGGGCGATCCAGAGATCGAACACATGCTGAGCCGCACGTCGCGGCGGCATCGCGACGACATCGGCGTGCTGATCGGCTTCAACGAACCGATGGCCCGGCGGATCGTCGCCGGCAGCGATTTCACCCTGATGCCATCCCGGTTTGAGCCCTGCGGGCTGACCCAGATGCAGGCCCAGCGATACGGCGCTTTGCCGATCGCGCATGCGACGGGCGGCCTCGCCGATACGATCGACGATGGCACCACGGGGTTCCTGTTCTCCACGCTGTCCTCCGACGGGCTGATGGAGGCGTGCCACCGAGCGTTTGATGCCTATGACGATGAGGGACAACTCGCCGGTATGCGACGCGCGGCGATGGCCCGCTGCTTCAGTTGGTCTGGTGCCGCGGCGGAATACGAGGCACTGTATCGTCGTTTGATCGGCCCGCCGGCGGGTGCTGCCCGCTCCAGGCCGCCGACTGCGAAGCGCTCGCCCCCGCCGTCGGCGACCGATGTGCTGGAACCGGCCGCCTGAGAATCGTGGGTGGGGCTTGTTGCAGGGGCGCGCCCTGCACGAATAAGAACAGCCGTTGCCAAATTTTAACGTGTGCCGATCGCGCCAATGGTGATGACGTTGCACACGGGAGAAAAATTTTTCGAGCTTTGTTCAATACTGCGGATATTACTGTCGCGGCGGCGGCAACCGTATGCGATGGGATATCGCGCATGGCAGTAGGGCACCGGTTGCCGAATGCTCGGCTCCTCAGCAGACGCTCCTTGGTCCAAGCGGCGAAATATTCTGCCAGGTCAGCACCCTGCTATGCCAGAGTTCTGGCCCTGGAATGCACGGGTCTTTACACGGTGCTCTGCTGGTGTCTTTTGGACCCGGCCCTATGACTGACTGTAAACGCAACAATATCGGCCGCTTTGACGTGGGTGCCTGACCATGGTTGATCTCCGCGCTGCCCAATCGAGGGCTGAGCTTTTGTGAAACCAAAGTCTTGGTTGCGGCATTGAGTCCCCGCCAAGGTGCCGGTTACGTCACCGTTGCCGTTCGGGGTGATGACCGCGCCGCCGCCGCCGCCGCCGGTGATCGTGTCGGCGTTGCCTGTAGCGGTTGACGTGCCGCCTCCCGCGTTCATCCAGGCGGTGATGGGGTTTTAAGGAACGCGCCCCCGAAGCGGTTACCGGGTGCTTCGCCCAGACCGTTATGGACACCCTCGCAGCCCCGTGCCACCCTGAGTCTTCGACGCATGAAAAGGATCGAAGTGTGCGTGCCTGCAGAGGCTTGGCGGCGCTTCTAAGCCAAACCAGCGAGGTCGCCTGCGCGTCATGAGCGGCGACAACCCGCTCGATGAAATGGCGGACGGGACAGGCCACGCCAAACCTCACTGGCGTTCCCTGCTCTCCACCATGTTCGCGCTCGGCCACGAGACGCTGGCACAGCGCGCGCGCTTGCTGGATCAGGCGTTTGCCGAGGAAGGCATAACCGCCATCCTGCCGGGGGAACGCGCGGTCAACTGGCGCTGCGATCCCATCCCCCTGCTGATGTCCGCCGCGGAATTCGCCTCCATGGAGGCCGGGCTCGCCCAGCGCGCCCAGCTGATGGAACTGATCCTCGCCGACCTCTACGGCCCGCAGACCTTGCTCGCCGAAGGTCTGATCCCGCCTGATCTCGTGTACGGCAATCCGGCCTTTCTGCGTCCCTGCCACACGGTCGGCTCCCGCCGGCGGGACCGCTATCTGTCGTTCTACGCCGCCGACATGCTGCGCGGCCCGGATGGCGCGTGGCGTGTCCTGGCCGATCGCACCGGACAGGCGCAAGGCCTTGCCTACGCCCTCGAAAACCGCCGGATGATGTCCCGCGTCGTGCCAGAGCTGTTCCAGTCGCAGCGCATCCAGCAGCTGCGGCAGTATCTGGAAGTCACCAGCGACGCGCTCCAGGCACTCTGCCCCGACGACGGCGCCGGGGTCGCGCTGTTGAGCAGCGGCCACTCCGACCCGCTGTGGTTCGAGCACGTGCTGCTGTCGCGGGAATTTTCGATCGGCCTGGTGGAAGGCGGCGACCTCACGCTGCGCAACGGTCAGGTGTATCTGAAGACGCTGCGCGGCCTCCAGCGGATCGGCGTGCTGCTGCGCCGCAAAGATGGCCATCGCGTCGACTCGCTGGAGCTGTCCGCCGGCACCGGCGTTCCCGGCTTGCTCGATGCGATCCGCGGCGGCTCGGTCCGCATGGTCAACGATCCCGGGTCCGGGCTGGCCGAGGCCCCCGCGCTGGCCGCTTTCCTGCCGGCATTGGCCCGCCGGCTCCTGGACGAGGACCTGCACCTTGCCAGCCAGGCGACGCTCTGGCTCGGTGAAGGTGCCGTCGTGCGCACCGTGCTGCGGGACCTGGAAGGGTGGCTGGTCCGCAAGGCGACCGATGGCAATATGCCGCCCGTCGTCCCGATGATGCTGTCGGCGGCGGAGCGGGCGGATCTGGCCGCACGCATGGCCGCCGAACCCGCCTCGTACGCAGCATCCGTGGCGCCCACGCCGTCGGTGGCCCCGTGCGCGGGAGAGCACGGGCTCGAAGCGAAACCCATCGCCTTGCGCATGTTCCTGACCTTCGACGGCACGCGGTGGCGCGCCTTCCCCGGCGGCCTCGCCCGCGCCCTGTCCGAGGAGGACGCGCTCGCCGGCCGCCTGCCGCGCAACGCGCTGTCGAAGGATGTCTGGGTCATGCAGGATGAGGCCAGCACCGTGCAGGGCGCGCTCGGGCTGCTGACCCCGACGCTGGCGATCCGCCGCACCGCCGGCGACCTGCCGTCGCGCGTGGCCGACAATTTCTACTGGCTGGGCCGCTATCTGGAACGGCTGGAAGAAGCCGCGCGACTGCAGCGGGCGATGATCACGCGCATCCTCCGCCCCGCCGCGACCGCACGGGAGATCGCCGAGATCAAGATCCTCGTCGCCAGCCTGACCAAGATCAAAATGATGGCGGCCGAGGATGTCAGCGTTCTTGGTGCCGGCATGCTGGCATCCGCCGTGCTGCGCGCCTTCCGCCACGAGGGCGGTATGCGCCGCGTCCTCGGCCACGTCGCCCGCCAGGTCGACCAACTGCGCGACCGCCTGACCGGTGAGATGCACACGGTTCTGACACGCTCCCTGCGGATTCTCGGCGAGAACATGAAGCGTCTGCCACCGGATGCGAACGCAAGGTCGCTGGAAAGCGCGTCGCATCTGACCACCGAGATCCTGGAATTCGCCGCCACCGTCGCCGGCCTGGCAGCCGAGAACATGGTCCGCGGCGGCGGCCGTCTGTTCCTGGACTTTGGCCGGCGAATGGAACGCGCACAGTCGGTTGCGGCGGAACTGGCGCAGGTTCTGGATCAGCCGGGTGCCACGACACAGCCCGGGCGGGTCGAGTCAGGTCTGCGGCTGGCTCTGGAGTTGCGCGACTCCGTCATCACCTACCGCACCCGCTATCTCGCGGTGTTGCAGCCGGCACCGGCGCTTGACCTGATCCTGGCCGATGAGGGCAACCCGCGGGGCTTGGCATTCCAGCTCGTCGCAGCGCGCGATCTGCTGCGGGAGATCGTCGAGGATGGTGATTCACTGGCCATGTCCATGGAGCCGCTGCTCCAGGAGACGCGCGACATCGTCCAGGACGTGCTGCTTTCGCCCGATCAGATGGCGACCACAGCGCGCCTGCCGCCGCGGCTGAAAAAGCTGGAACAAGGGATCAGCGCGGTCGCGGACCGGGTTTCGCGACGCTATTTCACCCTGCTGCCGATCGCGCGCAGCCTGGGTGTGGAGAGCGCACCCCTGCGCGGCGCGGCGTGACCCGGTCCAACTCAAACTTTGCCAGCCTTTCCCGCAGATCGGACCGGACGGTGTCTACGATCCATAGAACAGCCGGCCCGGGAACGGTAGGGCCGTCATAACACTGACTGCCGGCCCACCACTCCCGTCATCCCGACGAAGGTCGGCATCCACGCCTTTGCCTCGTCAAATCAAAGGCCCGGACGACGAGTCCGCTCCCTCCCGAACAGTGCCGATGGGTCAATCCCAAGGTTGTTGATATGATTCACCTTTCGTTAGCAATCCCCCGCTAGGCTGATCGGGTCTCAATCCAGCCGCAGGTGATCCGATGCGCCGCTTCCCGAGCCTTCTGCTTCTGCCGGTGCTGATCTGGCCGGTTGCGACTCTGCCCGCCCGGGCGGCCGACCCGCCGAAAGCATGCACCACACCGGCTCACCCCGCACGCCAGACCTGGCAGCAGCATTTCTCCGCTGCCAACGTGGCCCACGACGGCCACCTGACGCAGGAGGAGGCCAAAGCAGGGTACCCGGACGTGGCCAAGCACTTCGACGACATTGACGTCGACCACAAGGGCTACCTGACCGAGAATGACATCCGCGCCTGGCGGGTGATGCGCAAGGCGGCCCAGCGGCTTGGCAAGCCGCCCGAGGACAAGCTGCGTCCGCGATCGGCGGTTCAGCGGACCTATCCAGAGGTCCGCACGATCACCGTGGCCGGCAGGCAGACGTCACCCGCGTCGATCGCGGGCACTAACCCTGCGGTGTCATCATCGAGTCCCAATCTGTCCTCACCGGGTCCTTTTGCTGCATCCACTGAGAGTTTGAAATATAGCCGTCAATCGCGGGATACGGGCAAACCTTAATGGTGAAACGGAGACTGAACCCATGACTTACCTGGGCAACAACGAAGCGCAAAAAGGCTACTTGCACTCTCTCGGCACCGAACTTCGGGGCCTCCGGGAACGGGCCGGCTACACCTGCGAATTTGTCGCCGCAGCGCTGAATCCCGAGCAGCCGAGCCGGGACCGCATATCAAAGCTTGAACGCGGTATCAGCGGGATAGACCAGTATGACTACCTGCGCCTGATGTGGTTCTACCGTGACGTCGCGCCCGACCACCCT
>Ga0302320_10014499_pt1 | contig 16303 bp, 20 predicted proteins | sample Bog_T0_3_FD_202130 | JGI IMG/M metagenome (GOLD analysis project Ga0302320, IMG submission 202130) | Peat permafrost microbial communities from Stordalen Mire near Abisko, Sweden - Bog_T0_3 | ecosystem: Environmental > Terrestrial > Soil > Wetlands > Peat | place: Sweden: Abisko, Stordalen Mire... | reverse complement strand
GTGTCGAAAAGTTCGGCGCAAACCGCGGTGGGCTGGCTGGTTCGCCGGAAGCTGCTGACCGTGAGCAAAGCCAGCGTCACGGCGACACCGTGCTACAAGGTTCAGAGCCCATGGCGAACTCACCGGCAAACTGATTCGTCAGCTGGCTGATTCCCGATTCCCGATCCCTGGTGGCGTCGATCTCTCAGCCCGGTTGGTCAGCCGAAAAGTTCGCTATGTGAGCCAAGCCGGACTAGCCACAGGCTATCGTTTTCATGCTTGCGGTAAATCGGCAGCAGGTCGGGCTTGATATGGCACTCGCGATAGCCTCTCCAGTCGCCGCTCAGGTCGTGGTCGCGGTGCCGAGGCTCCAACGTCTGGTCGTCCGCCAAGGCCGCCAGAAGGGGCGCCAAATCTGTATCGAGCGTGGCCCGGTGCTGGCCCTTGGCCTCTCGCTTGTAGTCGCGCTTGAACACCGTCGAGCGTTCAATCGTCCGCATGGAGATCGTCCATCAGTGCATCCACGCTGGCAAAGCGCTTACCCTTCCCGGCCTCAAGTTCCGCCATGGCTTCGCGGGTTGCGGAGTTCGGAACCTTCACTTCAAACGGCAAGCGGCGCTCATCGGCAATCCGCAGCATCAGCAGGCGAATGGCGTCGGAGATGGACAGTCCCATCGCTTCCAGCGCCTCGGCCGCGCGCTCCTTGGTCTTCGCGTCGATGCGAGCACGAACGTATGTGTCTGCGGCAATCATGGCTGTCCTCCTGCAATTCCAGCGGCTTGGTGCAATCGTAGTCGCATTGTGACTACGATGCAAGCCCCACGACCCAAGGCGCGGCTTTATCCCAGGACCGGGGATAGATCAGATGGCACCTTCTTTGCTGTCGCTTCTAGCGGATGGTTGGTATACTGGGGGATGTGACCACAACACTGCTTGAATCCATCTCGAACGGAAACCACGCCGAGACTTCCCCCAGCCAGAAAAGGGTGTTGTTGCTGAAGCCGCGAGGCTTTTGCGCCGGAGTGGTGCGCGCGATCGACATCGTAAAGATCGCTTTGGAAACCTTTGGCGCGCCCATTTACGTGCGCCGGGAGATTGTGCATAACCGCTATGTTGTGAATGAATTGGCGGAAAAAGGCGCGATTTTTGTTCATGAAATCGACGATGTGCCGGATGGGCAGCGGGTCATCTATTCCGCTCACGGGGTTTCGCCGGCGGTGCGGGAGCGGAGCAAAGGGCGGGGGTTGAGGGTAATTGATGCGACCTGTCCGCTGGTGACCAAGGTACACATTGAGGCGGTGAAGTTTGCCAAGCAGGGCTATTCGCTGGTGCTGATTGGGCACCGCGACCACGATGAGATTGAAGGCACGCTGGGCGAAGCGCCGGATGTGACGCAAGTGGTTTCGAATGTTGCCGAAGTGGCACAGCTTGAAGTTCCGGACCCGAATCGGGTCGCTTACCTGACGCAAACTACATTGAGCCTTGACGAAGCACGGGACATCATCCATGCGCTAAAGGAGAAATTTCCCAACATTGCCGGGCCGCATTCGCAGGACATTTGCTATGCAACTGAAAACCGGCAGGTTGCGGTGCGCAATGTGGCGCACAATGCGGGGCTGGTGCTGGTGGTGGGATCGACGAACAGCTCGAATTCCAACCGGCTGGTGGAGGTTTCGCGCAACCTGGGGACGGTGGGGTATCTGATTGATAACTCCCAGGCGATCGACCCGAATTGGCTGACTGGCGTGAACACGGTGGCGGTGACGGCGGGGGCTTCGGCGCCGGAAGTGCTGGTGGAAGACGTTGTGAATTATTTGCGACAGAACGGCTTCAATAGCGTCGAAGAAGTTGAAGTGATGCCGGAGAACGTTCGGTTCGGGCTGCCGCCGGAGATTGTGCAGGCGATTGGGAGCGCGGGCGGGGCGGAGATGCTGCCCGTGTAACAAAGCAGGGAATTGGGAATAGGGAACGAAAAGCAGGGACTAAGGGACTAAGGGACTAGGGACTGCAAGCTGACAGTTGAAAGCTTCCGGCTAACGGTAGCTAGTGAATCCTGAGGCGATTTAAAACGAATGAGTAATCAGCAGGGCAAAAAGCAATCCGCTGTTGCAATGGGCCTGGCAGTTGAAACTGCGACTTCGAGGGTTGCGGCGCCGCGCTTCGGACGCATCGACGCGGATTTGGCGGATGTGGGATCGGCCATTGTGCGGTCGAGAGAGTATCTGCTTTCGGAGCAGCATCCGGACGGGTATTGGTGCGGGGAACTGGAAGGCGACTCGATGCTCGAGGCCGACTACATTTTCCTGCACACGCTGCTTGAAAGTGGCGACCCAGGGCGGCTGCAACGCGCATTCACTGAGATGATGCGCTACCAGAACGAGGACGGCAGCTGGAGCCTCTATCCCAACGGACCGGGAAACATCTCGCTTTCGGTGAAGTGCTACTCCTCTGCCAAGTTGATGGGGATCGGGCCTGACGATCCGCGGCTGGTGAAGTGCCGCGAATGGGTGCTGGCGCATGGTGGTGTGGTCGCGACAAATACCTTCACCAAGATGTATCTGTGTGCACTGGGCGAGTACGACTACGATGCAGTGCCGGCGATTCCGCCGGAGATTGTTCTTTTTCCGAATTGGTTTTACTTCAACATTTACGAGATTTCTTCGTGGTCGCGGTCGATTTTGGTTCCACTGGCGATCATGTATGCGAAAAAGCCGTTCAAGCGAATTTCGCCGGAACAGGGAATCGATGAGCTTTTTGTGGGCGGCCGAGCGAAGGCGGAGCTGCGGCTCAAGCTAGACCGCAAGGCGTGGGTTTCGTGGCGGAATTTTTTCATTTTGCTGGACCGGTTGATGCACTGGGCCGAGGCGGTGCATCTTCGCCCGGTGCGGACACTGGCGCTGCGCAAGGCGGAAAAGTGGCTGCTGGCGCGGCTCGAGATGACAGACGGTCTGGGCGCGATTTATCCGGCCATGCTGAATGCGATTATCGCGCTGCGGTGCCTGGGATATTCCGAGGACGATCCGCAGGTGATTCGCGCGCGGGACGAGTTTGAGAAGCTGGGCATTGAGCAGACGGCAACGCCGGATGTTCCCGAAAAGACATTCCGCATGCAACCTGCGGTTTCGCCGGTGTGGGATACGGCACAGGCGGTGTATGCGCTGGGCGAGGCCGGTGTATCGCCCACCGATCCGCGCATGATCAAGGCGGCGGACTGGATGCTGGCCAAGGAAGTTCGGCACAAGGGCGACTGGGCTGTGAAGTCGCCGAAAACCGAACCCGGCGGCTGGTACTTCGAGTTCAACAATGAGTTCTATCCGGACACGGACGATACGGCGCAAGTTCTGCTGGCATTGAACAAGGTGGAGAACCCGCGCGAAGCGTATCAGCACAAGGTTGCGCAGCGGGCCATTGAGTGGGAATTTGCCATGCAGTGCCGGAATGGCGGCTGGGGCAGCTTCGACAAAGACAATACCAAGATGATCTTCCAGTACATTCCATTCGCGGATCACAATGCGATGCTCGATCCGCCGACGGTGGACATTACTGGCAGAATTCTGGAGATGCTGGCGACTTATGGCTACACGCGCGGCGACAAGCGTGTGGAGAAGGCGATTAAGTTTATTCTCAGCGAACAGGAGCCGGATGGCAGCTGGTTTGGCCGCTGGGGTGTGAACTACATCTACGGTACCTTTTTGGTGCTGAGAGGTTTAGAAGCGATCGGGATCGATCATCTGGAGCCGCAGATTCAGCAGGCCGCCGAGTGGATTCGGATGGTGCAGAATCCGGACGGCGGCTGGGGCGAGACCTGCGGCAGCTACGACGATCCGAATACGCGCGGCGTGGGGCCAAGTACACCGTCGCAAACGGCGTGGGCGCTGCTGGGATTGCTGGCGGCCGGGGATGACCGGTCCGATTCGATTGCCAAGGGCGTGCGCTGGCTGCTGACGCGGCAGCAGGCGGATGGAAGCTGGGATGAGACAACGGGAGCCGCGTGGACGCGACAAGCCATTTACACTGGAACGGGCTTCCCACGCGTCTTCTATCTGTCTTACGAGATGTATCGGCAGTACTTCCCGCTGCTGGCTTTGACGGGATACAAGCGGGCTATGGAACGGACGAGCAGTTTTTAGCACGGAAGACTCCCAGGTCTCAAAATCGAGACCGGGGCACCCAGTTTTCAGGCTGATTCGAATGCGATTTGTGGAATGCGCGAGTTATAAGACTTTGCGCTGGAGGATAACTCAAAAGATGGCAATTCCTATCTCTCAGGTGTGGACGGTAGTCAAGTATGTATGGGGCCAGAAGCTCAAGGGCAACGAGCGGTATCCCCTGGTTCTTATGCTTGAGCCGCTTTTTCGCTGCAATCTGGCTTGTGCCGGTTGCGGCAAGGTGCAGTATCCGCCACACATTCTGAAAAAGCAGCTTACGCCCGAGGAATGCTTCGCGGCCGTGGAAGAATGCGGCGCGCCAATGGTGTCGATACCCGGCGGCGAACCGCTGCTGCACCCGCAGATTGTGGAGATCGTCAACGGTCTCGTCGCGCGCAAGAAATATATCTACCTTTGCACCAACGCGCTGGAACTGAAGAAGCGCATTCACGAGTTCACGCCATCGAAGTACCTCACATTTTCTGTTCACCTGGATGGGCAAAAGGATCATCACGACTTCAGCGTCTGCCGCGAAGGTGGATACGATATCGCAATCGAGGGCATCAAGGAAGCTGTGAAGCGAGGCTTCCGCGTAACGCCTAACTCGACATTCTTTGATGGGGCCGATCCGAACAGCATCCGCGCCTACTTTGACGAAATCATGGCTATCGGTGTCGAGGGCATGGTGCTGTCGCCGGGCTACAGCTACGACAAGGCGCCGGACCAGACGCACTTCATGGGACGCGCGCGTGTGCGTAAGCTGTTCCGCGCGGTTTTATCGAACCGCAAGAAGTCGTGGAAGTTCAACATGTCGCCGCTGTTTCTTGAGTTCCTGATGGGCGACCGCAACTACGAGTGCACGCCTTGGGGTTCTCCGGCGTACAACATTTTTGGATGGCAGAAGCCTTGCTACCTGCTCCAGGATGGCTACGCCGAGACATTCAAGGAATTGATGGAAGACACCAAGTGGGAAGAGTACGGCGTGGCCAGCGGCAATGCCAAGTGCGCCAACTGCATGGTGAGCTGCGGCTACGAGCCTACGGCGGTGATTGACGGATTCCTCTCGCTGAAAGGATTCTGGGGCATGGTGAAGGGGAACTTCTCGAGCTATGCCAGCGAACACGCGCTGAAGCAACTCAATGAATGGCCCTCGCATTCATCCGCGCCGCTGGTGCAGATTGCAACACCGGAACGCACCCTTGAGGAGACCAACGCATGAGCGCCGAAGTCCTGAAATACACGCGAGAAGAAGTTGAGGCGCTTGAAGTCGCTCCCGGATTTGCGCACGAGAATCTGGAGGGCTGGATTCCCGAGCTTGCCGGCGATGACGAGATTCGCGCTGCTTTGGAGAAGGCATTCGACTATCGTGGCGATGTGAGCGTGACCTTGAAGTCGGGTGAAAAGTTCGATGCTTACATCTTCAATCGGCAGACGGGTTCTAGTTTGGCGGACTCGTTTGTGCAATATTTCACGCCCGGCGCGAACGACAAGCGCAAGCTGAGCTACGCGGAGATTGCGCGGCTTGAGTTCAGCGGCAAGGATCGCGCGGCGGGCAAGCACTGGGAAGACTGGGTGCAGAAGTACAACGAGAAGAAGGCCGCGGGCGAGAAGAACATCGCACTGGCGCCTGAGGCGCTGGAGTAGCTGTATGATTGGCCGAGTGCAAAAGTGCGGGTGCATTGCGCTCCCCGATGATCTGCAGGAGCAGACGGGTCTTTATCCCGGCGCGACTTTCGAGATCGAAGTAACAGAGGAGGGCGCGGCCGTTTTGTTGAGGCCGTTGGTGACGCATCAGCCATGCGACCCAGAGCCTGGAGCCTGTTGCGGCTGAACTATACCAAGCAGAACGAATGAAAGTCTTTCTTACAGGCGCTACCGGGTTTGTGGGCCACCATGTGGCGCGGGCGTTGGCTGCGGAGGGTGCGGATCTTCGGCTTCTGGTGCGCAAATCGAGCAATCTGAAAAACCTTGAGGGCATTCGCGGCGAGACGCATGTGGGCGACTTGCTGGAGCCTGAATCGGTGCGCGCGGGGCTCGAGGGCTGCGATGCAGTGATGCATGTGGCTGCGGATTACAGGCTTTGGATTCGCGATCCGAAGACCATGTACCGCGCTAATGTTGAGGGGACGCGAGAGTTGCTGCGCATGGCGCGCGAGGCTGGTGTGCGACGCGTTGTTTACACCTCCAGCGTCGCTACAATGCACTTTCGCACCGATGGCCTGGTGATCAACGAGGACACGCCTGTTTCGATTAAAGACATGGTCGGTCATTACAAGCGGTCGAAGTTCATGGCGGAGCAGGAAGCGATTAGTGCTGCGCGCGCCGGTCAACAAATCATCATTCTCAATCCCACTACGCCGATTGGGCCGAACGATGCAAAGCCGACGCCGACAGGTCGAATCTTTGTGGACTTTTTGAATGGCAAGTTCCCTGCGTACATGGATACGGGATTGAATCTGGTGGACGTGGCCGAGGTGGCGCGGACGCATGTTGCGGCGTTGACGGTGGGCAAGCCGGGGAAGCGGTACATTCTGGGCGGGGAAAACCTGACGCTTAAGCAGATTCTCGACAAGATGTCGGCGATTACGGGGATTCCTTCGCCGACCATGAAGATTCCGTTCGCGGTGGCGGCGACTTATGCGTTCTTCGAAGAGTGGATTACGGGTCGGATCAGGGGAAAGGAACCGCGGGCCACGCTGGAAGAAGTGCGGATGGGGCGGAAGAAGATGTTTGCTTCGAGCGCGCATGCGCAGCAGGAACTCGATTTCAGGATTGTGCCGGTGTATCCGGCGATGCGGGCGGCGATTGAGTGGTTTCGTGCGAATGGGTATGCGCCGTGATTCTATGAATTTGAACAAGTGTCAGATATTGTGAAATATGGTTTACAGTGCTATAGTTCTAAGTGTTAGCAAGTTTCCGTGCAAATCTACTGTACGAAGTGGATGGCTCGATTCGCCCGACATGAACAGATAACCCCGGCCAGCCTGCGGGAAGCGATATCGCGAGCTGAGATCGGCCTGATAGACGCCGACCTAGGCGGCGGACTCATCAAGCAGCGAGTCGCTCGTGTCGGAAAAGGTCGCTCCGGTGGCTACCGCGCCATCGTCGCTTACCGATCAGCGGGCAGGGCGGTGTTTCTTTATGGATTTGCCAAGAATGAGCGGGACAACATAGGCCCGGACGAGTTGACTGAGTTGCGAAAAGTGGGCCAGAACTGGCTCAATGCCTCGCAGCAAACGATCACCGAAGCAATCGAAACAGAAATGTTGCAGGAGGTAAGCCTATGACAACCACGAAGAAATTAAGCCGTCTTAGTGAGGCGCTCCTTGAAATGGCAGCCGATCAGCATCGCATCGGCGTAATGGATGATGCCACGTATCGCAAGATCACCGTTCGTCATCTGGGTGAGAAGGCCAGCCATCTGGCAGAGCCCATCAGCGCTGAAGAGATTCGTGCTCTGCGTGAGCGTGCCAACCTGAGCCAGGCGGCGCTTGCGCAGGTCCTCAACCTTACCGTGGGCTATCTCTCTCAGTTGGAGCGCGGCGTCAAACAGCCCAAAGGACCATCCCTTGCGTTGCTCAACGTGATTCGGCGCAAAGGGCTTGAGGCGATTCTTTGAGGAGAATGAATGCAAGAGCCGAGTGCCGGGCGATTGAGTGGTTCGGGGCGAAAGGGTATTCGAATTAGGTGGATGGTGTAAACTCAAGTCGGGTTTGCTCAAAGCCAATGGTTGCTTGTCAGAAACGTGATCGTCGGTTTTTTCCCAAGTCCAAGTCGAGGGAGGCGTTATGAAAAGGCAAAGCGTCGAAAGTATCGCAATGGATGCCTTCTTCGATAACTTCACATTCTCAGCGTTGTTTGGAAAGTTGCGTATTCCCGGTTCGCCATCTGAGATAGTTGACCCTCGTTCGCTGAAACAGTTCTCCAACGATGAACTCCTGCAAAGCTTACAAGATTTCCAGGTTGAGATGGAGCGGATTCGTCTTCTTGTTCTCGCAGGTTCCCTAAGGGGAAGCCTGATTACGAACGAAGCACTTCAGAGCTTGCTAAATAGTTGGTCGAAGTCTTCACTCGAGCCACTCGAAACTCTGCGCCAATCAAGATGAGGTCCCCGTGGCCCAACCGGATAGCAATGTGTATCTGAAACTGCTTACGCGACACGAGCATCTAGGCGTCGTCTTGAATCCTGAAATCCTCTTATTCTACAAGGGGATTAACGAAGCCCTCCCCGTACTAATTGTTCAATCGATAGACAGCCAGCTTAAACGCGAATACAGGTACGCACTTGGTGGCCAAATAGTGGCCGGGATAGCCTTGGTCCTGATGGCTGGCGGGTTTGTCTTCCTAGTGATGAATGGCCACGAAAGGCCCGCCTATGCTCTTCTCGGAGCTGGCGTGCTGAATGTGATCGGCGGGTTTCTTCGTGCCCGACTGAGCAACAGCGGCGTGAAGAATCAGGGAAAGAATACACAGTCGGATGAGTCGAAATGACCGTGGAAGAATTCAAGTTGGTATGACGCGCGTTGCGATCATCGCCGCGATGGCCGGGGAACTTAACCCATTTGTTCAGGGTTGGTCGCATGAGCGGCGCGGCAGCGTTGAGCTGTGGCGCTGGACGTTTGACGAAGGTGAATGGGTTGCGGCCTGCGGCGGGGCGGGTGTGAATGCGGCGACGCGGGCCTTTGCCGAGGTTGAGCGCGACGGCCCGGTGGAGCGGGTGATTTCTGTAGGGTGGGCTGGGGCATTGCACGACTCCCTGGTAGCGGGGCGGGATTACCGACTCTCCGCAGTGATTGACGCGCGCACGGGAGAGCGATTCGGAACCGGCGGTGGGCAGAACGTGCATGACGGACGGCTGCTGGTGACCAGCCCGATCGTGGCCGATGAGGCGGAAAAGCAGCGCCTGGCATCTACATACAAGGCAGACCTGGTGGACATGGAAGCGGCGGCAATCGCCCGGCTGGCACTGATGCGCGAGATTCCCTTCTATTGCGTCAAGGGTGTCAGCGACGGCCTCCGCGATAAGCTGCCGGATTTCAACCGGTTTATTCGGTCCGATGGCCAGTTCAACCTGACTGGGATGGTACTTTTTGCTATTCTGCGACCGTGGTACTGGCCGGGACTGATTCGGATGGGCGAGAATAGCAAGAGGGCTGCCCTCTCGATGAGGGAATCCCTGCTCGATATTCTGGATGGACGAGGTGACATCAGACAGCGCAATGGCTACCCAAACAGCAAACACTGAAAGCCTGATCGAGAAGAGGATTCCTGCCACCATGCGGGCCGTGGTGTATCGCGGCGTGAACGACATGCGCGTGGAGACGGTACCTGTGCCGAAGATCGGGCCGGGCGAACTGCTGGTGAGAGTTGCCACGTGCGGCATCTGCGGGACAGATCTGAAGAAGATTCATACCGGGTCGCACTCGGCGCCGAGGATTTTTGGGCACGAGATGGCGGGCACCATCGTCGAGACGGGCGAAGGCGTGACGCGGTATGAAGTGGGCGAGCGCGTGGTGGTGCACCATCATGTTCCATGCGGGAATTGCTACTACTGCCGCAAGCAGACGCCGACGCAATGCGAGCTCTATAAGAAAGTCGGAGTGACTGCGGGATTTGAGCCATCCGGCGGCGGCTTTGCGGAATATATCCGCGTGATGAGCTGGATTGTCGAGGGGCGCGGCGTGGTGCGGATTCCAGATGGAGTGCCGTTTGAGCAGGCCGCTTTTGTTGAGCCTCTGAATACGGTACTGAAGGGCGTGAAGCTGCTCGACCTGAGATCGGACGACACAGTACTCGTGATTGGCCAGGGGCCGATCGGGCTGATGCACGCGGCGCTGGCGCACAGGACCGGAGCGCGCGTGCTGACCTCGGATCTTTATCAGGAGCGTCACGCAATTGCTGCGAGGTTCGGACTCGGCGATCCGATTCACGCAGGCAGCGAAAACGTAGTCGAGAGAGTTTTTGCCGAGACGGACCGGCGTGGCGCGGATGCGGTGATCCTGGCCGTCGGCGGGAATGCGCTGATCAAGACAGCGATGGATGCAGTAAGGCCGGGTGGACGGGTAATGCTTTTTGCGCAGACGCAGCATGGGGAAGCGACGATAGACCCTGGCGCAGTTTGCATGGACGAGAAGACGCTGATGGGGTCATACTCATCCTCGTTCGAGATTCTGGACGAGGTAACCGATCTGGCGTTTGGCGGCTACCGCAATGGTTTCGATTTGACACAACTGATCTCGCATCGTTTTCCGCTGGAGCATGCGGTGGAAGCGATCGAGATTGCTTCCCACCCCAAGGCGGACTCGATGAAGATTATGCTTGAGCCTGTTCCCGGGGGCGGAGCAGAGTAGGAGGGACTTGATGGCGACAACCATGAAGGCCGCAGTCCTCCACGGTCGGGAAGATATTCGCATCGAGCGTGTGCCGGTGCCTGAAGCGTTGCCTGGCGAACTGATTGTGCGCGTGGGCGCTGCGCTGACGTGCGGAACGGACCTGAAGGTCTTCCGGCGCGGATACCATGCGCGCATGATTGTGCCTCCTGCGTTGTTCGGTCACGAGCTGGCGGGGACCGTGGTGCAGGCCGGTGAGGGCGTCACGGATTTTGCTCCCGGCGACCGGGTGGTGGCGCTGAATTCCGCTCCCTGCGGACATTGTTTTTTCTGCGAACGCGGCCAGGAGAATCTCTGCGACGACCTGCTCTTCAACAATGGAGCTTATGCGGAATTCATCCGCATACCGGCGCGGATTGTGGCCAAGAACACGCTGCATGTTCCGGACCATGTTCCGCTGGAACACGCGGCGCTGACGGAACCACTGGCTTGTGCGGTGCATGGGTTTGAGGATTCGCGGCCACGGCCCGGCGATACGGTAGCGGTGATCGGCGGAGGCCCGCTGGGGCTGATGATTCTGCATGTGGCTGCGTTGGCTGGATGCCAGGCCATCGCCATCGTGAAGCACGACGGGCAGGTGGAAGCGGCCCGACAACTGGGCGCGGCGCACGTGGTGCAGACGACAAGCATTCGCAAGGCGATCAAGGAGACGCGCGCGTTGACTCCGAAGAATCGCGGCGTCGATATTGCGATTGAAGCGGTGGGTGTTCCGGACGCGTGGCAGGAGGCGGTGGAACTGGTGCGCAAGGGAGGCTGCGTGAATTTCTTCGGCGGATGCGCCGTGGGGACTCATGTAACTCTCGACACGAATCGCATTCACTATAGCGACATTACTCTGCGGGCCACTTTCCACCACACGCCGACGATTTGCCGCAAGGCGCTGGACCTGATTGCCGGGGGACGATTCCAGGCGCCTGCGTTCATTACCGGGCACGCGCACCTTTACGAACTTAACCGCGTCTTTGAGAAGCTGATGAATCGCAGCAGCGAGATCAAGACCGCCATTGTCCCCTGAGGCGTTGAATGAGTTTGGCAATTGAGGAGAAAGTGAAGGAGGTCGCTGCGTTGTGGGATCGCGTGCTTGGAAGCGGTGCGCCGGAGTCCGTAATCCCGGAGACGGAAACCCAGGTGCAGGCAGCGCCGGAGGCTCCCGCCGTGAGCCGCGAAGAACTTCTAGCGCGCGGATGGGCGGCGCTTCCTGAGGGCTACCGCATGCCGACGGTTGCACCGTCGCTCGACGAGGCGCGGGCCTGGTGCCAGCGCCTGGCGGAAACGCACTATGAGAATTTTCATGTGGCGACCTGGTTCCTGCCCAAGGCGCTGCGGCCGCATTTTCACTCCATCTACGCGTACTGCCGTGTTTCCGATGACCTGGGCGATGAGGTGGGCGACACCGGCGTTGCGCTTGCGCTTTTAGACCAATGGGGCGAAGAACTCGACGCATGTTATGCGGGCGTGACACGGCACCCCGTGTTCGTTGCGCTCGCGGAGACGATTCGTGCTTGTTCGATTCCCAAGGAGCCATTTGCCGATTTGCTGGCGGCCTTCCGGCAAGACCAGACGGTGACTCGCTACGCAACCATGGAAAATGTGCTCGCCTACTGCAGCTACTCGGCGAACCCGGTGGGACGGCTGGTGCTCTATGCTTGCGGCGAGGCGGATGAAGAAAAATTCAAGCTTTCGGATGCGACTTGCTCGGCGCTTCAGTTGGCCAACTTCTGGCAGGATGTGCGCGAAGATTATGCCCGCGGGCGAGTGTATCTGCCGCAGAAGGACATGGAGTTCTTCAAGGTGAGCGATGCAGACATTGCGGAGGGGATTGCGACTCCGCAGTTTCGCGCGCTGATGCATTGCGAAGTGAACTATGCGCGCGATCTGTTCGAGCAGGGACTGCCACTGATCGGCATGGTGAATCGCGACCTGGCGCTGGACCTGGATTTATTCAGCCGCGGCGGGTTAGAGATTCTGCGGGCGATTGAGCGGCGGGACTTCGATGTGCTGAGCGCGCGGCCGGCGATCTCGAAGTCGACCAAGGCAGGCCTTGCGCTGCGGGCTGCTACGGCCAAGCTGCTGCCGTTTCTCAAGCTGGGCAAAAGCAAAGGTCGCAAAGAGCCGGCGGATTGAGACAGGAACCTAAAGTGGATGGACGCGCGGCGGTCTCTGTCGATAGTGCGAACAATGCGGAACTGAATGCGGCGCATGCCGTGTGCCGTGCAATCGCCAGGCGCGAGGCGAAGAACTTCTACTACGCCTTTGTAGCGCTCCCGAGACCAAAGCGAAATGCAATCTGCGCTGTTTATGCATTCATGCGTCAGGCCGACGATCTGGCGGACGATGAGAGCGTGTTGATGGACGTAAGGCGCAAGCGTCTCGATGCTTGGATCGCGGGTTGGCATGCGGCGAGCGCGGGCGGGGCGACGAGCGATCCGGTGTTTGTCGCATTGCAGGATGCGAGGGTGAAGTTCAAGATTCCGCTCAGGCTGCTGGAAGAACTGGTAGCCGGCGTGACTATGGATCTTGATTCAGCGAGCAGTAGCTCGCCGGATACGTACGCCACATTTGATGATTTGTATCGATACTGCTACCTGGTCGCGTCAGTGGTGGGGCTGGTCTGCATTCGCATTTTTGGTTACACCGATGTGCGTGCGGAAAAGCTGGCGGAGGAGACGGGAATTGCGTTCCAGTTGACGAACATTCTGCGCGATGTAGCGGAAGATGCCGAGCGGAATCGAGTGTATCTGCCGTTGACGGATTTGAAGGCGCATGGGGTTGAGTTGGAGTGGCTGCTTCTCCGAAAAAAGAGGCTGGCGCCGAATGCGAACGAGCGGGCATTGCTCAAAGAGCTTGGGAGGCGTGCAGAGGCTTATTACGAGTCGGGGCGGGCGTTAATGCCGCTGATCGACAAGGAGAGCCGGCCGGCGCTGTGGGTGTTGGTGAGTATCTATCATGCTCTGCTGAAGAGGATTGAGAAGGCGGACTTCGATGTGTTTTCGCGGCGGGCAAGCGTGCCGCTGTGGGAGAAGCTTTTCATTCTCGTTGTGGGGTTGACGCGGATGATGTGGGTTCGAGTGGTGGGGTGACTTGGAGATTTTGAACAGCACGGAGCCACGATCGGGGAAGACGGTCACTGTCATTGGCGGCGGCGTGGCGGGAATGAGTGCGGCTTGCGCCCTTGCTGAAGCTGGCTACCGAGTTCAGCTGCGGGAACGGCGCGGCTATTTGGGTGGGCGAGCTTCTTCTTATCTGCATCCTGGTGTGGGCGAGGTGATCGACAACTGCCAGCATGTGCTGTTTGGGTGCTGCACAAATCTTCAGGGATTCTATCGACGCATCGGCGTCGCAGAACGCATTTATTGGACGAGCGAAATGACGATGATTGAGCCGGGAGGGCGGAGGTCGCGACTTGGCCCGTCCGGATTGGGTCCGTTTAGGCTGCCGGCACCGCTGCATGGGCTCCCAAAGCTGATGACGGCGCACGCGTTTTCTATTGCCGACAAAATTGCGCTGGGGCGGGCTTTCAACGCGTTGATGCGACCGGTGCCGCAGGATTCAACGGAGAGCCTGGGCGATTGGCTCAAACGGCACAAGCAGACGAGCGGGGCAGTGGAGCGATTCTGGCGGCTGGTGATTGCGAGCGCGCTGAATGCGGAGATCGATGAGATTGCGCTGCCGTATGCGGCCAAGGTGATTCGTGAGCTGTTCATGAACTCCGCATTTGCGGGCAGCATGGGGATGAGCACCGTGCCGCTGAGCGAACTTTATTCGCACGTGACGCCCTTTCTCGATAAGCGTGGCGGCACTGTGCGTTTGAATACGCATGTGGAAGGCGCGGAGTGGGACGAAGAGACTCTGCAGTGGACGGTGCGGACACGGACGGGCGAAGTGCTATCCGATTTTGTGGTGGTGGCGCTGCCGTTTGAAGGGATGGCGAAACTGCTGCCGGGCTTGCCGCCGGCGGAAGATGCACTGGAGTTGGCTGCGAAGATCGAGCGGCATGAGCATTGGCCTATCTGCAGCGTGCACCTGTGGTTTGACCGCGAGATTACGGAACTCGAACACGCGGTGCTGCTGGACCGCGAGATTCACTGGCTGTATAACCAGTCGCGGCTGCAGGGGCGCGCCGGGAATTACATCGAACTGGTGGTGAGCGCGACGCGGGCATTTGCGGCGTTGAGCAGGGAAGAGGCCATTGGACAAACGATGCGCGAATTGGCTGAGTTCTTTCCGCGCGTGATGGAAGCCAAGTTGGAAAAGGCTGCGCTGGTGAAGGAAGTGCGGGCTACGTTCGGCGTTCCTCCAGGGATTGATGCGGCGCGACCTGGGGCGGTTTCGCCGTGGCCCAATCTGTTTCTGGCTGGGGATTGGGTGCAGACAGGATGGCCTTCGACAATGGAGAGCGCGGCGCGAAGTGGGCATCTGGCGGCGGAGGCGGTGTGCTCGGCGAATTGGGTGCCACGGACTTTTCTCGATGCGGATTTGAAGCCGACGGGGTTGATGCGGTTTCTCTAGTCACTGTTTTTTGGGTGCAGTGGTTTCCCACCCTGGCGACAAGAACAAGTACGTCGTGCCCAGAGTGCTCCCAGATGGGGCGCCCAGCAACTGCTATTTAATGGGCTAATAAATACACGCCGATGCAGACTAAGACGGCGGCGGTCCAGCGGCGGCGGTCTACGTTTTCCTTTAAGAAGATTCTGGCGGCGACGGCGTTCGTGACCAGCGTCAGCGACGCACAGGCGGGGGCGACAAGGCTCAGGTTCAAATGATTCAGCGCGAAGAGCAGTGAGAAGAATGCGAGGGCGAGAAAACTGACGCCGGCGAAGAACAGCGGGCAGGTGACAACTGCGCGGATCGCTCCCTTCAGGCCGGAGTGGGCGCGGATGTCGTCGAGGTCGCCGATGGATTTCATGGCGGCGGCAGTTAAGACTTCGCCGATGGTCGAACAGACCACGACACAGGCGATCATGGCTACGGCGGACCAGGTACTGGAAGTTGGAGTCGTCATCGGACAGACTCCTTTTCGATGAGAACGGCGGGGTCCGAATTGTCTGCGCGTGCATTCGGCGCGATGGCAGGGCTTTCTGCCGCGGGGAGTGCGGTAGCCGGGCGTTCGGTGAGGGACGGGCCCTGCGCCACGAAGCCAACGCCAAGAGTGATAAGAGCGATGCCGGCCCAGCGCTCGAGCGAGATGGCTTCATGGAGCCAGAAGCGGGCGAAGATGGCGACGATGACGTTGCCGAATGCGGTTGCTGGAAGGACGAAAGTGAGATCGGCCCAGGAGAGCGCAGTGAGATAGCTGGCGAAAAAGCCGATGAGCAAGGCGATGCCGAGGGCGACCCAGGGAGTGAAGACGGCGGCGATGAGCGTGGCGGGATGTGCGAGCGAGATTGCCGGCAGGTTATTCATGCCGCGCGAGAGGCAGGTGTCTCCCAGCGGTGCGCAGATAGCGACGGTCGCGAGGATCAAGTATTGGCGCGGCGATAAGGTGTGGTGAGGCATCGTTAAGTGATTGGATGAAGTTAGACGGATTGAGGTTCGTGGTTTCCCATCGCTTCGCAGGAAAAAGAAGCAGGTCCTTCGACTCCGCTGAAAAGCGCTTCGCTCAGGATGACAGGTTTGTGGGTTTGAGGGAGCGAAACATGAAAAGCAGGTCCTTCGACTTCACTCAGGGCAGGCTTTCGACTCCGCTGAAGTACGCTTCGCTCAGGATGACAGGTCAGTGGTAGATAGAAACTTTAGAACGGAGCACACATGAAGCTGGTATCTTTCTCTCTCGCTGACGGCAAAGTT
>Ga0302320_10014498_pt1 | contig 16304 bp, 14 predicted proteins | sample Bog_T0_3_FD_202130 | JGI IMG/M metagenome (GOLD analysis project Ga0302320, IMG submission 202130) | Peat permafrost microbial communities from Stordalen Mire near Abisko, Sweden - Bog_T0_3 | ecosystem: Environmental > Terrestrial > Soil > Wetlands > Peat | place: Sweden: Abisko, Stordalen Mire... | reverse complement strand
GTTTTAACACGGATTCGCAGCCCAAAAGTGAATAATTCTAAAAAAAAATTCAAGAGATTTGAATAAATATATTTCAAGATAAAAATTACTTCATAATATATGATAAAGTTTTTAACAGTGATCCTCATATTTGCTAAGATGTTATCAATTATGCTTTGAATCCAGGAAGGTGGAGATAGAGCTAAAAATCAAATCAGAATAATAATAGAGAAAAATTATTTTAAAAATCACCATCAAAATATTTCCTCATATTTTCTTCCCATAATCTCAATTTCTGGTTTTTATAATCTTCCTAAATTAATAATTCATAATGGAGAAGATTTTTTTTAAAAAAACCGATATTTGCATGAATTCGTCCTTTTTTTCTGACTCGTCTTCTTCATTCGGGTTCTTCTCGTTCCATTGCTGGTTCGGATCTTCACTTAATGATCTTACTGTTAGTTCAACATTTTCAATGATCATATGGCTGGGATTGGATTTATAAAATGCAGGCATCTTTGAAATTTAATTCATAAAACAATTCCAAAAAAATAAAAAACTTTCAGGCTGATTCTTCCAATTCTACCTTCAGTTAATGTGATTGGAATTGAAAATTTTAAAAAGACATCTCTTCTGATTTCCAGATTTTCCATAATTATGTTGTTGTTGATACCTAAACTAAACTAAAGGAAAGAATTATTTGGGAGGTAAGATAAAAGGACATTAACCTTGGCAACATTGTTTTGAGAGAAATCTTGAAGGTAATCAGTGAGGATCGCACTGAGACGGTCGACAAAATATTTTTCAACCTCTTTGGACATTTGTAATTTTGATTTCAAAAATATTCAAATTTATGTAATAAAAAATTAAAAAGGGATTATTTTAAAAATGGGAGAAACTAAAAAAAAAAAAAAAAAAAAAAGGAAAATGAAAATTTTTATATTGTATTTTTCTTGGTCATGAACCTCTTAAATATAAAAAAATAAAAAATTTTCATTGTGAAAAAAACTTTTCTTGTAAATGGTAAAAATTTCCATCGTTAAATTTAAAATATTTTTTATTGTAAAAAAAATCAGCAAGGAAGTTTGATTTTTAAAATGAAAGCGAAGGCTGATAATTTTTTCTTCTTTTAAATATGTTCGTTAAAAAAAATTACAAAAAATGAAAAATGTTGCTCAAATTCGTTAAAATATTTTTTATTATTCGGATTGGAAACCGAAGGGAACCATCATCGTGTTAGAACACTCAGACAACGATCATATCATATGAAATTTACGACATTTGAACAAACACATCTCAGTTTATGTTCAAAAGCCTAAATTTTTCAAATAAGATCAAGTTTTATTAATTTTTTTTTATCAAAATCGCTTTTAAATAAGAAAAAACTAAAGAATATTGAAATTAAAAATGCGAAAAATTCACCTTCTCCTTTAAATATTCTTAAGTCAAAAATTATATGAATTTTTACTTTAGCAATCGAGTGACTATGTGCTATCATTCGGAAAGAATATTCAACAAAAAATAGCTTTCTTTACCACTTTTTTCAAGATACCATTTTCTTTTTAATAGAGATATTGTTTCGAAATTAATAAAATATTTCCTGAATATTTCTTAAAAAAATCAAAACAAAGAAGGATATATCGAAAATGGTAACTCTTTTTTTTCTTTTTTTTCGAACCCTCCTTTCCTTCACCCCTCATTTTTTCTCCTTTTCTCCTTCCTTAATCCCATCTCTTTCTTCAGAGCCCCAAACTTTTTATTTTTCACAATTATATTTACTCAATAACATTTTTTATTTTTTCATTAGTCAAAAAAAGAAAAAAAAGCAAAGGGAGGTGAAGAAGCTGCTGATGATAAGGCCAAGGAAGTGAAAAACTTGGGTCCTCCAAATGTAGGGGATAAAGACATAGTTTTCGGTGTTGCCCACATTCTGGCTACTTGGAATGATACCTTCATTCATGTAACAGATCTGACCGGTAGAGAAACTTTGGTCAGAGTCACTGGAGGCATGAAGGTCAAAGCCGACAGAGAAGAGTCCTCTCCATATGCTGGTTTAATTTTATCTAAAATATCTGATTTCTAATTTTTCTTTTAATTGTTGCTTCATCAAAGCTATGTTGGCAGCCATGGATGTTGTTAACAGATTAAAGGAATTAAAAATAAATGCTTTACACATAAAATTGAGAGCTAGAGGAGGTTTCTTTCATTACTTTATTAAAAAATATAAAAACATTTGTTAAATATAGGAACTGACACTAAGACCCCTGGTCCTGGGGCTCAATCTGCCTTAAGAGCTTTGGCCAGATTTGGTAAATTAATTTGGAAAATGAAAAGTATTGTGTAAATAATTCTAGGCATGAAAATCGGAAGAATCGAAGATGTCACTCCTGTGCCAACCGACTCCACCAGAAGAAAGGGAGGTAGAAGAGGAAGAAGATTGTAAGAGGGAAAATATAAAATATAAGGGAATTCTAGTTTTTATTTAAAATGAGATTGGAAAAAACATAATTTTCTTCAAATTTTTAGTCTTTTTTTCATCCCAAAAAAAAATAATTAAAAGCTAAATGCCATAAAATTTTAGAAAGTAATTAGTCTTTGGTTTTATCATTAAAAAATAAAAAATCAAAATTTCTTTTGTTTTGTTTTTTTTCAAATTTCTTTATAAATTTTTTATTTGCAAAAAATATATAATTTTTTTATCGTTAATTAAAGAAAATCACCAATTTTCCCTTCTTTATTTGAGTGAAAGTTTTGCTATATTCTCCAAAATGAACTCAATCAGCAACATTAAAGTTGGCTCCCCCTTAGGTTTTAAAAGCGAAATCGATCTGGAAAGTCCTTTCAAAATCGAAACTTCTCCATCTTTGCTTAATCGCAACTCTTCTTCCAAAGATGAACCCATTGATCGTTTTATTCCCAATCGTGTGGCTATGAATTTGAACAATATCTTCTTCAATAATGAGGAGGTCATGAATGCTAACGAGAAAAACCTCAAAAGCTCTTCAAATGAAGTCACCAGAGAAGACCAAAACAGCAAAATATACTCCAACTTGCTCCAAACACAAATTTTAGGTGAAAAAAATGACAATGTTATGAGTTATAAGACAGATAATTCAATTCAGGAGAACCCAAAAGGCAAAAACTTTGTCAAATTTAAGAGCGAAAAAAAAAATTATGATAGAGAAAATTGCAATCCAATTTCTTATTATTCCCCATTGACGTTAAACTTCAACGAGAACCATATTTTCAACTCAAATTTTCGCGAGCCACCAAGAAAAATCTCCAAAATACCATACAAAGTGTTAGATGCTCCTTCTTTGCAAGATGATTTCTATTTGAATTTGTTGGACTGGTCATCTTTGAATTTTATTTCGATTGGATTAGAAAATGCTGTGTACATCTGGTCGGCTTGCAATAGTAAGGTGAATAAATTATGTGAATTGCCAGATAATCAATTGATTTGTTCCTTGGCCTGGAGTCCGCAAGGAAATCATCTTAGTGTTGGCAACACTTCCGGTCAAATCCAGATCTATGATATTAATAAATCAAAATTATTAAAAACTATAGATGCTCATTCTTCCAGAGTCGGGTCTTTGGCTTGGGATGGATATTTGTTAGGGTCTGGATCAAGAGATAGAAGCGTGATGGTGAGAGATTTGAGGAATCCAAATAGTGTTGTGCACTCATTTATTGGTCATAAACAAGAAATTTGCGGGTTGAGATGGTCTTTTGATGAACAGTTTCTTTCCTCAGGTGGAAATGATAATAAATTATTCATTTGGAGCTTGAAGACTGGTGGTGAGTTGGTAAAATTTTCACAACATAATGCTGCAGTTAAAGCTTTGGGTTGGTCTCCACATCAATATAACATTTTAGCAAGTGGAGGAGGCACTGCTGATAGAACTATCAGATATTGGAATATGCATACTTTGACTCAACAGGATTGCATAGACACAGGTTCTCAAGTGTGCAATCTGATGTTCTCAAAGACATCTAATGAAATTGTGAGCACACATGGTTATTCTTTAAATCAAATAATTGTTTGGAAATATCCATCGCTCAAAAAAGTTGCGACCTTGACTGGACATACCTCAAGAGTGCTCTATTTATCTATGTCACCTTGTGGACAAAATGTGGTCACTGGTGCTGGAGATGAAACTTTAAGATTCTGGAATTTGTTCCCAAATAACAAAATCAAAGAAATCAACGGAATAAATTCCAGCACTTTGTATGCTAATGTGGATTTAAGATAATACCATGTTAATAAAAACCTAATATTCCGTTAAAACATGTCATTTCGTATTTTATTCATATTTGTATTCTTAAGAAAATTTTCATTTCTTTTTAAAATTAAAAAAAAAAAACTTCAAATTTTTTGTTTTAATTAAAAAAAAAGAGGAAAAAAATAATAATTCAAAAATTTAACCAAAAAAAAAAAGATTCAAAAAATATCAAAAATCACCATAATGGAGGAAACTATCAAAAAGTATCAAGAGTTCAATTTTTCTCAAAACGCCGCTTGGATTGACTATTTCAGTAAACTTTATCCCGTTCCTTCTATCGACTTAGTGGAGAAAATCAAAAGAAAATGGTACCAAAAAAATATCGATCAGAATCTGCCAGTAGACCTCAACCAAACCAACCCCAATTCTAATGCTTCACAGCAACAAAATATCTCTAGTTCACCTCAAGCCAATTTTAATGCCAATGCACCTCCAAACAATGAAGGAAACGTTTTAAATCAGACCTCTTTGCTCTTTAAAATCGAAGGCTATATGAAACTTGCCTTTGTTCCTGGTTTGATCTTCCTTCCTGGGTTTCATTTAAAACTTCTAGTTGTCGCAATATGCTTTTTAGCAATAATTCGAAATTTTGGGGTTCCAAAATTTAATAAAGAATACTTCATCAAATTGATACCGAGCGAGTTTTTCTCCAATATGCTTTTCCTGTTAAGCATTTCATTAACAACCCCACAAAATGGCTATTTGTTTTTTTTGCCGATTGCTATTCATTTAAGCAGTGGAATTGTGGAATTTGTGAATAGAACAAACCCTTCGTGGTTCCTGGTACACCCAAAACTAAATGAAATTGCAGCTATAATAAAAAATAATAGAAATGCTTTGATTATTGCAAAACATAAGGTGGAATTTTGCATTTTCATTTATTTGATTGTAATTTGCTTTATGGGACGAAGCTCATTCTTCCAAATCATCATTTATCTTCAGTTTTTAAATCTCAAGTTCAAATTTAATCAAAATATGCAGACGGCGATTTGGGAGTTGAGAAATTATTTAGTTGGCAGCCCGAATATTCCAGCCTTTTTAAGAAATGTTATAAGTAAATTCTTTGAACTTTTCATGAAGGCGATGAATCTTTTTTAAAAATACAAATTTGTGTTAAAAAAAAATCTGAAAATTAAAGAATGAATCTTTTGAAAATAAAATTTTATAGATAATTTTTTTTATGAGTTCATATTTCCATTAAAATAGTTAAAAGTCTCATTAACAACAATTTTTCTTTTTTGCATTCGAAGTTGATTTTCCATCTGTTTCAAGAGTTGATGTAAGTTCTGGTCCAATTTTAATTCCCAAAACCTATAAAAAATTATTAGGAAAATATTTAGAATTTCAGACATCTCCTGTGATAGCAAGCTTTCCTGATTTAATTTTGCTATAAATTGCTTCTGTGTTTTTTAAAAAAGCCTAAATTTAAAATTTATGTTTATGAAATGCAATTTCTATGATTTTTTTTACTTCTTCGACGTTTTTTGCTGTGAGTGCTGAAGTTTCCAAAAAGACCACATTATTTTCCTTAGCGAATTTTTCTCCTTCTTCGAACGTAACTTGCCGACTTGAAAATAAAATGTTATCATTTGTTTGACAATTTCTTATTTAAACTCAGTGTCTTTATCGCATTTGTTTCCTATCAAAAGGATATTTATATTTGGTGCTCCATTTTCCTTCACTTCCTCTAGCCATTTGGTCAGATGAATAAATGTTTCTCTCCTTTGTTAGAAAATAATAAATGATTAAATTTTTTAAAAAATTTGTAAAAGGTCACCTTGTTATATCATAAACAAGCAGAGCACCGCATGCTGATCTATAATATGACCTTGTAATTGACCTAAAATTTTCTTGGCCTGCCTAATTTCAATAAGAATAGTTGTAATTTCCCTTTTTAATTGTTATTTTGGATTTTTTTAGGTACAGTATCCCAAATTTGCAATTTAATGTTCACATTATCGATTTTAACAATCCTTGCTCCAAATTCAACACCAATGGTCACGTCATGGTTGAGTCGCACTCTTTTATCAATAAATTGTAAAACAAGACATGACTTCCCGACACCTTTTAAACATGTTAATAAGAAAACAATAATCAAGTTTACCAGTGTCTCCAATCACAATGAATTTAAAGAGGTAAGAATAAGCTGACATTCCCCAAAATATTTAAATTTCTCTTCACTCAGAATTATTTATTTATTTATTTTTGAGGAAATTTTTGTGATAATAAATACGTTCTTAAAGAATAATTCCTAAAAATTCCTATTTTTTTTCATGAGTAATTTTATTAATATTTATTAATTAAAAATTTAATTTATGGGAAACTCGAATGAAAATTTGTGCGGTTGCAAGGATGACCGGCAAAGAACTTCCTTTTATGCAGTCCCTCAAAAAAACCGAAAGGTTCCGATTAGTCATGAATATCAAGACGACATTCAAATAAATTTGTCACAAAATCATGATCTTGGAGACAATTGTGGTTTTTCCATGGTTAAATCCAAGAGTGAAAAGAACATTCAACCTGAAAAAAAACATAATTTTAATTACAATTTTGACCCGAACGTTAGAAGGCAAATGACTTTCGGAATGGACGAAAATAATCAACAAATTGAAAAGAAGGAAAAACAAAAACAGGGTGTTAATAACATAGACAAAGTAATAAAATGTAAAATGAACATCTAATGAATTTTTAGACAATGAATTTGTATGATTTCATTGATTCAAATAATATGGTGAGCTCTAATGTTAATGATACCAAATTTAGTAAAAACAAGGAAAGAGAGCTTGATCTAATAAAAGAACATTTAAAAAAACACGACTCGGTTCATGAACAAAGGTTCAAAGAAGTTTCGAAAGTTCCAATTTATTTCTCTGAAATTAATTTGAAAAATATGACAGCACATAAAAAAGAAATTCTATGGAGGCACTATTTGATAAAATTGCCAGAAAATGGTTTCTTTTTTAAAATCAAAGTCTGTAATTCAGTTTTTTTTAAAAAAGAAGAAGAAGTTATCTTTGAGGGTGAATTATTGAAATACAAACCAGGTTTAAATTTTAATTATGTTAAACGCTGGTGCCAACTAACTCCGAAATATTTCAGGTTTGATAATATTTTTAGAATTAATCAAAGAGCCAATTTCAATTAGATATTACAAAGACAAACTTGGGGCAAAATGTTGGGATATCAAGCCTCTTTTTAATATAAATGTTTCAGAAATGAAAGGGTCTTATAAGTACATAAAGAATGATTTTTCTCTTGTAATAAGGAAATTAAATAGAGTGAAAATGGATTTGCCGATTTACAAAGTCAAGAAAACAATATCCAATTACCCCACGAACAAAGTTTCAGAAGAAAATTTATTTGAGTTTGAAATTTTTTTGTTTAATGACTTTCCAAAATTTGCCAAAAAAGAAGATTTAGAGTTATTTACGACAGGCGAAATTAACGGTCATAGAGTAAAACAAAATTTATTAAGCTTATTAAAAATAAATATAGGAAAAATCAAAAGATCAAAGTCTTTCTCCTCAGAAAAGCATTATCGGAAAAAACTCAAAAGAAAACACTCAAAAGGCACACATTCAAATTAAAGATTATTAATTTATTATAGGGACATTTAATGCATATTCCTCGTGAGTTGAATCAAACTTCAAGAAAAAAGTAAAGAGATTATTTTTATTTCAATGAATAAGAGATATATTCCAATATTTAGCAATGTGAGTGGCATAGCCAAAGAAAAATCTGAGCTTGATTATTCAGGATATGAAGGTTATCTATTAATTTTTTCTCATCAATTTTAAATAATTCAAAGATTTTCATAATCTTTTCCTAAATCATGACGTGAACAATGATAAATACCAGCATACGACTGCATTCGACGAAATGACCTATTGTTGGTCAAAGCCTATAGTTGGTTACCATTCATCTATTTCTTTTTTTTAAGAAGTGATTTTAGAGTTGTTAACATGGACTTCGAGAGAAAAAGAATGGTATTTTTCAGAAAAAAGATTATTATTTGCTTCGCCTAAAAAAGAAATTCGCGATTCTTGGTTTAATGTTCTTAATATTTTATTTAAATTAGTGAATAATCCATAAAATAGCAAAAAAAATTTATCTAATTAAAACAAAAAATCTCCCAAAATCGAACAATTCTTGACTTTCTGAAAACATGGAAAATAAAGATAAAATAAATTTAAAATGGTTTGATTTCATGAGGCTTCCATATGGTGAAATACAAATTATATTGCAGCCATACATTTGTAATGTGGAAAAAGAAGAGAAAAAATTTGCTAATGAAAAAGAAGAGTTTATTTATGAATCATTTTCTAAACTTGGTATTTCTCTTTGCTTCAAAGATCAACTTTTGTTTTCAGTCTATATATATGCAGATCTCAATAAAAAATTTAAAAGATTTGAAGGAAATCTACCATATAATGTCAACTTGACAATGACAAATCAGGCAGTTTTTTCAAAATTTGGAGAGCCTAACCAAAAAACTGGGGGAAAAATGGTGCCCATTGCCATTTCTTATGATAATCTTGGGATAGAGTTCACATTTATAACAAATAATTGGAATGATTATCAAAGTCCTATAAGCTTTATTTGTTTGTTTGAACCCGAAAATAATCCCGAAAAATTTATTTGTGCGATATGTGCGAAAAAAAAGCCCACATATTTTTGTGAAAAATGTAAATTAGTTAAATATTGTGGAGAAGAATGCCAAAAAATTCTTTTGAAAATTCATAAAGATTATTGTTCATAAAATGTCCTTTTATCATTAAACATTTTTTTCGAAATTTTTTTCAAAGTCTTGAAAATTTTTTAAAATTAAATCTTGAATACAAAATTTCAAATCTTTAAAACACATTCCAGAATTTTTCATTTGAAATCTTGAAAAAATTATCATTAAATAAGAAAATGTCTAAAAAGAACTCTCAAGTCTATGTTTCCAGGTTCTCAAGAAGCGCAACTGAAGACGATTTAAATGATAATTTCAAACAGTACGGTAAAATTAGGGAAATCTCCATGAAGAACGGCTATGCCTTCATTGTAAAATTATAGTCTAATAATAAATTCATCATTTTATTTTAAAAGTTTGAGAAAAAACTCATTTCTCATATCATTAAAGACTGTTTTTCGTTAATCATTTAAATGAATCTAAAAACAAATAGGAGTATGATGACTACCGTGATGCTGAAGAAGCTGTTGATAGAATGGATGGAAAAAACCTTGATGGCCACAAATTAATTGTGGAAATCGCTGGTGCGAACAAAAAAGGCAAAAAAACAACAGACAGGAGCAGCAAAGGAGGAGCCAGAGGTCCTCAACCTGGTGACAAATGCTTCAATTGTGGGAAAAGTGGACATTGGTATTAAATTTTTTTATAAAGTATTTAAATGTTTCCATTTTAGGGCAAACGAATGTAGAGAATCAAAAGGCAGAAGGTATTGTTTTTTTTTTAAAGAACAATGAATAAAAAGAAATAATAGGAAAAGATCTTATTCTTCAAGATCAAAATCCGATTCAAGATCCTCAAGTTCAAGCCGGGATCGCAAAAAGAAATATAAAAACAACAAAAAATCAAAAAGATCCAGAAGCAGGAGCGATAGCAAAAGTAAGAGTAAAAGCAGAAGCAAGCATTATAGCAGCAAGAGCAAGAGCAATGGCAAAAGCAAGAGCAAGAGCAGTGAGCGCATCAAGAAAAAGAACAACGGGGATAATAATGGCAAAAAACCTGAAGAGGATACCAAACCGAACAAAGAGGAAGAACCCATTGTTAAGGAAAAAGACAATTAATGAATGAATTCTAAATGAACTAAAATTTCAAACTGCTTTTCTATTAATTTTTTAAGGGGGAAAAAATTATTTCATCTAAAAAAAAAATTCAAATTAATTTTATTAAATGTTACGAGGATAAAAGTAAAAATATAAATAATAAAGTTGCTTTTTTCTTGGCCTTCTTTAAATCATATAGGTCAAGTTAGAACTTGCAAAAATGAGCAAAAAGATCCATTTTAAAAAAAAACTAAAATTTTTCAACATAATCCTTAACATTTTCTTTCAGGGAATTTTAAAGTTTCAACGTTGGATTTAATAAAAGAAAATTTTTTTCATTTTTAATTCAACCGAAAAAACTCATAAAAATTTATATAAATAACAAAATAAAAAAATAAAAAATTTTTATAGCATTATTAGGAAAAATAATTAATGAAATGCAAAAAATATTTGTGAAATTTTCAAATTTCACAAATGATTTATAATATATTTAATATTTTATTTGAATTTATTTAATTTATTTTTTAAAATGGAAATTTAATAATAAAAACTGATGATAATTTATTTATTCTGTTTTTAATTGTTTGAATGAATGCTCATTCGATCCGCTTCCAAAATCGCATTTTCAATGATGTCCACAATTTCCGTTGCTCCTGATTCAAAAGCAGCATTCAATGCTTTGCCTAATTTAATTTTATTCAAGAAAAATTGCTCTTCCAATATTTTATATTTTTCCATTGTTGAATTATACAAATTCTTGAAATTATCTCGATCTCGGGTCATAAATTTAAAAGATTCCTAAAAAGGTTTTAACAAATAAAACATTAACTTTTACAGTCAATTGTCTAATATTCAGATTTTTTTCTGTCATTTCATCTTTCAACCCAAAAATTTCTTGCTCCAACTCATTTTTTTCTTTTTCAAAGAATTGTTGTTTAAAAATCAATTCTTTCAAAGATTCTTGCTTGTCTTTTTCTGTGGGGGTTTTCACTGATTTTCTGGATTTAGCCTCATTCATTTCATTTTCAAATTCAGAAATTTTTCGTTCCTTTTGTATTGTTTTGTCATGCAACTCATTTTCCAATTCTTTAATTTTTTCTTCTTTGAAGTTTATTTCCTGAAGGAAATTCGTTTTTTCTTTCAGCAAATTTTCATTGATTTTCATTATTTCATTTTTGCCTTTCAAAGCATTTTCTATGGTAAATGTCTTTTCTTTATATTCTTGAATTGTTCGCATATATTCTTGATGTTCCAATTCAGCTTCATCATTTTGAATGTAATCCTTTTCTTTATATTGCATGAGTTCATGTTCCAAATTCCTGATTTTTTCCTGATCCTTGATTAAATTGTCTTTAAGTTTCGTTAATTGTTTAATGAGATTTTGGTTAATTTCTTGTTCCTTTGTTTTATCTTCTAACTCGTTTTTCACCTTTTGAAAATTTTCTTCAAATTTTCTTATGGTTTCATCTTTCTTTTTTATCGTTTCACTATGTTCTTTTTGTTTCAGCAAAAGCAAATTTTCATTATTTTGATGTTGAAAGATCGTTTCCTTCAGGTCTTTGAATTTGTCTTGATTAGTATGCACATTCTGTAATAAATTATAGATATTTTCATTTTCCTTTAATAGACTCTGTTTTTCCTCCATCAATTTGTTTATTCGTTCATTCAACATAGCGTTTTCCTCCAAAATTTTGTTATCCCTAAGATTTTTATTTAACTTCTCCTCTTTTTTATAATCCAGCAGTTCTAATTCCAAAATCTTGATTTTTTCCTTTTTCGAAAGTAAATCCTTCTGCAATTGGGCCTGAAGATCATTCAAAATTTGAAACTCCTGTTGCAACTTTTTATATTCTTCTAAGAGAATGTTGTTTTGTTTTCTGAAATCATTCTTTTCTTGTTTCAAACAATTAATTTCATTAGTTTTTTTTGAATGTTCCTCAGGAGAGTCATTTGATCTTTTTAAGGAAGCTGATAGTTCTTTTGAGTTTCTTTCAATTTCTTTTGTGAGTTTTACATTAAGGGCAGATAATTCACCTATATTAGATTGTAATTTAGAAATTTTTTGATCTTTCTCATCGATTTCCTTCTCCTTGTTTTCTAAATCTGCTTTAATTTTGTTCAGATTCGATGTCAATTCATTATTTAGATTTAAAAGAGTTTTATTTTCTTCAAATGGGTTTGGAAAGGAAGGCGAAAATCCTTCCAAGGGGTTTGACTCTCGTCCTTCTTTTTTTTTAAATTTGCTTGCTGTCACATTAAGTTTTTCTTTGTTGATATTCACTAAATCTTCCTCGCATGAGTGAATTTTTTCTTTGAGCAAATCTATCTCTTTCTCCTTCTAAATTAAAAATTTCAATGAAATTGAATTGAATAAAAAACAAGCTTGTAAAAAATAAAAAACTTTTTCTTTATTTTCCTCGCGTTGTTCTTTCATAAGATTATGAAATCTCTTCAAATCAATTTTAAACACTTCATCTTGGAAAGTGTTGTTTGACTGTTGAGGCTTTGATTTAGAATAAAATTCTTCTGATCTTGGTGACACATTTTGCGATAAAAAGTCTAAAATCAAAACATAATGAATAATTATATGATAAATCTTGACCATTAGACTTTTCTTTTATTATTTTTGGTCTTTCGATGATTGGACGGGGAAAATCCGTTGTATATTCGATGATGGTTTTTGATTGTTTGAGATTCTGGTTAGGGTCTTCACTTAATAAATTGGAAGATTTAATAAAGGAGGTGCTATCTTCTGAAGAAATCATGGAACTTTTAATCCTTTCACTTCAAAACCCTTAACTTTCTTTTCAATTTTATAAGATTTTACTTTAAAATTTGAGATAGCATTATTGAAAATGAAAGTTTTGCAGTTTGATCGGGACAATGCTCCAAATTCTTGGTTTCTGCCACCTCAGCTATAAAAACAATATTTATCATATTTGAATAATTATGCTCAACTGTTCATATAGTAGTTTGCATAATGTGCCAAATTTATCTTCAAGGTTCCGGCTAATTTTTTTTCATTAGGAAAAATCAAAATAATATCCAAAATCGCCTTTTTATCATGATAAATATTCAATTTATGGTCGAAATATAAAGTAGTTTTCAAGGATAAATTTTGCTGAAGATCAGCATGTTTATTTGTAAGAATAGAGGGGGATTCTATTTCTACTTTATTTGTTCCTAAAAATAAATGATTTCTTATTTTTGAAAGTCTGAAAAAAGATAAACCTCTTTTCAAAACAATGGAAACTTTGCAAACAAGAGCAGGAGAGATATTAATGTTAATTTCTTTTAAAGAAATGTAAATGAGAAACTTTGTTGCTATTGATCCTATTCGTTTCAAGTAAGTAGTCATCGATATTAAATTCAATATTTTAAAATAATTCCAAATTTTTTTTAATTCAAAAATAACATTATCAAAAATTACAAAATTAAAATTTTCAAATTATCAGGACAGTACTTAATTTTTAAATTTTTGAACAAGTAATAAGCCAAATAAAATTAACGCATTTCATGCAATCGTAAATTTTTACTTGTCTCTTCAAAACAAAATGGCAAACGGATAATTTTTTTCAAAAAACAAAACAATAAAAAATGCATAACGAATAGTTTTTTCGCTTTAAATACGCTCATCTAACTCAATCATTATTCAAAAAAAATAAACAAGTACAACCTTATTAAAACAAACCACCAGTCACCCTCATATGAAAAATTTTACTTTGGTCTTCTTTTTCATTTTTTGCATATTTTTGCAACAATGTCTTTCGCTTAGGACTAAGTCGTTACTAAGACCTATGACCGTAAAACCCAGACCTTCAAATTCACCCCCATCACATGTTGACTCACTATCAAAATCAAACAAAATAAACTCCTTTGTTAGTCAAAGTCTAGGGTCCAAACTTTTGGTCGGTTATTGGCACAATTTTGACAATGGTATTGGTATTTTGCCTCTGTCTCAGGTTAATCCAAATTGGGATGTCATTGATCTCTCTTTTGGAGAAACAGCAAGTGATTATGCAACAGTTATATTCGTTCCATGTTATGGGACAGTAGCTTCATTCATACTGGAAATCAAAGGTTTGCAATCTCAAGGCAAGAAAGTGTTATTGTCCTTGGGGGGTCAAAATGGTGTAGTGACCCTTTCTTCTAATAATGCAACTCAAACTTTTATCAACTCAATTTATGTCTTAGTGAATCAATATGGTTTTGATGGTATCGACATTGATCTTGAAAATGGGATTATTCTTGGCGCTGGCGATAAAGACTTCACAAACCCCCAAGCTGTCCAAATCATAAATTTGATTGCAGCTATAAAAGCGATTAAAGCGAATTATGGATCAAATTTCATCATTAGCATGGCTCCGGAAATTGCTTATGTTCAAGGAGGAATGTCAGCTTATGCTGGAGTTTGGGGGGCGTACTTGCCTATTATCTATGGAGTTAAAGATATCTTAACTTACATCCACGTTCAACATTATAATGCTGGTGGTGCTGTTGGAAAAGATGGCAATTCCTATCAGCAAGGAACTGCTGATTTCGAAGTGGCAATGGCTGATGCTTTACTGAGTGGTTTTCCTGTTGGTTCCAGTACTTTCCCTGCTTTAAGACCGGACCAAGTATTGATAGGATTACCTGCGTGTTCACAGGCAGCACCTAGCGGAGGATACATCGTCCCAACAGAACTGAATAAAGCTTTGGATTATTTGACGAAAGGAATTTCTTTTGGAGGCACATACAAAATCACCAACCCTGTTGGTTATCCTGGATTCAGAGGATTGATGACCTGGTCTATTAATTGGGATAAATATAATAATTTCCAGTTTTCACAAAATTATCAACAATATTTCGAAGGCTCTTCATCGTCAACGACAAGTCCAACCAACTCTAGTTCATCAAATTCAACCGGAACAACCTCATCAAACTCAAGTGGAAACACTTCAAATTCAAGTGGAACACAATCTTCACCAACAACTAACTTAAGTCCTGCAACACTTTCAGCAAGTGCTGTGGATTCAACCGGTTCATATGCCCTAACAGCTGTGGTTCCTAGTCCGAATTCAGCTATTTCTTACACATGGTATGAAGGAAACACCCAAATCAACACCAGTAATTACACCTCTCAATCATCTCCTGTCACCATAAAAATCAGTGGAAAATCAGCTGGAACATATAAGTATGATTTCTCTCTGAGCAATGCCACGAGTTGTGTGGATTCTTCTATAAATGTAACTGTTCCTGCACAAACAATCTCAACAAATTCAAGCAACACTACAAGTTCATATCCAGCATGGACTGTTGGTACAACTTACAAGCCTGGAGATATCGTTGTTTATAACGGAGTGAATTATAAATGCATTATTGGACATACAGCTATAGCATCATGGAATCCTCCAGCTGTTCTTGCTTTGTGGAACCGGATTTAAGGCATAATGAATCTAATTATAATCATTTATTTAGTTTACGATATTTTAAAATAAATTGTAAATTATGAAGAATCCATTGCAATTTAGTTATTGAAAATCATTAAAAAAATAATAAATAAAAAAAACAACTAATTCAATTTATTTTATAAAGGATTTTCCGCGTCAAATCCAAATTATGCAAATAATGCAAATGCAAATTTTCCAATTAATAAAAATAAAAATTATAATTTTAGGAGATTTAGGGAAATTTGTAGAGGGTATTTTAGGGGATTTTAACGACTTAGTTTTTTTTATTATAATTTTTTTTATTATTTGTTTTTTTAATTTTAGGCTATCAACATTATTGAAAAAAAACATTAAAAGAACTTTTATAAAAAAGTGCTTAAGAAAAAAACAACTGAAAACTAATTATTTATAAATTTTTTCCTATGAAACAGCAATATAATCAGACAAGTATAAAAAAGCTTCTTTTGAAACACTTCAAAATATTTTAAATAAAAGTTGACATCAACAAGCCTTATTCTTCCGGAAACCAAAATTACCATCTGAATCAGTTAACGTAAAAATCATCAATTCTTTCATCTCAAATTTTTCTCTGGTTCAGAAATCTTAAAAAAGATCCCTATGAAATGAAAAATGGATATGGCAATCCTTATGAGGTTCACAAATCCCAACCTCTTTTTGGAAATTATAAGAATGAAAAAGTCAATTATCATTTTGTCCAGGAAGAAGAACAGCTAATCCAAGATCTTGCCAAGGAAAGAGGAAGAAAAAAATTTCCAAATAAACAAAGTGAAATCAAGCAGTCGAACATTTTCTCAACTCCTCAAGACCCTTTGTATTT
>Ga0302320_10014495_pt1 | contig 16309 bp, 11 predicted proteins | sample Bog_T0_3_FD_202130 | JGI IMG/M metagenome (GOLD analysis project Ga0302320, IMG submission 202130) | Peat permafrost microbial communities from Stordalen Mire near Abisko, Sweden - Bog_T0_3 | ecosystem: Environmental > Terrestrial > Soil > Wetlands > Peat | place: Sweden: Abisko, Stordalen Mire... | reverse complement strand
CGCCCGCTTCTTTAATCTGGTGGATAGTTCGCTTACCACGAAAGAAGTAATCAGGAAAGCGCACCACGCCACCCAGTTTTGCGGATCGTCAATGCCGAACGAAGGCACCGGCGGCAGGAAGTAGTAATCCAGGCACAGCATGCTGAAGAGCGAGGCCAGCATGGCTTCGGGTAAACCCCACAGCGTCGCGGCCGCCAGCACCACCAGCAAGTAGGTCAGCGCAGCCGTCGTGGGGTTGGCACGGATGCCATAGTGATACAGCATCGAGACAGCCGTCAGCCCGGCGCTCATGATCGCGATGCGCAGGATTAACCGGCTCCAGGTTCTTTTCCTCATGCTTTCGGCTAGCAGGCTGCGGAAAAAGGCCGCGCGGATCCACTCCCTGACGGTCGTGGCTCGGCAAGTTACTGCAAACACCTGAGCACTTTTCTGAGCCGCGCGCGTCAGCAAGCGGTCTTAGCCCTTTTTCCGCAGCCTGCTAGAGGCCATTATAAGCTGATCCGAGTGGGCCCGCGTTCTTCATCGGTATCATCCAAATGCTTGACACCACCTTGGTAATCCAGTCATACTGGTTCACTCCCCGTACTGTCGAATTGGTTGCAGGGGGAGAATACTATGCCGCCACCGTTCGGGAGTGGCAGCCAAAAGGAATGCCGATGCGAATGGGGAAGTTATCGCTCGCCGCGCTGGTTTGTTTACTGGTAGTTGTGACGTGTCCTCTGGCTTATGGCCAGGCTACCGGCATCGTCTCCGGCACCGTCTCCGACGCCACCGGCTCCGCTATTGTCGGAGCAAAGGTGATCGTCAGCGCGCCATCCATGGGCGTCACCCGCGATTCCACCACCGACCAGTCCGGTCACTTCCTGGTGCCCCTCCTGCCCGTCGCCGCCTATACCGTTCACGTGGATTTCGCCGGCTTTCAATCCGCCGAACAAAAGGACGTCCGCCTGCAAGTGGACGAACACCGCGAGGTGGATTTCAAATTAGTGCCCGCGTCCGTAAAGGAAACGGTCGAAGTCACCGCCACCGCCGTCGCCGTCGAGACCACCAATCCGGCCCTCGGTCAGGTTATCACTGCCCAGCAGGTCGCCGAACTGCCCTTGAACGGCCGCGACTTTGTGCAGTTGGCCTCACTCACGCCCGGCACCATTACTGAAAACAACCCCCAAAGCTTTTTCAACGGTGGCCCCAGCAGCGAAGTCTCCGCGCGCGGTTCCTTTTCCCTTTCCGTCGGCGGGTCCCGCGCCAATTCCACCGATTGGCTCTACGATGGCAACGACAACAACGAACTTACCGCCGGCGGCATCGCCATTCTGCCCTCCATCGACGCCATCCAGGAGTTTAAAGTTCTCACCTATAACTATTCCGCCGAGTATGGCACGCGTGCGGGACCCACCGTCCTCGTCACCACGAAGTCCGGCTCCAATGACTTCCATGGCTCCCTCTTCGAGTTCTTACGCAATACCGATCTCGATGCGCGCAGCTTCTTCGCCAGCTATACCGAGCAATTCAATTTGAATCAGTTCGGCGGCTCGCTTGGCGGTCCCGTGCGCAAAGATAAGACCTTCTTCTTCGCCGATTATCAGGCCAAGATGCAGCGCCACGGCATACCGTTTGTGGGACTCGTGCCTTCCGCCGCGATGCGTAACGGCGATTTTACCAACGACGCTTTCGGCAATCCCAACTCTACGGTCTTAACCAATCCCTACGTCTCCGGCGCCACCGACCCGCATTTCCAGTGCGATAGCGCCGGCAACCCCATGCCCGCCTCGGCCAATGGCAGCCAGTCTCCGGGCGTCGATTGCAATAAGATACCGCTCAGCCTCGTCGACCCCGTTGGCCAGAAGATGATCAACCTCTATCCCTTGCCCAATGCCAACAACCCGGCTCAGGGATACAATTACGTCAACGAACCCGTCCGCAAGCTGAATGAAGGCGAGTTCGATATTCGCCTGGACCACAATTTCTCCTCCAGAGACTCGATGTTCGCCCGCTTTAGCTACGATCAGGCGGCCTCCTTCGTGCCAGGCGGTTCGCCCGGTTGGGCCGAAGAAGGCGCGTTCGCCAGCACCCAGAATATTACCAATCACGGGCGCAATGCCGCTCTCTCGGAGACCCATATTTTCTCCGAGCGCACCGTCAATCAAATCAGTGTTGGCTATAACCGCATTTTCAACTTCATCACTTCCTATGGCACCGGCACTTGCGAAGCGCAGAAACTCGGCATCCCCGGGGCTAATTTGGGCGGCATCAGTTGCGGCCTCACTTCCACTGAGCTGAGTGGTTACTGGTCCCTCGGCGACCGCGGCTTCGCCCCCTTCCAGGGCGGCACCAACGTGTTCTCCTTCTCCGATTCCCTCGATATGGTCCGCGGCAAGCACGACATCAAGATCGGCGGCAACATTCGCGCCAACCAAATGAATGTGATGGCCAGCGGATTCCAGGACGGTTTCTGGGATATCACCGGCGATTGGGGTGGCGATCCCGCCGCCTCCTTGCTGATGGGATTCACTGACCTCGCCATCCACGATCAGACATTTAACGGCGATATCACCGGACGCCGCTGGAAACTCTACCGCCCCTACGTCCAGGACGATTGGCGCGTGAGTAAGGATCTGACCCTCAACCTCGGCTTAGCTTGGGCCTTGGTTACGCCCATCAGCGAAGCCGCCAACCGCCAAGCCAACTTCGTCTTGAGCTCCCAAACTTTCCTGATCTCCGGGCAAGGCGCGAATTCCGACGCCGGCGTCAACATGGACTTCACCGCCCTCGAGCCGCGCCTTGGCTTGGCCTGGAAGCCCTGGGGCAGCCAATCAACCGTCATCCGCGGCGGCTACGCCATTTTCCACGATTCGTCCTGGAACCAGGGCGCCCAGGGGCTTTGGCAAAACCCGCCCTACTACGCCGAGTCCGACGCCTTTGCCTTCGGCGGCGGATGTCCCTCCGCCACCGCTGCCTGCGCCACCACTTATGGGCAGACCCCCTATCCCGCCATCACCCTCTCGCAGGGATTCCCCATCTTCACCGCGCCCCCCACTCCCGCTTCATTCACCGGCACCATTCAGTCGCAAAACCTCAACTTCAAGCAGGGCCGCGTGCAGCAGTTCAACGTCAATGTGGAACACCAACTGCCGGGCCAGGTCTTAGTCACTGTAGGCTATGCCGGGTCCCGCGCCTCCCATATCCTGGTTGACGGTAACAACTTGAATGTCGGTTCTCCCACGGCCTGCGGCAGCGTCGCCGGATACACCCTCGGTTGCGGCCCAGGCGGCTCTTCCTTCGGCCTCCCGGCCACTGACTTCCCCTACTCCACTGTCTCCAACATCAACGATATCGGGATTGCTCACTATAATTCTTTCCAGATCAAGGCTGAAACCAAGAGCGCCAGGCATGGTCTCTATGCCCTGATCGGCTATACCTACTCCCGAAACTACGACACCGGTTACACCGATGGGCTTGGCAGTAACTTAGGCGCAACTTACTTTCCTCTGCCGGGCTGGCAGCAGTTGGATTGGGGACTCTCTCAAATCAACCTCAATAACGATTTCACCGCCAGTGTCATCTATGAATTACCCTTCGGCAAAGGCAAGCCATACGGCAGTTCCTGGCGCGGCCCCGTCAATGCCCTCCTGGGTAACTGGGAACTGACCGCCATCGAGAAGGCCACTTCCGGATTCCCCGTTTTTGTGGTCGCCAACAATAACTCCGGAGTCAACTTCCAGAATAACGGAAACAGCTTGATTCGCCCCAATCAGGTCTGTAATCCCGTGGTCAGCAACCCAACCATCGCCGAGTGGTTCAACACCAAATGTTTCGTGGATCCGCCCAGCGGCCAGCTAGGCGATGCATCCCGCGCGCCCCTTTCCGGCCCCGCTTTCGTTAATTCGGATTTTTCCGCGATCAAGCACTTCCTGCTGCCCTGGCGCGACGGCATGCGGCTCGATTTCCGGGCTGAGGTCTTTAACCTCCTAAATCATCCCCAATTCGGCACCCCGGGCGGCAGCACGTGCGCTGCTTGTCCGCAGCTCGATACTCCGGGATTTGGCACCATCAACAGCACGGTGAATAATCCGCGCCTGGTTCAAGTAGCCCTTAAGCTTTTGTTTTAGCGGATTTCGGCGTCTGTATCCCAGCCCCGCTGGCATACGTCCAACCTTGTGGAAGGACAAATCTATGATTCGCCTCGGCGCGCTCCTCGCGCTTGCGACCCTGGGTATCTCGCTATCGGCGCGCGATATCCCCGGGGCCGGTTCCCCTGTCAGCGTGGTTGTGACGGTAAAACCAACGGCTAACGCGCCGGTTCAATCCCTGACCGTCGATGACGTGCTTGTCTCGCAAAACAAACAGCCCCTCCGCGTCACCACCTTGCAACCCCTCCGCAGCCAGAGCGGTCTCCAATTCTGGATTCTCATCGACGATGGCTCCTCCAGTACCCTCGGCACACAGCTTGCCGACCTCAAGACCTTCGTCCTCGGCCAGTCCCCCTCTGCCGAAATCGGCATCGGCTACATGCGCAATGGGACCGTCCAAAAACTTCAGCCCCTCACGACCGATCACCAGCGCGCAGTCAAGGCTCTGCGCCTGCCCCTCGCCATGGCGGGCATTTCCGCCAGCCCCTACCTCGCCTTGCAGGACCTCATCCGTAAGTGGCCCTCCGCTTCCGCCCCCCGCGAAGTCTTGATGGTCTCAAGCGGCGTCGATCCGGATTTCGGCGGCGGCCCCGACAATCCTTACTTATACGCCGCCATCAATACCGCCCAGCGCGCGGGTGTGATTGTATATTCCATCTATTACTCCGGCGCGGGCGCTCACCCTTACCGTCAACTCTTCTGGGGTCAGAACTACCTCGCTCAGCTTAGTGATGAAACCGGCGGAGAGTTATACTGGCTCGGCACGGTCAATCCGGTTTCCATGGCACCCTATCTGGACGATCTGAGCCGCCGCTTGAATTCCCAGTACGTTCTCACTTTCATCGCCAATCCTGAAAATAAACCCGGATTCCAGTCGGTGAAAATCAAGTGCGAACTCCCCCACGTCCATCTTACGAGCCCGGCCAAAGTCTATGTACAGTAGGCTGCGGCTAACCTAACTTGATCAGCCCCAACTCCAGCACATTCGGATTCGCTGCCTGAATCCGCGCCAGCAGTTCCGGCGCCGGCGCGGTCTCCAGATTAATACGCGCCACCGCCGCCTGCGCTCCATCGAAGACGATATTCTCCATCTCTTGCACATTGATGCGCGCCCCGCTGATTAAATCGAGCACCCCCGCCAGCACTCCGGGACGATCCAGGTGCCGCACAACCAGCGCGCACGTCGACGGCGTGGCCTTCGCGATGTTCACCACATTCGGCACCTTCCCGGTTTCCTGAAAGGTCTTCACGATGCGCACCGTTTCCGCCGCAATGGCCTCCTGCGCCTGGTCCGTCGACGCGCCAATATGATGCGTCCCGATGACCCCGGGCAGCGCCACGATATCGTCGGCGAATTCTCCCGTGCCGCCGGACGGTTCATCGGCGAATACGTCGAGCGCCGCCCGCACGCCGTTGCTGCGCACTGCCCAACTCAACGCCACCTGGTCCACCACTTCCGCCCGCGAGGTATTGATGAAGTAGGCCCCCGGCCGCATGGCATCGAAGAACTTCGCATCGATCAGTCCCCTCGTCTGCGCATTCGCCGCCACGTGTACGCTCACGATGTCGCACGCCCGCGCCACATCCGTAGGCGCTTCCCGCTGCTCTACACCTAGTTCCCGGGCCCTCTCCGCGGTCAGGCTCCGGCTCCAAGCCACTACACTCATGCCGAAAGCCTTGGCCCGCGGGATCATTTCGCTGCCAATCCGGCCCACCCCGATCAGCCCCAGCGTCCGTCCCAGCAGCCCGCGCGCCTTTGAGAACTCGGCCTTGTTCCATTGGCCCTGCCGCAGCGCCGCCACGTTGTCCGCGATACGCCGGTCGAGCGCCAGCATCAGCGCAAACGCCAGTTCCGCCACCGCCACCGAATTCTTGCCCGGACAGTTGGAAACATAAATGCCCCGCCGCGATGCGGCCGCCACATCGATGGTGTTGTACCCCGCGCCAGCCCGCACCACCAGCTTCAGCGCGCCGGCCGCCAGAATCGCCTCGGTCACCTTGGTCGACCGAACCACCAGCACCTCCGGACGCCCACGCTCCACTGCGTCCGCCAGCGCGTCATCTTTAAGGCCGGGCTGGTAAGTGACCTCGCAACCGGCCGACTTCAGGCCATCCTGGCCCGACTGCTCGAATTTGTCCGCTATCAGAACGTGCATACCTGGCACCCAGGATGATGATATCCCCATTTCACGTCCGTCTCGCGCCCCCTCCCGATTCCAACCGGCCGCCTGCCCTATGCTACATTGGAAAATCTTAAGGCCTATCTTCTAAGATGTCCGAACAGATCCTGCTCCAAGTGAAAATTCTGGGCATAGAAGAGTTTCTTCTTTCTCGGCCGGGCGGAGCTCTACCCCCCCGCTCCAATGGCGAGGATCTTCTCGCCGGGCGTTCGCAATGGATCACCTTGCTCTGCGAAGTCCTGCCCCGCGCTCTGCTTGCCGAATTCGGGCTCGCCCGCGTGCTGCTCGGCTCGAGCGGCGGTGGACAGTTCCTGCTGGTCCTGCCCGGCGAATCGCGCGCTCCCGCCGAAGAGTTTCTCGCCGCCGCGGCGCGCCAACTCACCGAACTGAGCGGCGGATTCCTCACCTTGCTGTGGAGCCTTACCGAAAACCTGGGCGACTGGTCCGTGGTGCGCAAGCGCCTGAACGAAGAGTTGCACCATAAGCGCGCGACCCCCCTCGCCGCCGCCCCCGCGGAAATGTTCCAGCCCTTCGCCTCCGCCGTGCCGCCCGACGTCGACGCCTATTTTTCGAAGGAACTCGGCGTGAGCGTGCGCGAGGCCGCCGTCATCGGCTGGTCGCCCGAGACCCCCGCCATGGTTCATCCCGGCGCCGGCAAGCACACTTGGAGCCTCACGCCCAACCTCTCGCTCGATGGCATCACCCTGGCGCGCCACGCCGCCCCCAGTGAGGACGGACGCTCCGCCGCTTCGGTGGCCACCCTCGCCCGACGCGCCCAGGGCCGCTCCCTCTGGGGCGTACTGCGCGGCGATGTCGACAGCTTCGGCGTCCGCTTGCGCCGCCTCACGACCATCGAAGAGCACGTTCAGCTTTCTGTCCTTTATAAACAATTTTTCGCCGGCGAGCTCGAAGTCCTCTGCTCCATGCCTGAATTCTGGCGCAAAGTCACCATCCTCTATTCCGGCGGCGACGATTTCGCCGTCTACGGCAGTTGGGATGCGCTATTGATGCTTGCCCGCGAAGTCCAGCGCCTCTTCCACCGCTTTACTGAAGAAAATTTGAAGGATTTTCCAGGCCCCGAAGGCAAGACCATCTCCATGGCCATAGCGCTCGCCCCGGAGATGCACTATCCTATCAATGCCGTGTACGAGGACGCCGGACGAAATCTGGAACTGGCCAAAGCCGCCGACAAGGACTGCATCTACGTCCTCGGCCGCATTCTCGAATGGAAGCAGTTGGCCGACGCCGCCGATCTCAAAGACACCGTAGTCAAGCTGGCCGGCGATTACCGGCTTTCCCGCCAGCTCCTGATGGGATTGCGCACCTTCTATCAGAAACAGGCCTTCGGGGAAGGCGCGGAGGCCGATAGCCCCACCCGCACCTGGCGCTTTCAGCGCCGCCTCACCCGTATCCTCAGCGGCACCCGCGACCGCGAATTCCAAAAACTGCGGACCCATTTGACCAACGAAATCGTGGGACGCAAATCGGCGGAAGTGAAGCTGCGCCCCGCCGGATTAGTGGCCCTCGAATGGGCCAGATTGACGACCGAGGTTTAAAGCATGCCAGAACAAGAACAGAAAAGGGAAAACCGTCCGCCTCGCGGGCCAGGTGAGGGGGGACGCGGCCCCGGCGATGGAGGCCGCGGGCCGGATCGTGGCGACCGCCGGGATGACCGCCGCGGCGACCGCTTTGGCGACCGTGGACGCCCCGATGGCCCCCCCGAGATCGAGCTGGAAAAACTTATGTCCGACAGTCTCTACCTCGACAATCAGGCGCACGGCATCGTCAGCCGCATGCGCGATATGGATTCCGGCACCAAGAGCCAGTTGCGGCGTCTCTATAGCGCCGTGCGCCGCGCCGTCCGCGCCCCCGATAGCGAGCGCCAGCATGAATTCGTGATGCTTCGCGCGCGTCTCGCATACACCATTGCGCGCCACGGTTTGCGCAGCCTCGACCAGTTGGAGAAACTCCTGCTGCAAGTCACGCGCAAGAACGATATGCGCGGGTATGAACGTTTTCGCGACCTATTCGAGGCCATCGTGGCCTACAACGAGTAAAATTACATGAGCGCGCACACCACGCAAACCGAGTTGAAGTTCCTGGGAAAATTGATCCTTGAAGGCGAACTGCACTGCGAAACCGGGCTCCACGTTGGCGCCGGCAAGGGATCCATGGAGATCGGCGGATCCGATAACCCTGTGGTCAAGGACGCCTTCGGCCGTCCCTATGTGCCCGGCAGTTCGCTGCGGGGCAAGATCCGGTCCCTGTTGGAGCAGTCGTCCGGCATGGCCATCCCTTCCGAACTGGTTTATCTCTCCAAACGCAAAGGGCAGGAAGTCCGCATTCACCAGAGCGACCGCCCCGACGATGAGATCTGCCTGATCTTCGGGAGGAGCCCCGGCCGGATGGACCGGGCCGCCGGCGAGTCTCTGGATAGTTCCCAAGCCACTCCCGCGCGCCTGGCGGTTTACGACGCCCCTCTCGATCCCGAAAGCATCACCGCCCAGATGCGTGAAAACCTGGACGACGAACTCACCGAAGTGAAGAGCGAGAACGCCATCGACCGCATCACTTCACAGGCCAATCCGCGCACCCTGGAGCGCGTGCCCGCCGGCGCACGTTTCCGCATCCGCCTGGTTATGGATGTGTTGTGCGAGGAGGATGCCCCCCTATTCTCACGCGTCCTCGAAGGGCTCCGCATGCTGGAAGACGATAGCCTAGGCGGCGGAGGTTCCCGCGGCAGCGGACGTGTGCGCCTCGCAAATCTAAAGCTCACCTGGCGCGGCAAGAACTTCTATGCTTCCGGCGCGGCCCAAAAGGATCTGAGCACGGGCGTCGATCTGGCGGCCTTGCAGACCGGCTTCCAGGAGGCCGCGTTCTCCTTCCTGCGCGAGGAGTAATGCATCCCAGCGTGATTCCAGGTCTGATCGTCAAACTCCGTCCCTCCGGCCCCTGGCGCTCGGGACCCGATTCCGGCGCGCGCAATCGCGTGGATCCGGTCTATCACAGCGACTCGGTCTTCGCCGCGGTCACCGCCGCCCTGGCCACTTTGGGCATGCGCGACGCCTGGCTGGATGCCACGGCCCGCCGGCCGGAAGGGCCCGCCGTGCGCTTCAGCTCCTGTTTTCCATTTCTCGCCGATACCGCTTTCATCGTGCCCCCGCGCAGCATTTGGCCGCCGCCCGCGGGCTTGAGCGCCGCCAAAACACGCTGGAAAAACGCCCGCTTCATTCCCCTGCCCCTGGTCTCCGCCATGCTCCACGGCGAGCCCTTGGACGAAGGCCGCTGGACCATCGATGGCGCCAGCGAGTGCCTGGTGCCCCACGGCCAGCCCGGACCTTTCCGCACCAATGTCCGCTGGAGCGCGGCCATCGACCGGCTCACCGGCAATGCCGAGCGCCATTCGACCGCCTGCATCGAGTTCCGCCGCGATGCGGGACTCTGGGCCATCGTCTCTTTTTCCGACGCCGAGTGCCACGCGCGGTGGTCTGAGCCCGTCCGTGGCGCGCTGCGCCTCTTGGCTGATTCCGGATTCGGCGGCGAACGCTCACGCGGCTGGGGCCGCAGCGCTCAGCCGGAGTTCGTGGAAGGTTCTTTGCCTCAGTTGATTCTTGGGCCGCCCGCCACTACGCCCGCCGGCGAGCTCTCCAGCAGCAGCGGCCCCGACGGAGCGGGAGCCCCCGAACCCCAGCCGGATGTCCCACCCCCCTCCAGCACCTCTCACTGGCTCCTCTCCCTGTTTACGCCCGCCCCAGGCGATGCCGTGGATTGGAACCGCGGCAACTATACCGTGATCGCGCGCGGCGGCCGCATCGACAGCCCCGCCGGATTCGGCGAGCGCAAGAAACAGTTGCATATGGTCACCGAAGGCTCCGTTCTGGTGGCCGGCGATACCATCCGCGGCGCAGCGCCCGATGTCGCTCCCGATGGTTTCGCCCATCCCGTCTTTCGCGCCGGCTTCGCGCTCTCCATCCCACTGCCCGCGCAGGTGAACGCATGAGTATCCGATATCGCCTCACATGCCTCACTCCGCTGCTGGTGGGCGACGGCCGCAAGCTTTCACCCATCGATTACATGGTCTGGAAAGACCAGGTAAACGTCCTCGACCAGTGGCGCATCTTCCGCCTGCTGGCCAAAGGCCCCCGGCTGGATGGATATCTGGCCCAACTGAAGCGCGCCGATAAACTCGATTTCGCCTCCTGGGGCGGCTTCGCACAGAACTTCGCCGGCCGGCGCATCCCCTTTGAATCGCCGGCCTATTCCGCTTATTGGAATCGCGCCAGCGGCGATAGCCTCCACATCCCTACGTTTTCTACCGGCGCTTCCGGACCCTATCTCCCCGGTACCGCCATCAAGGGAGCACTGCGCACCGGCATGGTCTCGGCAAACTGGAAACCCGGCATGCTGAACGACTTGGCGGTCCGCACACAGGGCGACCGCGTGCCGCGCCGCTTGGCGGAAGGCCCCGAAGAACAGGCGCTCGGCAATGCCGGCGTCAGCCGAATGCGCCTGGTGAGCGTCGCCGATTCCGCTCCCGTGAACAACGCCGGATTCAAAGTGTATCTCCTCCGAGTTTCCACCCTGCAAGCTCGCGGCGCTTCCTACTCGCTGGGTTGGAAGCAAAGCCCCCGCGGAGCCGTGGATGGCTCGCGCCCCGACGATAGCACCCCCATCTTCGCCGAAATGGCCCCTCCCGGCTTCTGCTTCGAAGGCGCCTGGCAGGAGAAGACTTTTTTCAACCAGCCGGAAATCCGCCGCGTCATACGCTGGCAGGAATCCTTCGATCGCACCCGCATCTTCGAAGCCGCCAACGATCATGCCGCCCGTTTGTTGATGGCCCATAAACAATACGCCGCTTGGACCGGTCTCGAACTGCTCGCCCGCCAAATCGACGACCTGGAAGTGCGTCTCGCCGCCGCCCGCCAAGCCGGCCAGTGCCTTCTGTCTATCGGCTGGGGCGGTGGATTGCTCACCAAGAGCGCGTGGCTCGACACCGCGGATCCCACCTACCGCCAGATTCTCCAACAACTGTCGATCTACGGCAAGTCGCTGGGCTCCAACCTCCCGTTCCCCAAGACGCGCCGGATCGTGTTCCTGAACAACAAGCCCGCCTCGTTGCCCGGCTGGGCGCTCCTTGATGTCGGCTAGTCCGTGCCGCCCTGTCGTATCATGGAAATTACCCCTTATGTTAAGAAAACTGCTTCCACTCCTGCTGCTGTGCGCCGCGGCTTTCGCGCAGAGCGCCGCGATCGACATCCCCTATAAGAAATTCGTTCTCGACAACGGCCTGACCGTAATCGTCCACGAAGACCACAAAGCCCCCATCGTCGCGGTCAACGTCTGGTACCACGTCGGTTCCAAGAACGAAAAGCCCGGCAAGACCGGCTTTGCCCATCTCTTTGAGCACCTCATGTTCGGCGGCAGCGAAAACTTTCACGGCCGCTACATCGACGCCATGGAATCCGTGGGCGCCACCGACCTTAACGGCACCACCAATAGCGACCGCACCAATTACTTCGAGGATGTTCCCACCTCCGCCGTCGACTACGCGCTGTTCCTCGAATCCGACCGCATGGGCCATCTGCTCGGGTCCTTCGACCAAAAAACTCTCGACCTTCAGCGCGGCGTGGTTCAGAACGAAAAGCGCCAGGGTGAAAACCAGCCCTACGGCGTCACCGAGCAGCTTATCACCGAGAATACTTACCCCGCCGGCCATCCTTATTCGTGGACGGTAATCGGCTCCATGGACGACCTGAACGCTGCGTCCATGAACGACGTGAAAGACTGGTTCAAGACCTACTACGGTCCCTCAAACGCCGTCCTGGTGCTCGCGGGCGATATCGATTTCGAAACCGCCAAGGCTAAGGTCACCAAATATTTTGGAGACATCCCCGCCGGCCCGCCCATCGGCAAACAGGAAGAATGGGTCGCCAAGATGACCGGCACGCATCGCGGCACGGTCCAGGACCGGGTGCCGCAAGCGCGCATCTACAAGGTCTGGAACATTCCGCCGTACGGCTCCGCCGACGCGGATTATCTGGATCTGGTGGCCAATTGCCTCTCGGCGGGCAAAGTTTCGCGCCTGTATAAACGGCTGGTCTACGACGACCAGATCGCCACCGACGTGCGCGCCGAAATCGACGACCGCGAAATCGGCAGCGAGTTCGACATCACCGGCACCGCGCGGCCCGGCGGCGACCTGGCCAAAGTGGAAAAGGAAATCGACGAGGAAGTGGCGCGCTTCCTTGAAAGCGGCCCCACCCCCGAGGAAATGGAGCGCGTGAAAACCCAGTACCTCGCCCACTTCATCCGCGGCGTCGACCGCATTGGCGGGTTCGGAGGCACCTCCGATGTGCTCGCCCATGGCCAGGCATTTCTGGGCGACGCCGACTATTACAAAGTGCAGCTCCAGCGGGTGCAAGCCGCTACCCCCGCGGACCTGAAAGCCGCCGCGCGCCGCTGGCTCTCGGATGGCGTCTACGCACTCGAGGTACATCCGTATCCGAACTACAAGACCGATTCGACAGGCGCCGACCGCTCCAAGTTACCGGCCACCGGCACGCCGCCTGAGCTGAAGCTGCCGAAACTGGAGCGCGCCACTCTCTCGAACGGACTGAAGGTCATTCTTGCCGAACGCCACGAAATCCCGGTTGCGGACTTCTGGCTCCAGGTGGATGCCGGCTACGCCGCCGATCAGTTCGCCACGCCCGGCACCGCCAGCATGACCAGCGCCCTGCTGGACGGCGGCACGCAAACGCGCTCGGCCCTTCAAATCAGCGAACAGACCGCGCTGATGGGGGCGGAACTGCGCGCCAGTTCAAACCTCGACACCTCCACCGTATTCCTCTCCGCCTTGAAGAGCCATCTCGACCGCTCGCTCGATCTGTACGCCGACGTGATCTTGCATCCCTCCTTCCCGGAGTCGGACTTCCTGCGCTTGCAGAAGCAGCGCATCGCCGGCATCCAGCGCGAGAAAGTGACCCCCGTGCCGATGGCTCTCCGTGTGTTTCCGGAACTGCTGTATGGCTCACAGCACGCCTACGGCAATCCCCTGACTGGTTCCGGCACCGAAGCCAGCGTTGCCAAACTCACCCGCGCGGATCTCGCGAAATTTCACAGCACCTGGTTCCGTCCGAACGATTCCACGCTGATTGTCGTCGGCGACACCACCCTGGCGGAACTGACTCCTAAACTCGAAAAGCTCTTCGAGGCCTGGAAGCCGGGCGACATCCCAAAGAAGAACATAGGGAAGGTGGATTACCCCGCCAAGCCCGTTGTGTACATTCTCGACCGGCCCGGCGCGCTGCAGTCCTTCATCCTGGCCGGCGAGATCGCCCTGCCCAAGAATAATCCCGACGCCATCGCCATCGATACGATGAACAACATCTTCGGCGGCAACTTCGGCGCACGCATCAATATGAACCTGCGCGAAGACAAGCATTGGTCCTATGGCGCCCAAACATTGTTCTGGCCCGCCCGCGGACAGCAGCCCTTCATCATCTTCGCGCCGGTGCAAACCGACAAGACCAAGGAATCGCTGGTGGAACTGGACAAGGAAGTACACGGGATTGTGGGAAACAAACCGCCCACCCCCGAAGAATTGGCTCATGTGCAGGCTAATGAGACCTTGAGCCTGCCTGGTTCGCGAGAAACCATTAATGAAGTGGGGAGTTCGATTCAGGAGTTGGTCGAGTACGGTTTGCCCGACGACTATTACGATAAGTACGCGGGACGTGTCCGCGCACTGACGGTTGCCGATATGCGCACCGCCGCGGAACGGGTGATCCGGCCCGACCATTTGGTGTGGGTGGTGGTGGGGGACCGGGCTAAGATCGAAGCTGGCGTGAGGGAGCTGAATTTAGGGGAGCTTAAGTTTTTGAACGCTGACGGGAAGCCTATTTAGTCAGGCGAGATACGCTCGCCGTTACGGCAGGAGTGCCGTAACGGCAGGCAGGAGTGCCTGCGCCACGGGGGTTTAGGCCCGTTCGAGGTAGGTGCCTTCAGCGGTGTTGACGCGGATTTTTTCGCCTTCGGTGATGAAGGGCGGGACCTGGACCACGAGTCCAGTTTCGAGCTTGGCGGGCTTGGTGACGTTGGACACGGAAGCGCCCTTCATGCCGGGCTCGGTTTCGACCACAGTGAGGTCCACGGTGGCCGGGAGTTCCACGCTGATGGGCTTGCCTTCGTAAAATTCGACGGCCACTTTCAACTGCGGAACCAGGTAGCCGACGGCATCGCCCAAGAGATCCTTGGTCAGATGCATCTGCTCATAATTCTCGGTGTTCATGAAATAGTAGTAATCGCCATCGTCGTAGAGATACTCCATTTCATGTTCTTCGAGCGCGGCGCGTTCCACCTTATCTTCGGAGGAGAAGCGATGCTCAATCATGGTTCCGCTGCGCAGGTTGCGCATCTTGGCCTGCACGAAGCCGCGCAGGTTGCCAGGCGTCCGATGGTTGACGCTGAACACGGAGAACAAGTCATTGTTGAACTTGACCACCATGCCCGGACGCATTTGTGTCGATGAAATCATGAACTGCCAGTATAACAAGGTTTAAGCTACGGGCATTAGAACGGCAGGATCTCCTCGCGCACGGGATCGAAGTCGATGCGCCGCTTCTGCATGTAGGAGATGTTGCCGAGGTGGGAAGCCTGGGCGGAGCGATGGCCAATCAGGACATCGCCATTGGGGCGTTGGCGCGAGCGCACGCAGTCGAGGAAGTTATTGACGTGGTCTTCGTCGATGCGGCTGAAGGCCTTGACGATGACCGGCTCGGCGCCGCGGCCGACGGGGTGAAACTCATAGCGGCTGCGATCGATCCAGAGGCGGCCATCGGCGCCGCAGAACTCGACCGCCGCGCCCTGAATACCGGGCACCAGGGTGGCTTCAAAAGTAGCGGTAAATTCGGAGGGATATTCGAGGAGCACGTTGATGGTGTCGGGGGCGGTGCGGCCATCCTTATATTTGTAGACGCCGCCGGCGGCGGAAGCGGAGGAGGGCACGTCCTGGCCCATGAACATGTGGACGACATCGATCCAGTGGGTGAAGAGGTCGGTGACCTGGCCGCCGCCGAAATCGAGATAGGCGCGCCAGTTGAAGTATTGCTGCGGATCGTAATCGCGCCACTTGAGGGGACCGAGGAAATGGGCCCAATCGAGATTGGGGGGGAGGGTCTGCAAAGATTCCGGCGCGCGGCGCAGGTGATAGCCGTTGCCGTACCACCAGGTGCGGGCGAGGGTGATCTTACCGAGCTTGCCGGTGTCGAGATAGTCGCGCTTGGCTTGGAGATAGTGCTGTCCGGAACGCTGTTGCATGCCGACCTGGCAAACGCGCTGGTTGACGCGGGCGGCTTTGACGATGAGCGGGCCTTCTTCAATGGTACGAGTGAGAGGCTTTTCGACGTAGACGTCTTTGCCGGCATTGAGGGCGTCGATGGCGATTTGGGCGTGCCAATGGTCGGGGGTGGCGATCAGGACCAGATCGAGCTGTTTCATTTCGAGGAGGGCGCGATGGTCTTTGAAGTCTTTAGCGTTGGGGGCTTTCTCGCGGGCCTTTTCGATTTGGGCGCCATAGATGTCGCAGAGGGCCACGACGTCGGCATTGGCCTTCTGGAAATTCTCCATGTCGTAACGGCCGCGGTCGCCGCAGCCAATCAGACCCATTTGGATTCGGTCGTTGGCGCCCTTGACGCGGGAGTAAGAGAGCGCGGTGAGGGCGGTTGCGCCGCGGAGGAAGTTGCGGCGGTCGAGGGGAGTATCAGGCATAAGGTTTATTATAAGGCCGAGACGGAGGCACGCTTGTGCAGGATTGTGCAGGAATCGTTGCATTTCGAGGGTGGAGGGCGTGCGACGAACGAAGCCTATTAATTTTTGGGGTGGAAAACAGGGCGGCGGGCGGCTCAGGCGGCGTGGTGCGGGTATGGAGGGAGCGCGGCGAGCCACGCTTGTGCAGAATTGTGCACGAATTGTTGAATTTCGAGGGTGGGGGGCGTGTAACGA
>Ga0302320_10014493_pt1 | contig 16310 bp, 14 predicted proteins | sample Bog_T0_3_FD_202130 | JGI IMG/M metagenome (GOLD analysis project Ga0302320, IMG submission 202130) | Peat permafrost microbial communities from Stordalen Mire near Abisko, Sweden - Bog_T0_3 | ecosystem: Environmental > Terrestrial > Soil > Wetlands > Peat | place: Sweden: Abisko, Stordalen Mire... | reverse complement strand
TATAAAGGCCGGATATCCAACGCCGAGATCGCCGGCTTGCTCGCAAAAGTCGACGGAATCAACAATCCGCCGGCGCCGGCCAGAATCGACGCCGTGGCGCCCCAGCGGCTCGAGTTTGGGATCAGCAGTCTTGCCGTTTCGCCGAGCATCGAGCTGCCCAAGAGAGCCGGGGTTCTCGTGGTCGAGGTGCACGGCGGGTCCGTCGCCCATAAAGCCGGCGTGATCACCGGAGACATCATTGTTCGGCTCGACTCGGCCGCGATAAAGTCTCCGCGCGATCTCGAGGCCGCGGTGGCCGCCCGAACGGCCGACTCGACTGCGATCATTCACATCTACCGCGGTACCACCGAGATGGAGTTGAAGGCGCACTTTTGAAAACCAAATGAGGATCCGACACATGCAGACAACACGCTCACACTTTATCGCGGCCTCCGCGCTGGTCATGTTTTCGACTTGCTTGACGCAGCCCCTGTACGCTGCCGGGATTCGTTCCGAGATCGATGCGGCCAACGCACAATTCTCGGCGGCGGCCGCCAAGGGCGACGGCGCCGGTCTCGCCGCCTTGTACGCCGCGGATGGACAAGTGCTCCCGGCCGGGAGTGATCCCATCAAGGGATCGCAGGCGATTCAAAAATTCTGGCAAGGCGCGCTTGACTCGGGGGTTGCGGGCATCGGTTTGAAGACAATCGAGCTTTTCGGTCAGGGCCGAACGGTCACCGAGGTTGGCCAGTACGAGCTTCACGACAAGGCCGGCAAGGTGCTCGACCACGGGAAGTACATTGTCATCTGGCGGCACGACGGCGGCTCGTGGAAGTTGCTTCGCGACATGTTCTCGACGAACGTGCCGCCGGCCAAAAACGCCCCGTAGAGAATGCGCGCGGCGACGTTATCCCTCGGTGTCCTTTTACCCTGGCTATGCGTCGGTGCAGCGGTCCCGCAGCCGACCCGGACGCCCGCGTGGGCGAACACCTTCGTCGCGCGAGTCGAGGCGCTGGCACTGCTGGAAACGTTGAACGCCGAGTTGCTGAGCCATGACAGTGCGACGTTGACGCTCGGGCGCTGGTGCGAGGCGCATCGGCTCGCCTCCCCGTCTCGGATCGTCGCCGAGCGGGTGCCGGACGCGGACAAGCAACCGACTCCCGAGCTGCGAACAGAATTGAATGTCGCAGCAACGGATCAGGTCCGATACCGCAGGGTGCGGTTGCTCTGCGGTTCGGTGGTCTTGTCCGAGGCCGACAATTGGTACGTGCCGGGCCGGTTGACCGCGGAGATGAATACCTTGCTGGACACGACCGACACACCGTTCGGAAAGGCCGTGCAGGAGCTTCATTTCCAGCGCCGCACGCTGTCGTCCAAACTGCTGTGGATGCCGTTGCCCGGCGGCTGGGAAATGGGCGCGGCAGCCGTGCGAGAGGGCGCCGGACCGCTGGCGGTGCCGCATGAACTGCTCGAGCATCGCGCGATTCTGACCCTGCCGAACGGCACTCCATTCAGCGAGGTCGTGGAGACCTATACCGACGGTGTGCTGGCGTTTCCCGAGCCAACCCGGTGAACCCGCCCGCGTTCAAACTCGTCGGCCCGGGGCGATCAAACTGAGAAGACGCTCGTCCGGCAGTCTCGTGGGCCCGAGCGCCTGCACGCACACGTGATCGGCGCCCGCCTGCCAGTGTTCATCGATGCGGGCACGAATCGTCCTTTCATCGCCCCAGACAATCAGCGAATCGATGAGCCGATCTGAGCCACCCGCCGCAAAATCCGTTTCGATGAATCCCAAACGCCGCCAATTATTGACGTAGTTGGGCAGACTCAAATAGATCTCGAGGAAGCCGCGCGCCATCGCACGAGCCTTTGAAGCGTCGGTCTCCAAGATGGCGGCTTGCTCGACACACAGGAGTTTTCCCGCACCCAATATTGCCCGCGCCTGCCGCGTATGTTCGGGCGTCACGTTGTAGGGATGAGCGCCGTCCGCGAGTTTCGCCGAGAGCTCGAGCATGTTGGGACCGAGGGCCGCCAGGATCGTCTTCGGCTTTTCGCTGGGGGGGACGGACTGATAGGGCGCTTGGGCCATGGCCTGCAGGTACGCTCGCATGGTTTGGACCGGCTTTCGGTACTCCTGCCGGCGAACGCCTTCGACCAGGGGGATGTGCGAAACACCCAACCCGAGCAGAAATCGTCCGTTGAATTGTTCATTCAGCCCCTTCTGCGCCGCAGCGGCAGACATCGGATCCCGGGCATAGATATTGGCGATGCCGCTCGCAACGATCAGCGCGCCCGTGTGCGCCAGGAGCGCCGCCGCCGCCGTGAACACCTCGCGCCCCATGGCCTCGGGAATCCACAGTGCGCCGTATCCCCATTGCTCCACGCGTTTGGCAAAGGCGGCGGCTTGCGGCGAGGAGAAGGGATCCATCGCGGCCCAGACGCCCAATTTATTCAAACTCATGAAATCCTCCGAGCGTGGAAAATTCAGCCTATTCCCGGCGCACGGCCTCATCCGCCTCGCGCACCCAAGCATCTCGATCCGCCGAGGGGGGAAGCTCTTGCGCAACGGCACGGGCGCGCTGGTAATTTTCGCGGGCGCCGTGCGAATCGCCGGTCTTCGCCAACGCTTCCGCCAACGCCAACAGGTTCGGAGGATACTGCGGCCGCAGGGCAGCCGCTCGACGCGCAGCGACCAAACCTGCTTCGACGTCACCTGGGCCGAGCGGCCATCCCGGCGCACGAATCAACACCAGCGCCCTGACACGAGCCGGCCCCGCCTGGTCATAATTGGGATCCGCCGCCTCTGCACTGCTCAGGCTGCTCAGCATCGCGTTCAACGATTCGGCGGCCCGCACCGGATGCGCCCGCGCCTCGAGCCCTTGGGCGATCGCTCGGCCGTAAAGACACGCGGCCGATTGCGGCTCGCGGCTGAGACAAGCCGTCGCGTCGCGATCCGCGTCGGCAGCGAGTTCCGCACGGACCTTCGAGTCGGTTTCGTGGTCGCTGCGCTTGGAGTCGGCGTCGATGGCGCCAGCCAACTCCTCCACCGTGCCGGACACCGAGGCCGGCGGCGGTTCGCTCGACTTCGGCAACGCCGCGCAACCCGCGAGCGCCGTTGCGATGAGTGCGCAACCCCACCTGCAGTTCACGGCGGTGGTCGGGCGTGATTGGGAAGCTGTGGTGCCACAAAGCCTTTCAGATGCAGCTGCGCCAATGCTTCGGCATCCCCGGCGACGTGGCCCATCTTAAGAAGCCCGGCCTGCAAAGCTCGAGCCCGCTCGGCGGGGAGCCGTCCGTTGACCACTGCGATAATCGCGACCGGCAATGGCGCGGATTGCGTCACCGACTTGAGCTGCCCCGCGAACGGCAAGGTCGGCAGCGCCGCTGCCTGCGTTTGATCGAGCAACGCGACCACATGTTCGCCGGCCGCGATCCGCCGCAGGGCGCTCAACAGCTGTCCCGCGGATTCGATCTTGACGTCGGCCGGCAGCGGCCACGCCTCGAGCGCTGCATGGCGCACGAAGTCGCCGGCATAGCCCGCGACGCTGAGCAGGGTGTAGCCCGAGAGAGAGGCCGGACCGGTGACCCCTCCATCCTTCGCCACCAGCGTCCAACGCTCCTGGGTACCCACCCCCGCGACGTCCGCCTGCGCAAGCGGCGTCAAGTGCAGCCGCGCGCCGTGCTGGAAAAAGAACGCATACGGGACGAAGGCCAGCGCCGCGTCGGGACTTGCGAGCTTCGCGAGACCACCTTGTTCGGTCGGATCGTAGACGGCAGCAAGGCTCGACGCCGGCCAACCGGCGTCGGCGACGGCGGCGGCCGCGAATTGCTCCACGAAAGGTTGAGCGTCGCCCGCGCCGCCCGGATAGCCGGGAGCGCAGAACACCAGGGTCGCGATCGAAGCCAGCAGTAATGTGCTCATGACCATAGGCTATCATTCTCGTGCACTGAGGTCCCAGCGGCGCGCATCCATCATGAACATGCTGTTTTCCCCCCGGCTCGTAGCCCTATTCCTACGCGTGCTGCAGGCGCGCCGCTGGATCGTCGCGCTGTTCGCGGTGCTCACGGCGGCAGGCATCTACGGGGCGCTGCGAATTCCCACCGATCCGGCCATCGAACGGTTGGTGGTGGCCGGCGACCCCGTGGCACAGGCGACGCGGGAGTTCGAGCGTGTGTTCCCCGAGGGCACCCAGGCATTGTTGATGCTCGAATCGGCGGACCCTTACAGCCCTGAGGCATTGCAAAGCGCTGACCGGCTCGAACACGAGCTCGGCGCGATTCCGAACGTCAGCGCTCACAGCATCCTCACTCTTCACCCCCCTGCCGGATCCTCCGGGACCATCGGTCCGGCAGACGCCGCGCGTACCCGGGACTTCGCGACCAAAACGGCATTGTTCCGGCGCGCAGGGTTGGTGGGCGAGCATTACCTTGGCATCGCACTCGAACTTCGCGTCGCCTCGTCGGCGGAACGCGACCGCGCATTGGCGGCGATCGACGCCCTGGTCGAGCCAATCGAGAAATCCGGCCACCCATTCAGCGACATCCGGCGCGTCGGCAGCCCATGGCTCGATGCCTGGCTCGAGCGCCAAACCGGCAGCGCCACGAAGAAGTTCATGCCGCTCTTCGGGATCTTTCTCATATCACTGGTGTTCATCGTGTACCGATCGTGGCGCGCACTGGCCGCGATCGTTCTCACGCTGGGTGCCGTCGTCGCGATGGCCGTGGGGTTGGCCGACCTTGTCGGCTGGACGAATTCCGTGGTGTCGACCATCGTGCCCCTCACCGTCATGGTCACGACAACCGCCACCCTGGTATACATCCATTCCCGGTTCATGGAGCCCGACGACGCGCCAACGCCGCTCGAGCATCAGGCGCGGACTCTCTCGAATAAATTTTTGCCCTGCACCGCATCCATGTTCGCAACCGCGGTCGGTTTTGCGGCGCTCGCGGTGTCGGAGATTCGCCCCGTCCGCGAAATGGGTTTGTGGACCGCTTGCGGACTGATCGTTGCATGGCTGAGCTGCTTCACGCTCTTCCCCGCGCTGCAATCGCTGCTGCGCACCCCAATGCGATCCGCCGCCGCACCGGTGGGCCGGTGGTTCCTCGCTTTCGTGGACATTTTGGTACCGCAGACGCGCCGTTATCGCTGGGCGTTGGTCATCGCGGCGATCGCGTTGATGGTGTGCGGAGCTGCGGCCCTGTTCGGCATCCCGGGCAGGCTCGATCCGCTGGCGCTCGAAACGGATGTTTTGACGTACGTCAATCCAAGCGAGCGCGTGGCGCAGGACACGCGCCGCTTTCAAGAGTCCAACGGACTCGACGTGACGGATCTGTGGCTGCAGACCCGGCCTGGCCATGCGCTGGATCCTGATTTTCTGAGGTCGGTGGAACTGCTGAGCCGCCGGCTCGAACAAAATCCGGGCGTCGATGCCGTGGATGGTCCCACCTCGGTGCTGCGATGGGCGCGTTACATCGAGTCGGGGTCGGACCAGCTGCCCACGGCCCCCGCAGACTGGCCCAAGTTGGCTTCGGACTTGGAGCAAATCCTGCTGACCGAACCGGCGGCGCGCAGCTACGTCGATGTCGCGGATCTGGCGAGCGTTCGCCTCACGATCCGCGGCCGCGCCGAGCTTTTCGGTCCCTCCGGCGCGATGCGCAAGTTCGTGCGCGACACTTGGGCCGAAGCCCAGGCAAGCGATCCCGCATTGCGCGAAGTTCGCGGCCGACTTGCGGGCAAGGGCGTGCTTTCGGGAGAAATCACCGAGCGACTTCTGCCGACGCTCACGCATAGCTTCGCGCTCACGGCGGGCGTCATTTTCTGCGGTTTTCTGCTGGTGTTCCGCAGTCCTTCTGCGCGTTTGATGACGATGATTCCGTCATTGTTCGCGATACTGACCGTGTTCATCGTCATGCGCGTGGCCGGGATTCCGCTGAACATCGCCACCATTCTCATCGGCTCGACCGTGCTCGGCGCGACCGAAAACGACCAGGTTCATTTCTTCTATCATTTCCATGAGGGTCAGGCGAGCGGTTCGACCGACGGCGCGCTGCGTCACGCGCTGCTGGTCGCCGGGCGCCCGATACTGTTCGCCACTCTCATCAATGCCAGCGGCTTTCTGGCGCTCGCGCTGTCGGACCTCCCGCCGATGCGCCAGTTCGGCATCGTGTCAGCCTCGGCATTCGTCCTGGCGCTGCTCGCGGATTTCACGGCGTTGCCGGCGGCGCTGTGGATTTTGAGCCGCTCTCGGCCGCTCACATCTCGTTGATACGCCACTCGCCGTTCATGTTGACGAAGTAGACGAGGCCGCCGGCACCGCTCTTCATGGCCACGGCGGCCTCCGCCATATTGCCGAATTTGGTTCCGGTGAGCGTAAAGGATTGAACGGCATCCGCCATGCCGCGCATCTGCTCAGGCGTGAATTGCTGCAGTACCGGGCGGAATTTGTCGCGGGCCGTCGAGGTGAGACAGTCGATGGCGGCGCGCCGGTCGCCCTGGCGCAGGGACGCCAGGTAATGATTCCAGGTCTTTTCGGGCGTCGCGAGCTCGGGATCGATCGCGGCGCTTCCAGAACCCTTGGCGAACTCATCGAGCAGGTCGCCGCGACAGGTGCTTTCGAGCTCCTTCGCCGCCGAAGCCTGCTGCGCGGGCGATGGTGCTTTGACGGCGGCCGGATCCCGGGGTTTGGTTTGTTCAAGCACCATCTGGTACTTCGGACTCTTCTCGAACGCCTCGACCCAGGTCTCGCGCGGCTCGCGCCAGCGGCGGTAGGCATCCGCGGATTCCTGCTTGAAGCCCGGAAGGTTCGCGTCGCACGTCAGCTTGATGACCAGAACCATCTGGATGTTCAGCAGTTGCTGCGCTCCCCCCGGGGGTGGGAGCTGGTCCTTCGTGGGCGGTTTTGCCGCGGCAATCAGTGCGCTCAAATCGGGTCGTGCGTAGGCGGCGGCACGGGCGGTCGCGCCCTGTTCGTCGGCGACGTCGGGATTCGCCCCGTGCGCCAGCAGCAGTTTGACGAACTCGGTTTGACTGTGACCGGACGAGAACACGAGCGCCTGCATCAACGGCGTGTTGTGCTTTCGACTGACGTGGTTCACGTCGGCACCGTATTCGATCAGCAATCGGGCGGCATCGAATTCGCCGGAATACACCGCGCAAAGCAGCGGCGTGCTGATCATGCTCGAATCGCTCGGCGATTCCGCATCCATCCTCGCGCCATACTCTTTGAGCAACTGCAGAGTTTCTCGATCGCCGCGCTTTGCCGCGAGGTACACGGGACTTGCGGAGGGATTCATTCCATAGCGGTCGGTGGTCCACCCGTTAGGATCGGCTCCGTGCCGCAACAACATCAAGGCGATGCCTGGCAGGTCGTATTCGGCGGCGTATTTCAAGAAGCCGGGATTTGCGACATCGATGCCTTGTCCGATAAGCTGACCGAGCCCCTGCGCATCCCGGGCGCGTAGGACCTTCCAAACCTGGGCTTCGGCGGTGACGTCAGGGAGCGCGGCCGGCGGCAACAGCAGCAACAGCAGCAACGTCGTCATCGCTGCAGCACGTGCCTTCAAGACGTTGTATGGTATTGCCATGAATGCCTTGGGCCCCAGCCTAGGCCGCGCATAAATCGGCTGCTAGGCGGTAGAGCACACTTTTGGAGCGGTGGAGCACCGGTCAAGAGGAGAAGGACTTTGTCCAAATCGAAATCGCAATGCGCCCACCTGAATTCCGTGAAACACGTCTCCCCCTCCGGTCGCGGCTGCGTCGAGTGCCTGGCAACCGGCGATACCTGGGTGCACCTTCGACTGTGCCGGACGTGCGGGCACGTGGGTTGCTGCGACGATTCCAAGAACCGGCACGCGCGCAAGCATTTCCTCGACGTGAGCCACCCGATCATCACCTCATTCGAGCCGGGCGAGGACTGGAGCTGGTGCTTCGTCGATGAAATCCAAGTCTTCCCGCCATGAGCGCATACGACGACGACAGGAGCATGGCCAACCAGCCGCTCTTCGCCGGCCGAAAAGCGCAGATGTTTCCGCAATTGACCTCCGCGCAGGTTGCCCGGCTCGCGGCGTATGGAACGCGCCTGCACAAGGGCAAAGGCGAGATACTCTCCGAGCCCGGGGATCGTCATCGCCCCATGCTCGTGGTTCTGTCCGGCAGCCTCGAAGTGGTGCAGCCGGGGATCAGCGGGGAGGCCTTGGTCGTCGTCCATACGGCGGGCAGCTTCACCGGAGAGATGAGCGCGTTGAGCAGCATCGGCAGTTTGGTGCGCACCCGCGTGCGAGAGGACGCCGATGTCGTGGCCATCCCGGAGGATCACCTGCGGACGATCATCCAGACCGACAGCGAACTGAGCGAACTGTTCATGCGTGCCTTCATCTTGCGGCGCGTCGGGTTGATCGCCTCGCAGACAGGCGACGTCATATTGATCGGTTCGAGCCATTCCGCCGGCACCCTTCGCCTGCAGCAGTTTTTGACGCGCAATAACTTTCCGTTCGCCAATCTCGACGTCGATGCAGATCCGGCGGTGAAGGGGCTGCTGGACCGCTTCCACATCAAGGCGGATGACGTCCCCGTGGTTCTCTGCCGCGGCGAAGTGGTGCTCAAGAACCCCAGCAATGAGGAGGTGGCGGCTTGCCTCGGGATGAATCAGCAGATCGACAACGACCGGGTGCGCGACCTCATCGTGGTGGGTGCCGGCCCCTCCGGGCTTGCCGCCGCCGTCTACGCCGCATCGGAGGGGCTCGATGTCCTGGTTCTGGAAACCGGGACTCCCGGCGGACAGGCGGGTTCGAGCTCGAAGATCGAGAATTACTTGGGATTTCCAACGGGTATCTCCGGCCTCGCCTTGGCGGGCAGGGCCCTGGTACAGGCGCAAAAATTCGGCGCTGAAATCAGGACGGCGTATTCCGCGATAAGGCTGCGGTGCGATGAGCGCCCGTACGCAGTCGAGTTCGGGCACGGACAGTCTGTGCGCGCCGGCGCGATCATCATCGCCACAGGAGCCGAATATCGCCAGCTCACGCTGCCGAACGCGTCGCGTTTCGTCGGCACGGGGATTTATTATGCGGCCACTGCGACCGAGGCGAGGCGTTGTGAAGCCAAGGAGGTGATCGTGGTGGGCGGCGGAAATTCAGCCGGCCAGGCCGCGGTATTTCTCGCCGGGAGCTGCCGTCACGTGCATCTGTTGGTCCGGTCAAAGGGGTTGGCGGACTCGATGTCCAACTACCTCATCCGCAGAATCGCCGAAGCTCCGAACGTGACGCTGCACGCCAACACGGAGATTGTCTCGTTGGAAGGACATGATCAGCTCGAACAAGTCAGTTGGCGCACCTCCCCGGACGATGCACGCGAGGCGCACGCCATCGGCCACGTATTTCTGATGACCGGCGCGGTCCCGAGCACGCATTGGCTGCAAGGTTGCATCGCATTGAACGACAAAGGATTTGTACGGACGGGATCGGATCTGAACGCAGTGGATCTTGGGCCAGGGAGTTCGGTCGGCGCTCGACCGCCGCAGTCGTTCGAGACCAGCCGACCCGGGATCTTTGCCGTCGGCGATGTTCGATGCGGCAGCGTCAAGCGGGTGGCCGCAGCGGTGGGCGAAGGCTCTGCTTGTGTTCAACAGGTCCATCAAGCGCTCCAGGCACGGTAGCGGCGTCATGGAAAAGAATATCTATCTCGAGGGTGTCGCCGCGCTCTACGCGGCGGAAGTTTTGGGCGAAGGATTGGCATCTCGATGGCTGGAGCTGAGTTCCGTGCCGGATCAGCGGTACAAGCTCGGCCTGTTCCTGCAGCTCGAATCCGAAGCCAAAGTGCGCCTCCGTCCGTTGCTGTCCCGGCACGGCCTGAGTCTGGTCGAGGACGAGCGGCAGCGCTCGGCAGGGGCCTCCGTAGCGGAAAAATTTGCGTCGATGCCGTGGGCCGCCGCGATGGCGGAGCTGGCAGTGTTGGCCGTTCCGTATCGCGACCGCTTTCAAGCGCTCGCGCACGCGGCTCCGCCCGAGGACGTGCCGCTGGTGAGCTTCATGGCCCACCACGAAGCCGCCGTCATCCGCTTCGCCGAGCGCGAGGCCCGGGGCGAGGGATCGCTGGAACACGATCTTTTGCCCATGTTGCTGTGCCCATTCGCGCGTCCGTGCTCATAGCGCCGCCGTCAGGGTGCTCCGTAGACGATCTTTCCGCCCACCAGGGTGAGCACGACGACCGTTTTTCCGATGACCTCGGACGGCACCGAAAAGATATCCTGCGACAGCACCGCGAGGTCGGCGAGTTTGCCGGCCTCCAAGCTGCCGACTTGCGTCTCCTCGAACGATGCGTAAGCCGATTCCCGGGTATAAGCGTCGACCGCCTGGACCACGGTGATGCGCTGCTCGGGCGTGTACACCTTGCCGGTTGGGCGCGCTCCCGCTTGCGCGGCGCCCACCAGCGGCAGATCGATGTTGTCGGCGGTGTCATCGGAGTGCCAGATCTCGCGCGTCACCGTCTCCCGGATCGTGTCGAACGGACTGGGAGGCCAGGCACACGGCCAATCGCTGCTGAAACCCATGACCACGCCATTCTTGAGAAACGTCTGCCACTGATCGCTGGGGGCCGATTCCTTCGGGTCCGCATTGGTGCCAAACTCACCGCAACAAAAGCCCGGTGACGTCACGTTGATGACCGAGAGCGCCGCGTAGCGCGGGAAGTCCTCGGCATGCACCGTCGAGCTGTGCTCGATGCGCAGCCGCCGATCCCTTGGCCCATTGACACGCTCGGCCTGCTCATAGGCGTCCAGAACCATGTGAACGGTATCGAATCGCGTGGCATGCGTCATGAGTTGATAACCGCGCCGATCCAGCTCCACGACCAGCGTCTTGAATTCATCGGATCGATAGACCAGCGGAGCGAGCAGCCCCGTGAATCCGTCGGCAAAGAATTTGACCAGGTTGGCCGACACCCACTCATCGTGGTATTTCGTTCGAGCTTCCTGCAAATCGGCGAGAAATTGCGGTGTGAGTCGATGCGGCACGGCAACGGCGCCAAACGCCGTGCGCGTTCGCACGGTCAACGCACCGCGGTCGCGGAGCGCCGCGTACAGTTCGATCTCCCGCAGATCGCCGGTCGCGTTGACGACGCTGGTGATCCCGAAACTGTTCAAATAGTGTGTGGCCTCCTGGATCATCGAAATCTGCTCTTCGGTCGACAATGCCGCGCGAACGAAGCGCTCCGCCGCCTCCATGGCCGCTTCGATCAATACTCCGGTCGGATGTCCGCTGGCGTCTCGAAACACGTTTCGTTCTTCGACCGGATCGGACAGAGGCTGGTCGGTGATTCCCGCAAGCATCAATGCCCTCGAGTTGAGCCACAGCGCATGCTCCGACACATTGTGAACGACGACCGGGCGGTCACTGACCGCTTGATCCAGAAGCTCATGGGTCGGTGAGAACGGCGGCGAGGTACTGAAGTCCATCCGTCCAAAAATGATTTTGTCGGCCGGATGCTGCGCGGCGTAGTTGCGAATCCGCTCGATCACGAGTGCGGACTTGTCGGGCAGGATGCTCGCTTCGGGCGTGGATAGATTGAATCCATGCAGGGCGAGCGATCCAAGCCACACGTGCGCGTGCGCATCGACGATGCCCGGAATCACCGTGCGCCCGTGCAGGTCGATGACGCGCGTCCCGGGCCTGCGCCTGGCGCTCAGTTCCTGATCGGTTCCGACGGCCTCGATTCTCGCGCCCCGCACATACAGCGCCTGAGCCCAGGGCGATTTCTCGGACCCGGTATAGATATGCCCGTGCACCAGCAACAGCTCGCCGGCGGACGCCCGCGCGCAAGGGCCCAGTCCCGCCAACAGGCCCATCACCATCCATGCTCGCGCGTTCATCGGCACCTCGAACTGAAGAAAACCTCTCTGAACCAACTCGACGAGTGGTTCGACAAAACACCACTCATTCTCGTCAAGCCCGAACCAACCGCAGGGCAGCGGCGCGGCGTCAGCGCGGCGCCTCTGCGCCCGCAGCCTGGTCGATGACGGCGAGGGCCGCCGCGACGCCCGCCCCGACATCGACCGCGTAGCCGAGCGAACACAGCGCCCCGCCAAGCGCAGTCAAGGCAACGACGGCATACATCGGCCTGGCGGTCGGACCCATGTGTCCGATCCGCAGCAGCTTGCCGAGGGTCTCGCCGCGCCCCGACGAAAATACGACGCCGTAGCGCGCGCGCGCGGCGGCCCTCAGAGCCGCATCGTCGATCCCGCTTGGAATCCGCACGGCCGTCGCCGTGGGCGATGCCGTTCGCTCGTCGGCGGCCCACAGATGCAGGCCCATCGCGAGTACACCGGCCCGGCACGCGCTCGCGGTAACCGCATGACGGTTCCAGACGTGCTCAGGGCCTTCGGCCAAATAGAGGTCGAGCGCCGCATCCAGGCCGTTGATCTCGGCGACGGAGGGCGTGAAGGGGAACGGTCGATCCCGGCGCCAGGCATTTTCCCAGTCGAGGACGCTCAAGATCGAGTCGCGCGGGGCGTGCGGATTCTTTTTCATTTTGTCCCACGCGCGCGGTGTCACACCGATGAGCGACAGTCCCGGCGGGCAGCCCAGACACTTGTTCGGCCCGGTGACGAAGAAATCGGATTGACTCGTGTCCGGATCGATATCCATGCCCCCGAACGACGAGACCGCATCGACCAGCAGATACGCGTCGTGTGCCGCGACGATCCGGCCGATCTCGGCAACCGGATTGATGGTCCCGGACGGCGTGTCATGGTGACAAACCGCAACGACTTTGATGTCGGGGCGCTCCTTCAGCACTGCCGCGACGCGCGCCGGATCGATCACGTGGTCGAACGGCACACGGATTTCCAGCAATTCACCGCAGTAACGCTTGGCCCAGAAGCCGAACCCCGCCCCATACACCCCGGACACGAGATTGAGCACGACGTCTTCCTGCGCGATCAGCGACGCCGCACCGGCCTCGAGTGCCAGCACCGGTTCGCCGTGAAGGATCACGGGCATGTGCCGCGTGCGGAGGGCCGCGCGCAGCTTCTCGACGACCCGTTCGTAGAACATCAGGAAGGCGGGATCGTAGTCGTAGAGAACCGGACGCGAGAGCCCGCGCAAGACCTGCGGATACGCATCAACGGGCCCTGTCGTCAGAGTGAAGATCGGCTCCTGGTCGGGTGTGATGGACATGGTCGCTCCGCAATCTGATCGTTCTTCAGCGCTCGCCGCGCACGTAAGGCAAGCCCAATGCCGGCGGCAACAGGCTGTTTCGGGCAAAGATCACCAGTACCATCATCACGGCGGCAAAGGGCAGCATTTGCACCACATCGGTCGGCACATTGATGCCGGCAACCTGCAAAGCCGTCGTCATCGCAAGGCTGACCCCGAACAAGGCAGCGCCGATCAGCACCCAGAGCGGCCGTCCGCGGGCCAACATTGCAAGCACGATGCCGATGACGCCGGCGCCGCCGGTCATGAAGGGCACGAACTGCCCCGCGCCGACGTTCGCCATGTACGCGCCGCCGACGCCGGCGAGAAAGCCCGTGCTCATCACGGCGAGCGAGCGGGTGCGCACGACGTCGACGCCGGCGGCGTCGAGCGCGGCAGGTTTGTTTCCCGCCGCCTCGAGACTCAGCCCTAGGTAAGTCGTGCGAAACATCCAGCCGAGGACAGCAACCAGGATCAGGCTGAGGTATACGAGCGGATTATGGCTGAACAGTCCCTTGCCGAGCACGGGAATCTGCTTCAGGATCGGCAGCGCGAGCACGGGGGCCGCGGAAAGCCGCGGATAAGTGCGGCTGAACTGCACGAAATGCAGCAGCGAGGTGAGACCCTGCGATCCGACCGTCAGGGCGATGCCGATGACGATCTGATTCAGGCCCCGTCTTATGCAGAGGAGCAGCGCGATGAACGCAACCGCCATCCCGCCGGCGCCGCCGGCCAGAAACCCGAGCCAGAAAGAGCCCGTGTGATAGGTGGCGAGGAATCCCGCATAGGCGCCGAACAGCATCATGCCCTCGAGCCCGATATTCAGCACGCCGGCCTTTTCCGAGATCTGCTCGCCGAGCCCGGCGAGCAGCAAAGGCAGCCCGGCGGTCACCGCGCCGAACAACAGCGACACCAGGAATGGCTCGGTAAACAATGCATTCATGAGTTCACGCCGCCAACCGTTTGCGGCGGGATTGATCGAGGTATTCGACCACTGCCAGGAACAGCAGCAAGAGCGCCACCAGCACGAGCACGTAGTGCTGCGGCACGCCGATCCTGCGTGCCGCCGTTTCGCCGCCCACCGTCAGCGCGGAGAAGAACAGCGTGAAGCCGATGACCGCATATCCATTCAATCTCGCCAGAAATACCAGCGGGACAACCAGCAGTCCGAATGCCGGATTCCAATCCGCGCGCACAGTACCCCACACGCCAAGCACCTCGACCGCGCCCGCGAGACCGATCAGCCCTGCGCTCAGCGCGAATGCCGCATAGGTCAGCCGTTCGACGCGCAGCCCTGCATGGATCGCGGCGCTGCGATTGTCGCCGAGCACCTGCAGCTTCAAACCGAAGGCCGTTCGAGTCATCACCCAATGGGTCAGCACGACCGCAAGGACCGCGAGCAGCAGTCCGCAGTGAATCGTCGTATCGAACAGGCGCGGCAGCCGGCCCTCGACCGGCAGACTGCGGGTCTGCGGCACCGTCGTATCGGGATCATTCACGACGAGCTTGATCAGCACATTCGCCAGGCTGGTGCCCAAGAAGCTCATCATCAGCGTCGTGATGATCTCGTTGATTCCGTAACGCGCCTTGAGCAGCGCCGGAAGCAACGACCACACCGCGCCGACCAGCGCGCCCACGATCAAGCAGACGATGAGCGTCGGAATGCGCGGGAGATACCCGCTCAGCACCGGCGCGAGCGCGGCGCTGGTCACGGCTGCCAGCAGAAACTGGCCGTCGCCGCCCAGATTCCAGATGCCCGCGCGAAACGCGACGATCAGGCCCGCGGCAATCAGCAGCAACGGCGCCATACGGGTCAACGTTTCTTGTACACCGCCCCACCGGAAAAGGCTTCGCTCCAACACGTAGCCGTAGTACTCCAACGGATTCTTGCCGAGGACGAGCAGAATCAGGCCCCCGGCGCAGAGTGCCAAGACCACGGGCACGAGAACCCTCATGGCCGTCGCGTGCCCTCCTTCGGCACCCTCGGCGTCGGCTATCATGCCGCCGCCGCGCCGGTCATCAGGCGCCTGACCTTGTTCGCCGCTTGCGAGTCGTTGTCGCAGATACCCGCCAACCGGCCTTGAAACATCACACCGATGCGATCGCTGATCTCGAGCAATTCTTCGAGATCGGTCGAGATCACGATCATGGCGACGCCGCGGGCGGCAGCCGCGGCGATCCGGTCGAGCGCGAGGCGCTGGTTCTGCAGGTCGAGTCCGTAGGTCGGCTTGTTGAGAATGGCGACATTGGCCTCGGCGTCGAGCTCGCGCGCGAGCAACACCTTTTGGATATTGCCGCCGGAGAGCTTGCCGACCGGCGTGCGCTCCGAGGGCGTACGGATATCGTTGCTCAGGATCTTCTCGCGGGCGCTGCGCTCGATGAGCTGCCAATCGGTGATCCCGCGCCGCCAATACGGCGGCGCACCGATCTCTTTGAGCACCAAATTCGTCGCAACGGAGAGATTGCGCACGGTGCCCTCACCCAGGCGGTCGTCGGTGACATAACGGATGCCCCGCTGCCGCCGTTCCGGCACGCGCCCCCGGGTGACATCGCAGCCTTCGAGCATGATCTGTCCGTGCCGCGGCGGGCGCTGGCCTGCGAGCACTTCCGCGAGATGTTTCTGGCCGTTGCCGTCCACGCCGGCGATTCCGAGCACTTCTCCCGGCCACAAATCGAAGCTCACTGCCTGCAGCGCCGTCTCGGCGAAATCAGGCTCAGTGCCGAGCGCGCGTACTGAGAGTCTCGCAGGCGCGTTGCGATCCAGCCGATGCGGTTCGTGCAGACCGCGCCCGAGCAGAAGCGTCAGCTCCTCTTCGACGACCGCGCCGGTGCTCTCGCCGAACATCATCCGAATCACCGACTCGGTTCTTTGGGCTTCGCTCATCGCCTGCAGCTGCTGCGGATCGATCTCGCCCGCGAGCCGCCCGAGCCGAAGCACCGAAATGCGGTCGCCGAATTCGTATGCCTCGAGCAATTTGTGGGTGATCAGAATGAGCGCGACACCCCGGTCCCGCAGGCGACGCATCATGCGTCCGAGATCAGCCACGCCTTGCGGCGTGAGCATGGAGGTCGGTTCGTCGAGCAGCAGCAGCTTCTCATCGCGCCACAGGGCACGCACGATCTCCACCTGCTGCTGCTCCCCGAGG
>Ga0302320_10014491_pt1 | contig 16310 bp, 11 predicted proteins | sample Bog_T0_3_FD_202130 | JGI IMG/M metagenome (GOLD analysis project Ga0302320, IMG submission 202130) | Peat permafrost microbial communities from Stordalen Mire near Abisko, Sweden - Bog_T0_3 | ecosystem: Environmental > Terrestrial > Soil > Wetlands > Peat | place: Sweden: Abisko, Stordalen Mire... | reverse complement strand
CGTTGGGCGTGCCGAGAAAGACTGCCTTGTAGGTGTGGCTGCCCACGCCGGGGCGGAATTTGAATACCGCCGTCCCAGCGCTGGTGATTTGCGCCGTTGCCAGCACATTGATGTCAGTGCAGTGGGTTGCCGCAGCGTTACAGAAGTTGACCTGGCCCACGGTGACCGGAGTGGTCCCCACCAGCACGGTCGCGGTGAGTGTGACGACGCTGCCGGAGGTCAGCGTGGTGACCGCGCTGCCGCCGGAGGCGACTGCGAGCGTCGTTGTGGTTGCCGCAGGCTGTGCCCACGCCTGGCCCGCACCGCCGCTCGTCGCGATTGCAGCTATGACCAAGATGAGAAGACACTTTATACGGCCGCCTGAAAGCGGACTGAGATTGTCTTTGACCACCGTTTCTCCTGGGGACCTGAGAAATCATGGTTAGGAGGATTATATTCCCTATGGTCCAAGGATGGACAGTTTTTCTCGCTCGTCGCGGACAGCGTGGATTGACCCTGACCTCTTGTTTGAGGAACGGGGCGGCACATTACTTTACGCTGCTGTCTAATCTATGGTTGGCGAATGTTTTTCAGAGTCTCGGCGCTGCTCCTGGCGCATCACCGGCAACCGGAAGTTACTTCTTAGTCAGCGATGTACTTAACGACGATGGGGGTTGATCCTCGTCTGATTCCAATTCCTCAACTTTAACGACCTGGGGCAGTGTGGCAGTTTAAAATGTTCAAGGAACAGGCCAGAGCGAGACGGCTGGGCTGAGAACAGGAGCGGTGCAACCTGCACCTCAGCCCCCTGCGCCGAATGGTCGTAAACTCCGTTGTGACCATGGGTTCTCAAGCATTTCAAGAGGCATTCAAGTGAACGAACTGGAGCAGTATCAGCGGATGCTTGCCGTGGCTTTAGAGGAAGCGCGACAGGGCCTTGCCGAAGGCGGCATTCCCATCGGAGCGGCGCTGTTTACGCGTGCCGGCGAGTTGCTCAGCCGCGGCCGCAATCGCCGCGTGCAACAGGGCGATCCCAGCGTGCACGGCGAAACCGACGCCTTCCGCCGCGCCGGCCGGCAACGCAGCTATCGCAACCTCATCATGGTCACCACCCTGGCGCCTTGCTGGTATTGCAGCGGCCTGGTCCGCCAGTTTCGCATCGGCACGCTGGTGGTGGGAGAGAGCCGCAACTTTCCCGGCGGCCTCGACTGGCTGCGCGAAAACGGCGTTCACGTCATCGACCTCGACAGCCAGGAATGCCGCGAGCTGATGGAGGGATATATCAAATCCCATCCGGAAATCTGGAATGAAGATATCGGCGAAGCGTGAGAAAAGCAGGGAATAGGGAATAGGGGAACGAGTGAATAAGTGAATAAGTGAATAAGTGAAGAAGCGAATAAGTGAATAAGTGAATAAGGGAATAGGGAATAGGGAACAAGTTCCGGTAAGCCTGTCGCGGGGGTTCGCTCGCAGATTATCGCGCCGGCGACGTTGCAGCCGCCGATTTTCGACGTACTCCGATTCGCGCCGCCAACTGGAGCAATCGCTCGTCGCCGTCGCGGGGCGCCGCCAATTGCATGCCGCTTGCCGCGCACGGTATGGCGATTGCGGGTGCGCCGGCAAGGCTCAATGGCGCGGTATAGCGCAGCAGGCGACCACGTGTCTTGCTGTGGTTGGCGCCGGCCTCAAGCCGCGCAACCGGAGCACAGGGCAGCAAAATCAATTCCTGTGCCGCCAATAACTCGTCCATGCGCGCCTGAAACTCCGCGTGACGCCTGCGCAATTCGGCAATCTCCTCCGCCGTGATATTCGCGCCCCACTCCAGCCTCTCGCGAATCGCCGGCTCAAAATGATAGAAGTGGCCCGCATGAAGACGTGCCGCCTCCCACGCCTGGATGGCTGCAAAAATTTCAACCGAATCCCGCCACCACTCCGGATCGATGGCGTGCGCTTCAAGGCCGAGAGCTTCCAGTTCGCGAATGGTCTCTTTGAATGCGTTCGCGACGGCCGGCTCGCAATCCTCGAGAAGCGTGCCGGCGATAAAGGCGAATCGTGTGAAGTCCCAGACCGGCGCCGGGTTGATTGCGGAGAATGGAGCAGCCAGGAGGGGCGCATCTGCCAGGTCGCGAAACAGCCAGCCCATGGTGTCGAAGGATTGGGCAAGATGCGCTGCTCCGCGCCAGTCTCCGCGGCCCAGCGTGGCGCGGTAACCGGCCAGCCCGCACAGCGCGGCGGGAACGCGAATCGAGCCCCCGGTGTCGGTCCCGATCGCGGCCACAGCCGAACCTTCCCGCACGCTGGCTGCGGCGCCGCTTGAAGAACCGCCGGTCAGCGCCTGCGGATTGCCGGGTTGATGACAGTTGCCGAACTCCGGATTCTCGCCTGTGATTCCATATGCAAGTGGATGAAGGTGGGTCTTGCCCGTGATGACAGCTCCGGCTGTCCGCAACTGCTCCACCAGCCAGGAGTCGCGCTGGGCGTTGCCATGCAAATGGCGATAGAATTTGACCCCGCAACTGGTCGGAGCCCCGGCCAGATCGAAACAGTCCTTTACTGAAATCGGCAATCCCCATAGCGCGGAGCGGCCATCTCCGAAAGGTCCGCCATCGCCGCCCGGATAGCTCTCTACTCGCGCCGCTTCAGAGCGCGTCCACGCAGCGTCCTGCCAAAGATAGGTGTTGTGGTGGTGATTGCTGTTGGAATTTATCAGGGCCTGTTGAACGAGCTCAGAGGGCCGCGAAACTCCTGTAGCCAGCGCGTGACGCAGGTCGCGGATCGTCCACGGAAGATTTGGCATACAGACATCTTATGCGGTGAAAACAGGATTCGCGGCAGGGATTTTTTCCAAGGCGCGCCGGCGGCGAGCGTGCCGACCCACCCATCGGACAAAAACAAAGACGTCCGATGGATGGGGCACAGTTTCGTTCCCCATGGGCCGGCTTTGCGTGCCGACCCACCCGTCGGACAAAAACAAAGACGTCCGATGGATGGGGCACAGTTTCGTTCCCCATGGGCCGGCTTTGCGTGCCGACCCACCCATCGGACAAAAACAAAGACGTCCGATGGATGGGGCACAGTTTCATTCCCCATGGGACGGCTTTGCGTGCCGACCCACCCATCGGACAAAAACAAAGACGTCCGATGGATGGGGCACAGTTTCATTCCCCGTGGGCCGGCTTTGCCGGTGGAGGACTAAAAAATCAGAAGTCCAGGTGCAGCGACATCTGAACCTGTCGTGGCGCCCCGATGGTGTGCGTGACCACACCAATGCCCGCCGCGCAGTTGTAAAAGCTGGTGTTGGTCTGGGACCCATTTCCGGCGCACCCGGTGGGCAGCGGGGTCTCGCCGACAGATGGGAAAGAGTTGTAGTTCACGTTCTCAGATACCTCATTGCCGGGAATGTCGAAGCTGGAGGTGTTAGTCAGGTTGTAGACATCGAAGGTGTACTTGAGGCTGTACTTTTCCTTGTCGAAGCTGGTCACCTTCTCGAGCGAGGCATCGGCGCGCTTCTGAAAGGACTGCCGGAAGATGTTGCGCTGGCCGGTGGTGAAGCCGGTCTCGAACGTATCGGAAGTTGGGACGGCGCCGCCGAGGCCGCCCGCCGGGATCAGGTCGGGGCCGAAACAGCCGATCTTGAGGGCTGCCCCGGCGCCGGAGGCGGGATTGAAGAACGCGCCTGAATGCCCGGTCTTGGCGCTTTTCGCGGTGCAGCCGTTGATCAGCGGCACGATCGGGTTGTTGATGCCGTCGGCGGTGGAGTAGTAGACGCCTGCGATCGCGCCGGTGAAGTCGATGACGCTGTAAGGCTGGCCGCTCTGCAGCACGGTTGTGCCCACCAGCGACCAACCGTCAATGAACTTGCCTTCCAGTGAGGACTCGCTGGCAAAGTTGCGAAGAGCGAAGGCAAAGTCGAGGTTGACTACATGGGTCCTGTCGAAGTCGGCCGATGCGTAGCCGCTGCGCAGGTTGAGAGGATTGTCTCCGTTGTAGAACAGGCCCAGTCCGCTCTGTTCGTCCAAAGCGTGGGACCAGGTGTAGGAAGCCCCCACTTGAACGCCGTGGCTCATCCGCTTGTCGACATGCACCTGGAGGGCGTTGTAGGCATCCACGCCCGCGGCCTTGTAGTCGATGGACTCGGCTGCGTATCCAACGTACGGAACGCGCAGGTCCACGTTGCCGCCCTCGTAGTTGTAGAGGTAACCGGGTCCGGTGGCGGTGTTGGCTCCGCAGCCAGTAAGGGACGCGCCGCCGACAGTGTAACCGTAACTGCAAGTCTGCTGATAAGCGCCGCCGGCGAGAGTTGGAGCGGAGGGTGAAGCGATCTGGGGCTGGTTGAAGGGCACTGGAATGACCTGGTGACGCCCCACATTGCCCACGTAACCGATCTCGACGGCCAGGTCGGCGCGCGGTTGCCATTGGACATCGAGCGTGTAGTTGATCGTGTAAGGCAGCTTGTTGGCGCGGTCGTAAACGCCCAGCGAAATCGGTTGGCCGTTGTTGATAATCTCCCCGTTCGGAGTCGTGGCGGATACCGGGCAAACTCCTGAGACGCCCGCATAGCCCTGGTTCAAGATGCTGCAGGCATTGGGAAGGAAGCTGCTGAGATCCGAGGCCTTGGGGCTGGTGGGAGCGGTGTACTCAAGGGCGGCGCCATACGGATACTCGAGGTCGCCTTCGGAATCTGTTCCCGCCGAATGTGAGCCGCCGCAGGTGGGGATATAGCCCTGATAAAAGTACAACGATGAGGATGGGCAGCTTGAGGCGTTGACGAAGGGAAGCTGCTGATTGGCGCCAAAGGGCCCGCCGGTGACAGTGCCGATGGCGTAGCCGGGCGAGAAGTAACTGAATAACTCGCCGCGGTCGTAGTAGATGCCTCCGCCCGCGCGGACTACCACCTTGCTGTGGAATATTGCGGGCTGCCAAGCCGCGCCTACACGGGGCGCAATGCCCCACTGGCGGCCGGTCAGAGTCGTGGGGCTCACCCCCGCTGTGCCGTTGGCGTTGTTGCCGGCGATGATCAATCCATATTTGCCGTTGAATGAGTCGTTGGCGGCTGTGTAGCCATAGAACTTCGGATCGAAGTTGAACATGCGGCCATACTTCTCTGTGAGTCCCGCATCCCAGTCGTAGCGGACGCCGGCGGTAATCGAAATCGTCGGCGTCAACTGAAATTTATCCTGCACATAGGTGCCGAGCTCGTTGGCGCGATAGTAGCGGCTGGCGTTGCCTTGCAGGAACGAGCTGACGTAGAAGCCCGTCGATGCGTCGCCCGGAGTCACCTGTCCCTGAATCATCTGGCTGAGGTCATCCGTGGCGATTGTGCCCGTGCCGGTGCGCCTGTCGATGGTATTGAGCTGGGTGTAGGTGTAATTGGCGCCAAAGCTGACCGTGTGCTTGCCGAGTATCCAAATGGCGTTGCCCGAGGGCGCCAGGCGATTCTGGAACATGCCGGTGTTGGAAGCCTGTCCTTCCGCGTTGGGACCGATATTGGTGATTGCGTCTGCAATTCCTTGGGGCTGATAGTTTCCCAGTACGTTGTAGATGGATACGCCGGGGAAGTAATTCGAACCGAACATGTAGATGGATCCGGGCGCGTACGTCCCGCCGGGGATGGAACTGGGGCCGAACGGCTGCTCATTGTCGGCCCAGTCCTTCTCGCGCAGGATGCCGAGTGTCTGGGTGGTGCTCAGGTTGGGCTTGATGATGTAGGTATTGATGATCGAGGCGACCTGCGCGCCGGAATCGAGATGCTCGGTGAAGCCGGGAACGCTGGAGTAGGAGTACGGCGCGATAGTTGGATCGTGCTGATAGAAGTACTTGAGCGCCAGCGTGTCTTTCTTGCTGGCGTTGTAATCGAGATTGGCAACTGCAATATCTGCCGTAAATCGGCCCGTTCCGGGCAGAAACGCGTTGTCGATGTGTTGAGCGGTGGGCGGAGTGCCGTTGAGCGCATCGTTGGGGATGAGCCACTTGCCGGGCTCGCCGGGCAGCGAGGGCGAGTTAAACAAGGCGAGAGCAGTAGGGTCGACGGTGGCGGCAGTGACCGGGTTGCCGATGAAGCCGGTGTTGGGATTGCTGGTCCCGAATGCGTTGTTGGAGAGAGTCGCTAAATCCGCCGGATCGCGGTTATTGTCTTGCAGGCCGACGGGAACGTCCAGCAGCGAGTCGCCAATCTCCTGGTCTGAGACGTGAAGATGCTGATATGCAAGGTAGCCGAAGAGCTTGTCCTTGACGATGGGGCCGCCAAATGCGCCGCCAAGCACCTCGCGGTGCAACTGCGGGACTTTATCGGAGGAGGGAATGTCGGGGTCCTGTTTGAAGAAGAACGGCGCGGCATTGAGCCAACTGGTGCCGTGATGAATGTAGGCGGTGCCATGTATGGCATTGGTGCCGGAGGCGGTGCTGACATCGATGTGCGCGCCGGAGGTGGAACCCTGCTGCGCGTCATACATCGAGGCATTGACGCGCACCTCTTGAAGCGTCTCGGGTGCGGGAGTGGGAAGCGCATTGCCGATGGAGAGATAAATCGAAGCCGCGGTTGGAATGACGCCGCCTGCGCCCAGAGTGCTGGAAACACCGGTCGAGTTGATGACGCGCGCTGAAGGCACCTGGCTGGTACTCTTGCCGTTGAACAGGTTGCTGATGTCCACCCCATTCAGCGAAAAACTGTTGCTGGTATCGCGCTGCCCGTTGGCCCATATCGGCGCGTTGCCCAGTCCTGAATTGGCGCCCGTTCCGCCGGAAAGTTCCGCGCTTACGCCGGTGGATTGAGTAGCCAGTCCCGTGAAACTGCCGGTCGGCAGGGGCGTGGCGGAGATCTGTGTCGTCTCCATCACGTAGCCGTTGGTGGTGTCCACCGCATTCATCAAAGGCGCGGCTTCCACCTCCACTGTCGTGGTGGTCTGGCCCACTTTGAGCGAAGCATTCACCGTGGCCGTACGGTCGGCTTGCACGGCGATGTGCGGAGTCTTCTGCGCCTCGTAGCCCTCCGCCCCGTAGGTCAGCGTATAGAGGCCGATGGGCAGATTCACAAAATTGTAGCTGCCGGTACCATTGGTCCTGGTGGTGCGCGTCAGCGAGGTCGCCTCGTCCACTGCCGTGACCGTAGCATTGGGAATCACGCCGCCCGACGCATCCGTGACTTCGCCGGTGATGCCGCCAAGCGTCTGCTGTGCCAACAGGGAGCAGCTACACAGCGCAACGGCTGCCAGTACTGCCAGCAGCCGCGGAAAAAGAGAATGGAGATTTGGAATCGAGTGCCTCAAAGGACTGACCTCGGAATAGAGATATCCCCATAGTTTTTTGAGACGTAAAAAAGCTTGAAAAATGAGAAATCCGTCGTTCAGGGCCGTATCAGCCTAAAAAACAGGAAATGAAAACCGCCATGAGATCTGAGCGTCTCTGGGTCTGATCCTGCGCACACTACGGGGTAGGTACAGATTAAAGGGCGCGACATAAGTTTCCTATAAGATTTTCTGTGGATTTTCGGGCCGTTCGCGGGCATCAGGCCGGCGGCAATCAAGAAACGCGGGCCCGAACGATTCTGAAGCCGGCCGCCAGCCGAGGCCACCCCTGGCACTGCCGGCTGCTTATCCGCTGCCGCGGCTCGAGGAGCGTAAATGGCTCAAATTCCAGCATAATACCGGCAAAATCGCAGCCAAAGCTCACGCTATCAAGGCGCGCGATGTTGCGCGCCTGGCCCGCTGCCGCACGCGCCTTGCGGAACGCCGCAAGCTCCTCCGGACCATGCAGATTTTACGTCACTCCGAACCGCATCCCGTGTGGCCCGGCCCAGAACATTTCGACCAGTTTTTCCACATCGTTGCCGACAGGGCCTCTTCATAAAACGCATAAAGCGCGCCCAACTGCGCAATCACATCCGCGTCGCTGACGATGATTGGGCCCTAAAAAAGCTCCCGGCTGGGAAGTATCTGCGTGGCCAGCGCCGCGAGCGTTTCTTCCGGCGATTCCAACTCTGCCAATTGCAATTGAATGCAGCACGCGAAAAGGAGATTTTTCTTTTGAGACTTTGCCGCTGCCAAGTTAGCATGAGCCATGTTCAGAGTTCTTTGGGCGGCGCTTGCGGGCCTTGTCCTCATTGCGTACTTCCGCGCTTTCTCATACTCCGATTCCGATTTCAGGTGAAAGCCATGATTCCGCGAGCCGCAAAAATTGCCCTGGTTGCAGGAATCGCTCTCTTTTATTCGATTGTCGTCTTCAATAACCTCACCGACCCCGATTCAAACTATCAGTTCGTTCGCCACGTTCTCATGATGGACACGACCTTCCCCGGCAATCATGGCCTGTGGCGTCAAATCAATTCTCCTGCCATTCATGTCGCTTTTTGCGTGACCATCATTGCGTGGGAAGTCGTTACCACTGTGCTGTTGTGGTGGGGCGTGGTGCGGCTGTTGCGCGCTCTCAATGCCAGGGCAAGTGCGTTTCATGCGGCCAAACGGCTGTCGATCCTGGCACTCACGCTGTCGCTGCTGATGTGGCTGGTGGCTTTTCTCGCGGTAGGCGGAGAGTGGTTCCTGATGTGGCAGTCGCACGCGTGGAACGGCCAGGAAGCGGCATTCAGGAATTTCGCGGTGGTGAGCCTGGTGCTGTTGATTCTGTCGCAAACGGAGACTGAAACTCACTCCTGACCCGCTTAGTTTGCAACCACCGTTGCCTTTTTCCTTCGCAGCGCGTACCAGCCAAGGCCCAAAAGAATGTAACCGAGGTAGATATAGGGAATGCGGGCATGAACCGGATCGGATGCGGACTTCAGATCGAAGAGTGCGATCAGGACGATAACGGCGACGGTAAAGAAACTGGTGATTGCCACAAGATGCGAATGTTGCCCCAATGCGCGCCGCGCGAAGGGCAGCGCCAGCGCTACCAAAGCATAGGCCGTGAGAAAGCCGAAGACCGAGAGCGAGCCGAGAAGATCGTACATGGAGTAACCGGTTACGCCACGCAGAGCCATGGCGGCGACGGCGGTGAACATGAGCAGCGTCGAAAGCATCACGGCTGCTCCCGGCGTTCCATGGCGTGGGCTTGTTCGTTCGAGAGCGGCGGGCAGCAGCCCGCCGTGCGCCATGCGCATGAGAACTCGCGCGGCTGCGGTGGAGCAGGCCAGCACGCAGGCAAACATGCTGACGAACGCGCCGAAGTCGATAGCGACCCCGAGCGGCGATACGCCGGCCTTGGCGGCGAGCAGGTGGAGCGGGCTGGTGGAGTCACTGAGCGCGCCGGATTGGCCGCGGAAGCCAAGCACCTCAGAGTACGCGCAGAGCATGAAGAAGACACCGGCGAGCAACGCGCACTGCAATACCGCGCGGGGAATGGTACGAAGAGGCTCGCGCGCTTCGCCGCCCAGGGTGGTTGCACTTTCAAAGCCCACGAAGCTGAAGATGGAGAGAACGAGGGCGGGTCCCATTGAGGAAAAGGAAGCGCCCCGCAGACGGAATTGGCTGGCGTCGAGCCGGAAGCCGATGTGCATGGGAAGGAGTAACAGCACAGCCAGAATGAGGGTGACAGAGACTGCTTCAATCCACAGCATGACTTCGGCGGAGAGCTTGACATCGCGGTAGGCGATGAAGCCCGCTACGGCGCAGACCACGGCGAGCGTGGGAACGGCCGGCGGCGCCCAATGGAAAAACTGCTGCGACAGCACCGATGCATAGTAGAGCGCTCCACCTGCAACAGAGGCGCCGGTGGCAAGATAGGCGAGCAGAAGGCCCCAGGCCGCAAGGACGCCGAAGACCGGCGGCAGCGTGTTCGCCGTGTAGGTGTAGAGCGATCCCGGCGATGCAGAAAGCCGCGCGAAGCGGCTGACGCAAAAGCCAACCAGCAGCATGGAGCCCGTTGCCAGCAGATAAACAAACCATGTGGCGTTGCCGGAAAGAGCGAAAACCAGCGGGATTGTAAGGGAGGCAGATGTGCTGGGCGCCATGGCGGAAACCGATTGGGCCAGGGTTTCAACCGGGCCAAGCACTCCCGCGCGCAGGCCGTAGTTCTCCGCCGCGCCCTCACGCGCGTACACTTCGCTCCTCGTGCTGATCTGGCGCGCCACGGCTCTGCCTTTCGTTCCGGATAGCGATCACCGCTCGATGGTGGCCTCGATATAGCCGTGCGGCTCGTCGACAGGTACGAAAATATGGTTTGGATTATCTTGCCCGAAAGGGCTCAGGTCCGCAAGCAGATGGTGCAGGTTGGGCATGGTGAGGTGAATCCGCGCAATCTCCGGCGCTGCCGCGAGCGCAGCTTTCCCCATGTCAAACAGCGTGTGCTGCACGCTCATGCTGTGGTGTGCGGCAAACTCTCTCAGCAGCGCCGCCACAATGCGCGCGCGAGCCTCGGCATAATCCGGAGCGGACACGGCATAGTCCCATTTCACGGTGGCCCGCGTTCCAAATATGCGATCCGTGGCCGGCTTGAGCGTGGTCAGCTTGTCCTTGATGTAACCGGTAAATGCCGATTTCGTTGTCTTCAAAATCGTCAGGCCGTCCACTCCGGATGAGATCGTCCAGATGCCGCGCCTTTCGCGCTCTGCATGTACCGTCTGCAACTCCGGACCACCCAGCTTGAAGGTGGTCCCGTCGGGCGCGCCATCCACAATCAACCGCTCCCAGGCGTCTTCTTCTATCTCCACGCTCACCTTTGAAACCTGCGGATTGTTTTCGAGCAGGTAGTCGCCCAGTTCCATCGCAAACTCTTCGATGGTCGCGGCCTTCGAACCGCGCGCAATCGAGTAAACTGTGTTTTTCATCGTGTCGGTGGGCAAAATGCTGCTGTTATCCGCTTCGGTGAAGGCGGTCTCGAACTCCCCATGCAGCAGTACGCGCACGGTCCATTCGTTGAAGTCGTGACGGTCTCCCTGGCGCGTAATCCGCGACAGCCGCACGCGCGATTTTCCATAACGATTCTCACCCAGTCTGGCCATCTCTCAGCTTCCCTCTTTCAGCTTCCCCGATAAGTTGTGTAGCTGTTGTCGCTCAACAGCAGCGGCAGGTGATAATTGGCCTCGCCCCCGCAATTGAATGTGATCGAGATCTCCGGATAGATGCCCGTTCGGCCCTGGCCCTCAAGGTAAGCGCCGGTGGAAAACGTGAGCCGGTAGACGCCGGCCTCGACATCCTTCGTCAAATCCCGGCAACGGCCGTCCGCGTCGGTCGCGCTCGCGCCAACCTCGACCCATTGACCGGCGTCGCACCTTTCGGCTTCGCGCCTGTCAGTTTCGCGCCGATCGGCTTCGCGCCGATCGGCTTCTGACCTGTCTGGTCCGCGTCTGGCGGCTTTGCGTCTGGCGGCTTCGCGCCTGTCAGCCTGGCGCCTGTCGGCTTCGCATCCGTCGATTTCGCTTTTGTCGACTGCTCGTTTCTCGGCTTCACGTCTCTCCAGCCGGATTCGAACGCCGGCGGCCGGCTTGCCGAGTACTGCATCCAGAACATGTGTCGTGATTGCGCTCATTCTATCAGCCACTTTCCTAAACGAATCTGGGTGATCTGTCGCTGCTGTTCGGCAGCCTCCCGCAACTCCGCGCCGCGTTCGCCGGCCAGACGGCGATTCAAAATTACCAGCATCTCCTCCGCGCTCTTACCCGTGGCGCAAACGATAAACGTGAAGCCGTAACGCTGCTCGTAGAGAGCGTTCCCCGCGGCCAGGCCGGCCAGCACGCGGTCCGCGGAACTCGCCACCGCGGACTGCTCCTGCTCAGACCACGCGGCCGATTGTGCCGCCACGCGCGCTCGCTTGCGTTCGCCAATCCTCGGATGACAGGCAAATGCCTCCAGCCAATCCGGCTCTTCCATCGTGCCCCACACCCGATCCGCTGCCTCGCTCAATTCTTCCACGCCCGCGATGGGCCGCAACGCGACGATTTTCCTCGCCCACCGGCGCGACCCGCAGCACGCCATCATCGCGTCGAGAGCAGCGGCTTCGCCCGCTGCGTTCCATGCCGCAAGTATCGCATTCACGGTCGCGTCGCCTCCCTGGCAATCTCGAGAAGGAATTCCTCAAGCAGGTTCGCAGCCACGCGCCGCCGGTACTCGGCCGTCGACCGGATGTCATCGATCGGCAGAGCCTCAGCCAGCAGCGCGCTGCGCGCCGCGGCAATCGTTTCCCTGGTAAGCCTTTGGCCCAGCAGAGCGTCTTCGGTTCTATAGAGCCGCACTGGAAACGCCGCCAGGCTAGCCGCCGCGAGACGAATCTCGCTCACTGCTTCATTTTCAACCAGCGCCGTTGCCGCCAATGCAACTTTTGAAATCGCCATCGCCCGCCGCGTTCCCACCTTGCGCAGATACTGCCGGTGCCGCGCAAATCGCCGCGGTACATGAACCGCGTAGAGCAATTCGTCGGCCGCCAGCGCATTGCGTTTGTAGCCGGTATGAAAATCGCGATAGGCAATCCTGCGGCTTCCGCGCACCGAAACAAGCTCGATCTCCGCGTCATAGGCCAGCAGCGCGGGCGAGGAGTCCGCGGCAGGCGAGCCGTTCACCAGGTTTCCCCCCAGCGTCGCGCGGCCCTGGTTGGCAATCGAGCCGATCCAGCGTGCGGCTTTGGCCAGCAAGGGCAGCTCCGCGGCCAGCAGCGTGTGCCTGCGCAGATCAAGAAACGTGACGCCCGCGCCAATCACCATGCTTTCCTCGGTCTCCCTCACAAAACGCAGATCGGGAATGTCCCACAAGCTCACAAGTCTCGCCGCGCTGAGCCGGCCGGCGGCAAACGCCACCATCAGCTCGGTTCCTCCCGCAATCGGCGTCCACACGCCGGGCTCCGCGGCCAGTAACTCAAGTACCGCGGCCAGATTGCCCGGAGCAATCAGTTCGTGCGTTACCGCGTTACCGCGCATCGTGCGCGTGCTCCACGGCTCGTTCAGAGGCTTCGGCCGCGCCGGCAATCACCGATTCAAAAATGCGCATGAACCCTGTGCAGCGACAGAGATTTCCTGCCAGCCCCTCGCGAATTTCGGCCATGCCGGGATGAGGGTTGCGCTCGATTAGCTGCGCCGCGGCCATGAGCATGCCCGGCGTGCAGATGCCGCATTGCGCTCCCCCGCATTGAAGAAATGCTTCCTGCAGCGGATGCAGTTTGCCGTTCAACGCCAGCCCTTCAACCGTCTGAATGTCGGCGCGCTCGGCTTGCAGCACCGGAATCAGGCAACTGTTCACCAACTCGCCGTTCATGCGCACCGAGCACGAGCCGCATTCACCTTCACCGCATCCTTCCTTGGTCCCGGTCAGATGCAGATCCTCGCGCAGCACATCCAGCAACCGCTTCATGGGGGGCGCATCCACCGCGCGCATCTCGCCGTTGACGGTCATGTGAATGGTGGGCCGGCAAGCGCTCATAGGACAGCCGGCTCCTCGACTGGCTGGCGAGCGGTGAGCTTGGCGAAAATGTCTTCAGGAAGCAGCGGAATCCTGTTGAATCCCACGCCCGTCGCGTCCCGAATGGCGTTTAAGATCGCGGGCGCGGGACCGTCGTGAGGCAATTCGCCGATTCCCTTGGCGCCAAACCCGCCAAAGCGGAATGGAAGCTCCTCAAAATGTACGTGAATCGGCGGAACATCTTCGGCAGTGGGCATAATGTAGTTGGTCATCTGGTTGTTTGCCATGTGCCCGTTCTGCAAAATCACTTTTTCGTAAAGCGCGTAACCGATGCCCTGGGCCACGCCGCCCTCAATTTGCCCTTTGGCCATCACCGGATGCAGCACCCGGCCCACCTCCTGCACCGCCCAGAACTCCTCCACCTCAGCCGAGTACGTAACGGTATCCACAGCTACTTGCGCCACGTAAATGGCCCATGCATACGCGGGGTATGCTTCGCCGTGATAAGTTGTGTCGTCCCAGAAAATCCCCGGCGGAGCTTCGTAATGGCACAGCGACCGCACTTCGCCATGGGCCGCGCGATAGCGCTCGCAGGCCACAAAAAAATCTTCGCTTGTGTAGTGGACGCCCAGCCCGGCATGCGAGCGCAGCATCTCCAAGAGCTGCAGACTCGCGCGCTCAATCAGCCTGCCCACCACCATGGAAGTGCGCGAAGCCACCGTGGGCCCGCTGTTGGGAATCACGCCCGTGTCGGCGGGCGCCATCGTCACGTCCTCATAGTCGATGCCGAGCGCCTCCGCCGCAATTTGAGTAAGGATGGTGTTCGTGCCCTGGCCGAACTCAGTGTTCGAAACCAGTACGCGCACCGTGCTGTCCGCAGTGACGTCCACGCCGGCCAGCGAATTCAGATAGAGCTCGCCTGAGCCTGTAAACCCCGAGCCATGATAGAAGGCAGCCAGCCCCAGCCCGCGCCTTACCGGGCTCACCTGGTTTTCGCTCGCGAAGCGCGCGCGCTTGCCGTGGTAATCGCTCTCCGCAAGCGCCCGATCGAGCAGTTGATCCAGAATCACCGGCTCGCGCATCACCTGCTCGGTCGCATTCTGCTCGCCGTCGTGAAGAAAATTCCTGCGCCGCAATCCCACCGGATCGATGCCAATGGCCGCGGCGATCTCATCCATGTGCCGTTCCGTGGCAAAGATAGCCTGCGGCGCGCCGAATCCGCGAAACGCGCCATAGGGTACGTTATTCGTGGCCCACGCGCGCGATCGGATGCGAATGTTTGGGCACACATACGGCCCGGCCGCATGCAGCGTTGCACGCGAAAGCACAGTTGACGACAGCGTGGAATAAGCGCCGCCGTCGGTGGCCAGGTCAATCTCCATTGCCAGCAGCTTGCCGTCGCGGTCGAGCGCCGTGCGATGCCGCACGCGCGAAGGGTGCCGCTTGGTGGTAGCAGCCAGATCCTCCATGCGGTCGTAGACCATCTTCACCACGTGCCCGCTCTTCATGGCCAGCAAGCCGGCGTGGGCCGCAAGATTGGAGGGGAAATCCTCCTTGCCGCCAAATGCGCCGCCCGTCTCGGTTTGAATCACGCGCACCTTGTCATCGGGCAGATCGAACACCGCGCGCAACGTCTTGTGCACGTAGAACGGGCATTGCAGCGAGCCCCAGACCGTGATGCCGCCCTCCCCATTCCATTCCGCGATCATTCCGTTGTTCTCAATGTACAAATGTTCCTGCGCACCGGTACGGTACTCTCCCTCGACAATGTGCGCCGCGTTGGCCCACGCGGAATCCACATCGCCCTTTTCAAGCAGGAAGCTCTTGATCACATTGTCCTCGCCGAGGACAATCACATCCTGCTTTTCGCTCTCCTCGATGGTGAGCACCGCGGGCAGCGGATCGTACTCGATGCGCACCGCGTTCACGGCTTCGCGCAGCTTGTGCCTGTCAGGATGCGCCAGGAGCAGAATCGCCTCATCGCAGTGGTTCACCTGTCCATCGGCCAGGCACGGCTGGTCGGCCACGATGAGCTGAATGTGATTCTTGCCGGGCACATCCGCCGCGGCCGCGATGGCGAACTGGCTCCAGTCGATGCGTGGGTCGAATTGAATGGAGCGGATGATGCCCCGTGGAATTGTGCTGCGAACCGTCGCCCCGAACCACATTCCTTCGCGTTCCATGTCGTCCACATACAGCGCGCGGCCGATTAGCTTGTCCACGCCCTCCTTGCGGGGAACGGAGGCGCCAACGATGCGGGTTGTCGCAGTCGTGCTCATGGTTGGGGATGCCGCGAATTACGGTGCGGGTTGAGGCATAGCATACATCGGCGCAGCGAAGTTTGAAAGCCGCCGGCCTATGCGGCGAGAGCGGCAAGCGTCCGCGCCAGCACGTGCACGCCGCCGCCAATCCACTCTGGCGATGCGTACTCGTCGGGCCGGTGGCTTACGCCGCCGCGGCAGGGAATGAACAGCATTGCGGTTGGCGCGATGCACGATACAAAGGATGAATCGTGGTACGCGCGCGCTACCATCTTCTTGTAACTCTTGCCCGCGGCAATCGCCGAGGCTTCGAGCGCCGCCAGAATCGCGGGGTCGCAGACCGTAGGCGGATCGGCATTCACCAGTTCCGTCGCGATCGCGACGCCACGCCGCGCGCTGACTTCGCTCGACGCAGCCTCAAGCGCGGCGAGCACGCGGTCGCGCCGCTCCCTGTCGATATCGCGCACGTCGGTAGTGAGCAGTACGCGCGATGGAATGCTGTTGACCGCGCCGGGAAATACCTCGCACACTCCCACCGTGGCCACCGTATCGATTGCGCCGCTGGATTTGGCCGCCGCCTCCAGCGCCAGGATCAACTCCGCCGCCGCTGCCAGCGCGTCTTTGCGACCCGGCATCAGTTGGCCGCCGGCATGACCGCCCTCGCCTTCAATGACGATGCGCTGGCTGGCCGGCGCGGCAATATGCGTCACCAGGCCGATGTCGATTCCTTCCGCCTCCAACGTCGGACCCTGCT
>Ga0302320_10014490_pt1 | contig 16312 bp, 17 predicted proteins | sample Bog_T0_3_FD_202130 | JGI IMG/M metagenome (GOLD analysis project Ga0302320, IMG submission 202130) | Peat permafrost microbial communities from Stordalen Mire near Abisko, Sweden - Bog_T0_3 | ecosystem: Environmental > Terrestrial > Soil > Wetlands > Peat | place: Sweden: Abisko, Stordalen Mire... | reverse complement strand
GCGCGCCAGCGTGTACCTGAACTTGAACGTGAACATAAACTGAGCCGGAGGCGCAAGGGTCCGCTCGTGGACCCTCTGCCTGGCCCAGCAGAAACGGCAAAACCATTTCTCTTAACGGGTCCCGGACAGCCGTCCCGTCCTCACAAATTCAGCAAATTATTGAAAGGCCCCGCCGGCTCACCCGCGGGGCCTTTTTTTTGCGTGCGGAACTGCTTGCGCAAATGCGGCGCGTTCATACGTTTTCAGTCAGATGCGTGAGTTTCCTTCCTCCCTTGGGCTTGCTGGCTCGTTGCTCATCGCGCATCCCAATCTCCTCGACCCGAATTTTCGCCGCAGCGTCCTCATCATTTCCGCCAGCGATCCCCACGACGGCTCCTTCGGCCTCATCGTCAATCGCGCCACGGAGAAGACCGTTGGCGACCTGCTCCCGGAGCACGAGTTGGGTGCCCTGGGGGATCTCCCCGTCTTCATCGGCGGCCCCGTTGCCCGGGATCAATTGACCTTTGCAGTGTTCCAGTGGGTGGACGATTCACTTCGCCTTCGCACCCACCTCCTGCTGGATGAGGCGCGCGACCTGGCCGCCGAGGATGGGGGCGTCGTCCGCGCCTTCCTCGGCTATTCCGGCTGGTCAAAGGGCCAGCTCGAGGCCGAACTCGACCAGAAGGCATGGCTTGTCCAGAAGCCGGACCAGGAGATATTAGACATTGAGCGCTGCCTGGACCTCTGGCCCACCATCATGCGCGACCAGGGGCCATGGTTCCGGCTGCTCGCCGCCGCGCCGGATGATCCCTCCCTGAATTGACCTGATGATCATCGGCGTCCCACGGGAGATCAAGGAGCAGGAGAACCGCGTCGGGTTGCTTCCCTCCGGCACCTACCAGCTTGCGCGTCGTGGCCATCAGGTGCTGGTCGAGCCCGGCGCCGGCGCAGGGTCAGGCTACCGCGATGAGGATTACCGAGCCGCAGGGGCGGAGCTGCTCGTGGATCATGCGGAGATTTTTCGTAGGGCGGAGATGATCGTAAAGGTCAAGGAACCGCTCCCGCAGGAGTACGCGCTCCTCCAGCGTGGGTGCATTCTCTTCACTTACCTGCACCTGGCCGCGAACCACGCCCTGACCACCGCTCTCATGGCAAATGGCGTCACCGCAATCGGCTACGAGACCGTCGAGGTCAATCGCCGGCTCCCCCTCCTCGAGCCCATGAGCGAGATCGCCGGTCGCATGTCCATCATCATGGGCGGCTACTTCCTGGCAAAGCATTGCGGCGGCGATGGCGTCCTGCTCGGCGGCGTCCCCGGTGTCCTGCCCGGCCGCGTGGTTGTGCTGGGGGGAGGAACCTCCGGCGTCAATGCCGCCCGCATGGCAAATGGACTGGGCGCAGATGTCACCATCCTCGAGGTGGATGTCGAGCGGATGCGTTTCCTGGATATCACCATGCACAGCGCCCACACCCTCTACTCCAGCGAGGCCCACCTCATCGAGTTGCTGCCCACCGTGGACCTCCTTATTGGCGCCGTCCTGCTCCCAGGGGCGCGCGCCCCGAAGCTGATTCGGCGCGAAATGCTGAAGGTCATGCGCAGCGGCAGCGTCTTCGTGGATATTGCCATCGACCAGGGCGGCTGCGCCGAGACCTCGCGCCCCACCACCCACGAGGCGCCCACCTACGTCGAGGAAGGCGTCACCCACTATTGCGTGGCAAACATGCCCGCCGCCTACGCCCGAACCGCCACCCAGGCCCTGACGAACGTCACCTACCCCTGCATCGAGCTCCTCGCCGAGCACGGCTTGGAAGGCGCCTGCGAGCGCATGCCCGGCCTCCGCTCCGGCATCAATGTCATGGACGGCCGCATCCTCCAGCCCGCCGTAGCCGCCGGCCACGCCGGATAGGGCATATTTGGGCCTATTTGTCCCATAGGTCCTATTCAGGACCGTCACCACCGGCACTGGACGCAGGCTCTTTTTGAGGCATACTTCCCCAGTCATGTTTTTAAGGCGGCGCATCGAGCTGTTTCTCTTCTCCGTCGCGTTGATCACCTTCGCCTGGTTCAACCAAGGGGGCGGGTGGAACCAGAACGCCCGTTTCGCGGAGGTGCGCGCCATCGTGGACGGCCACGAAATCGCCATCGACAATTACTTCTCTTACCAACGCTCCGGCGGCAAGGCCCTGCGCCGGTACCCCGTCGTCAATGGCGATGTCACCATCGACGGCAAGACCAGCCGCCTCTGCTGGGTGGGGGATAAGGGCGACCTCATCCCCATCAACGGCACCGAGATCCCCACCAACATGGACGGCGTGGCCGTTGATGACCTGGCCTGTTCCGGCGATGTCTCCTTCGCGCTGGGCCATTTTCATCCGAACAAACCGCCCGGGCTCAGTTTCGTCGCCGTGCCGGCCTACTTCATCCTTTCGCACTACGAACGGTTCATGCACCGCAACCCGGATACCTGGTGGCTCATGAACGTAAACGCATGGCTGACCTCCGTTTTCAGCGTGGGGCTCATCTCCGCGTTCGGCGTGGTGCTCGCTTTTCGCCTCGCCCTGCGGCTGGGCGGCGGACGGACATGGCAGGCTTTCTGGACCGCAATCACCTTTGGGTTCGGCACGCTCTTCTTCCCGTTTGCCACGATCCTGTTCGATCACAATGTGACCGCGATCTTCCTCATCGGCGCGTTTTACATGCTCTTCCAGCGGGAAGGCGCGCGCTGGGTGGCGCTGGCGGGGTTGCTCGCGGGTATGGCGGCCATCACCAATTATGTCGCCGCGGTGCCGGTGGGCCTCCTGGGGATCTACCTGCTCGTCACGCGCTGGCGCTCCGGCTGGGCCGAGGCGGCGCGGAGCGCGCTCTGGTACGGACTTGGCCTGGCTGGGCCGTTCCTGGCCATCTGTTTTTACAATAAGATCTGCTACGGCTCTCCGTTTGCCCTCAGCAATGCGTTCCAGAATCCGGGCTTCATCGAAACCGGCCCCGTTTTCCTCGGCATGTTCCGCATCCCCGACCCGGTGGTTGCGCTCATCCTCCTGTTTTCGCCGTTCCGCGGTGTGTTTTACGGGTCGCCCATCCTCGCGATGGGCGTCTATGGGCTATGGCGGATGCGCCGGACTTTTCCCGCGGAGATGTTTCTCTTCATCGGCATCGCGCTCACGTTCTTCCTGGTCAATAGCTCGTTCTTCGGCTGGCACGCTGGGTTTGCCTGCGGCCCGCGTTACCTTATCCCGGCGACGGCCTTCCTTGCGTTGCCGTGCGTCTATGGGTTCATGAAGCTGCCGCGCATTTCCGCCGGTCTGCTCGCGCTATCCATCGGCATCAATTTCATGTTTTCGGCCACCGATGCGGAGTCGCCCGCCGGCGTGGGCGCCCTCGCAATGACCGCCGACCGCGAGATGGGATGGTACAGCCCGCTCACCGAGTATGCGCTGCCGCTGTTCTTCGAAGGACGCGCATGGCCCATCCTCAACATGCTCATTACCGAGCGCCTCGAGGACCGGAGGCAGGAAATGACCGCTGCCGGAACGCCGCCCGAGGATCAAGCGTCGGAGCTCGCCAAGTATGAGGCTGATATGCGGCAATCGATCGTCGAAGGCAGCGATGATCCGCTCGACCTCGGCAGTTACACCGGCCCCGTCTCGGTCAATCCCACCGGCGTGTGTGAGGGCGGATACTACAGCTTGTTCGAGGCGGGGTCGCCGCAGGCGCGATGGAACTCGTTTAACGTCGGCGAGTTCTGGTTTCCGGAGAGCCGCTGGAGCGTGTTTCCCTTGCTGGCCTTGGTCGGATTGCTCGGTGCAGGTCTCGCCAGGGAAGCGGCCCGGGCCGGCTCAAGGCGGGCCGGGGAATTGGCGGGACTCGGCACTGGTATGGGTGCCGAGGAGATCGCGGCCGAGTGAGGCTTGAGCCGTCTTTGCATATACCGATTGCTCTCAGGCGAAACCCACGCGCCAGCGTGTACTTGAATATGAACTCGCACTTGAACATGAACTTTCTGCAAGAAGGTCTATCCGTTCAGTGCCCATTCTCTTCCTCCTCAGTGAGGCTCAGGAATATCGCCTCCAGTGCTCCTGTCCCGGACGTTTGCCCGCGTAATTCCTCCAGTGTCCCCACGGCGATCAGACGCCCTTGATTGATAATCCCGATCCGGTCCGCCAATTCCTCCGCCACCCCCAGTTGATGAGTCGAAAGAAAGATCGTCGTCCCCGCCCGGCTCCGCGCCTTCAATTCATCCTTCACGATCCGCGCATGCATCGGGTCAAGGCCAACCATCGGCTCGTCGATGATCAGCACCTTCGGGTCGTGCAGCAGCGCGCTTGCGATCACCAGCCGCTGCCGGGTCCCGTGGCTCAAGTTTTCCGTCAATTCATGCCGAAACGGGTCCAGCCCGAACCGCTCGAACAGCGCCCCCGTCCGCGACGCAATCTCTCCCGGCTCGACCTCGAACATTTCCCCCGTGAACCGCATAAACTCCAGGCTCGTCAGCTTGTCGTACAGGAACGGAAAATCCGGCACATAAGCGATCAGGCGCTTCGCCGCCTCCGGTTCGCGTTGCAGGTTGTGGCCGCCGATTGAGCATTCCCCGCCGGTCGGCCTCAGCAATCCGGTCAAGAGTTTGATGGTCGTCGTTTTCCCCGCCGCGTTCGGCCCAAGAAACGCGAAGAATTCCCCGGGGGCGATCTCCAGCGAGAGGTTATTGACCGCTTTCAGCTCCCCAAAGCACTTGGTCAGGTTCCGTGTCCTGATCATTGCCACTCCTCCGAGGAGAGCGTGTAGCCGAACCCCGTCTTCGCGAGGATGATCTGACCCAGTTCCGTCACGTAAAAGTCGATCACTGCCGCCGTGTTCTCGGTCACCGTTACCTGATACACCTCCTGTTGCATCCCACCCAGCATCAGTTCCGTCTCCCTCGCCGTGATCGCGGGCGCCGCGATGCTCGACGGCGCGATCGGTAGCGCGCGGGGATCCATTCCCAGGTTTTGCGCCAGCGCCGTCCCGATGGACGCGGCATTCATCGGGAGCGTCTGCTTCGCAACCGGCAGGTTTTCCAGCCGCACCTCATAGCTCAGGCTCTTAAGCGCCGCATCCCCGCTCACCCGCACCCGGTAGGGCGGGTCGAGCGTGGACAGGTCCATGTGAAAATCCCGCATCCGCAGAGTCTCATCCAGATCCACCGTCCCCATAAAGTTCACCCGCTGGGCCGGTGTCACCGAAAGCCTTCCCGAGAAATCCATCATTCGTGAGTCCGAACCGGTAATTGAAGGCCGAATCGATATCGACCCCAGGTCCCGCGTATCGTCCCGCACCGTCAGCATCGAAACCTGCCCATGCTTGAACATCGTCCGCAGGACAAAGGACACCGGGACATCCAGGATATCTGTCGCCTCCGGATGGATCTCGAGCCGCACCAGCAGCCCCATCATCACCAGCCAGAAGCCGGTGACGCCGATCATGGCGACCCGATACAACGCCTTGGCCCTACCCCTTCTCGATCAACGCATACGCGTTGTGGTTGTGAATCGATTCGAAGTTTTCAGCTTCTACACGGTACCAGCCGATATTTTCCTCCGCATTTGACCGCGCCGCGATATTCCGCACCAAATCCTCCACAAACACCGGATTGTTGTAGGCCTGCTCCGTAACGGCCTTTTCATCCGGGCGCTTCAGCAGGCTGTAAAGGTCGCAGCTTGCGCAGCTCTCCACCAACCGGATCAAATCCTCGATCCAGATCGGCCGCTTGAAACGGACCGCATAGGTCACACGGCCACGCTGGTTGTGGGCGCCGGACTCGGAGATGGCCTTCGAGCATGGGCAGAGTGTCGTTACCGGCACGATTACCGTTAGCACGAAATCGAGCTCCCCCTTTTGCAATCCGGCGCTGAAACGGACCATATAGTCCATGAGGCCCACCGCGCCTGTGACCGGCGCCTTCTTCTCCAGGAAGAACGGGAACTCGAAATCGACATGCGCCTGCTGGGCGTCCAGCCGGTCCAGCAGCCCCCTGGCGAGCTTCTGGATCTTTTCGATATGGAAAACGGGACCGTATTCGTTGAGCGCCTCGATGAAACGGCTCATGTGGGTGCCCTTGTAGTGGTGGGGCAGGTCCACCGTGAGCGAGACGGTTGCGATGGTGTTCTGCGTGCGATGGGCCTTGTCGAGGACGGTGATCGGGTAGCGCAGGTTTTTCACACCCACGCGGTCGATCGCGATCTTCCGGTGATCGACTTCACTCTGGGTATCCTTTAGCTCGACGATGGGCTGCATCACCTTGACGATAGGTGCGCTGGCACGAGGATTCAATTTGCGATTTGGGAATCCCACAACTTGAGTTGGCAATCTCCCATCGGCTGCCTCAGGATGGCCCGCTCCCATGCGAGAGTATCATGATTTGCTCCGACTTGTGCTTGACCGGGGCGCCTCCAAGACCGACCGGACCGGCACCGGCACCTTGTCCGTTTTCGGCGCGCAGGCGCGATTTGATCTGCGGGAGAGTTTTCCCCTGCTGACGACAAAAAAGGTTCACCTGAAATCGATCATCTACGAGCTGCTCTGGTTCCTGCGGGGCGATTCCAATATCGCATGGCTCAACGAGCACGGGGTGACGATCTGGGACGAGTGGGCGGACGCGCAGGGGAACCTTGGGCCGGTCTATGGCGCCCAGTGGTGCGCATGGAAGACCGCGGATGGCAGGACGATCAATCAGATCGACCAGGTGATTGAGCAAATCCGGAGAAATCCCGATAGCCGTCGGCTCATCGTCAGCGCATGGAATGTGGGGGAGATCGAGCAGATGAAACTGCCGCCATGCCATACGCTGTTTCAGTTTTATGTGAGCGACGGCGAATTGAGCTGCCAGCTTTACCAGCGGAGCGCGGACCTGTTCCTGGGCGTGCCTTTCAATATCGCGAGCTATTCCTTGCTAACCTTGATGGTTGCAGCGGTTTGCGGGCTGCGGGCAGGGGATTTCGTGCATACCTTTGGGGACTTGCATTTGTACACGAACCACCTGGAACAGGCCCGGGAGCAATTGAGCCGGACGCCGCGGGCGCTGCCGCGGATGAGGATCAATCCCGAGGTAAGGGATATCCATGCATTCCGTTACGAGGACTTCGAGCTGCTGGGGTATGATCCGTACCCGGCCATCCGGGCGCCGATTGCTGTGTAGGCCATGGCTTTGCGCGCGATAGCTGCGATGTCCCTCAACCGGGTCATTGGGAAGGACGGGAAGATTCCCTGGCGCATTCCTGAGGACTTCAAGTGGTTCAAGATGATGACGATGGGGCATGCGGTCTTGATGGGGCGGAAGACTTTTGAATCGCTGGGAAAACCGCTGCCGGGGAGGCGGAACGTGGTGGTCTCGAGAGGTCAAGATACTGTAGAAGGCGTTGAAATTGTACGGTCCCTCGAGGATTTGCATCCGGAGGATTACCCGGGGGATGTGTGGGTGATCGGGGGCGGGGAGATTTACCGGCAGTTGCTGGGGCGATGCGATGATTTGTATCTTTCTGTGGTCCAGATGGTTGTGGATGGAGATGTGTTTTTTCCGGAATTCGAACAGTTGTTTGAGTTTGAGAAGACGGTTTTGAGGGAGCCGGAGTTCGAGGTTCGGCATTACCGGCGGAAGGAATCGTCATGAAATCCGACAACCCATTTCCGGTATGTATTGCGTCATAGGATCGGGCCCGGCGTCGATCTCGGCGGCGATGGCGTTGGTGAAGAGGGGGATGCGGGTGACGATCCTGGATGGGGGGCGGACGCTGGAGGCGGACCGACAGGCGGTGTTGGATCGACTGGCGGCGCAGAAGCCGGAGGCGTGGGCGGAGGGGGACCTGGACCTGCTGCGCGGGGACGATCAATCGAGCCGGCATGGGTCGATCCATTCGAAGCGGACTTATGGGTCGGAATATCCGTACGAGGACGTGGCGGAGCCGCTGATGACAGACCGGGATCATAGCCCGTTCCATTACTCGATGGCGCGTGGGGGGCTGAGCAATGTGTGGGGGGCGTCGATATTGCCCGCGCATCAGCGCGACATGGAGGGGTGGCCGATCACGGCGGCGGACCTTGCGGATCATTACCGGGCGGTGCTGGAGTTCATGCCCTCGACGGGGGTTCGGGATGAGCTGGACGAGTTGCTGCCGGCGTATGTGCCCACCGAGAGGCCGGTGACCCAATCACGGCAGATTGCGGAGCTGTTCGCGGATTTGCGGAAGCGAAAGGCTGGGTTGCGGAAGGCGGGGATTTACTTCGGGAAATCGCGAGTCGCAATGGAGGCGGAGCCGTGTGTTTATTGCGGACTTTGCCTTTATGGATGTCCTTATTCACTGATCTATTCCTCGGCGCGAACCCTACGGCGGCTGGTGGCGGATGGAGCGGTGAATTACCGGCCGGGGATCGTGGTCGAGCGGGTGGAGCCGGCAGGGAGCGGGGTTGTTATTCATGCGCGGGACACGGGCGGGAGCGAGGTAAAGGTCGAGGCGCGGCAAGTCTTCGTGGGGGCAGGAGTGTTGCCCAGCGCGCACCTTGCGCTGAATTCACTGGGGGTGTTCGATGAGGAGGTGGCGATGCTGGACAGCCAGTATTTCATTTTTCCGTTCTTCCGGTTTTTCCGGACGCCAGGTGTGGACCGGGAGGCACTTTCATCGCTGGTGCAGGCGTACCTGGAGATCGATGACCCGCGCGTGAGCCGGCACCTGGTGCACGTGGAGGTTTTCAGCTATAGCGATTTCCTGAAGCGTGCGCTGATGGCGACAGGGCTGCGATACCTGTTATTCAATCGCTGGTTGCAGGGGCAGATGTTTGACCGGTTGCTGGTGTTGCAATGTTTCCTGCACTCGGACGATTCCTCGCGGATGACATTGCGCCTGACGCGGAATGCGGGAGGACGGGCGAAGCTGGAGGTGAAGGGCGAGGTCGAGCGGGCGGCGTATTGGTCCAGCATCAGGGCGGGACTAAAGCTCGCGGCGAACGGACTGAGGCTGGGAGGTTTGCCGGTGGTCCCGGCGATGCAATTCGCGGAGCCGGGGCGGAGCTATCATTCGGGCGGGACATTCCCGATGAGGCAGTCGCCGGGACGGCTGGAGACGGATGTGCTGGGCCAATTGCCGGGGCTGCCGGGGGTGCATTTTGTGGATGCGTCGGTGTTCCCTAGCATTCCGGCGACGACGATTACACTGACGGTGATGGCGAATGCGCACCGGATCGCGATGCAGTCGGTGCCATGAGCAGGGTTGCGATCACGGGAGCGGCGGGGTACGTGGGATCGGCCATTTCGCGGGGATTCCGCGCGGTCGGGTGGGAGGTGACGGAGCTGGGCAGGCGGACGGGGTACGAGCTTGCGAAGGAGGTGAAGATTGATTGGACCGGGGTGGATGCGCTGGTGCATTGCGCCTGGGATTTCGGGTTGAAGCAGTGGGAGCAGATTGAACGGGTCAATGTGAAGGGGAGCGTACGGGTGATGGAGGCGGCGCGGACGGCCGGGGTAAGGAGCGGGGTGTTTATTTCTTCGCTCAGTTGTTTTCCGGGGTGCCGGTCGATGTATGGGGGGGGGAAGCTGGAGGTGGAGGCGGAGGCGGCGCGATTGGGCTTTGCGAGTGTGCGGCCGGGGCTGGTCTATGGGGAGCGTCCCGGGGGGATGATGGGAGCGCTGGAGAAGGCGGTGAAGGGGAGCCCGGTGGTGCCGTTGATCGGGGATGGATCGCAGCCGCAATACCCGGTGCATGAGGAGGACCTCGCGGCACTGGTGGTGGAGCTTTGCGAGATGGATTGTGTGTCGCCGGAACCGATTGCGGCAGCTGGGGGGGAGGGAATTTCGTTCCGGGAGTTGCTTAGGCGTATCGGGGCGCGGCATGGGCGAAAGCCGGTATTTGTGCCCGTGCCGTGGGTGATCATCTTGGCGGGGTTGAAAGCGATGGAGGGGCTGGGTTTGAATCCGCCGTTCCGGAGCGACAGCCTCACGGGGTTTGTGTTTCAGAATCCGGCGCCGGATTTTTCGGTAGCGCGGGGGATTGTGGAGTTTCGGAGGTTTGAGTGAGAAGAAAGGGACATAAAGGACCTAAAGTGCTGCCCGAAATGGGGGGGGCTATTCACCAATGAAAACATTCCTTTTCTCCGTCGATTTTGAGGAGTTTTATGCCGCTGAGCGGCAGGAGAGTTTTCGGCGGACGCCGTTGCCGAAGCTGGCGGATCGGTTGCTGGAGTTTTTGCGGGGGGCGGGGATGAAGTGCACGTTTTTTGTGGTCGGAGAGATCGCGGAGCGGTTCCCGGAGGCGGTGCGTGCGATTGCGGCGGAGGGACATGAGTTAGCCTGCCATACGCAGACCCATAAGCCGCTGAATGAGCATACGCCAGGTTCGCTGCGGGACGATTTGAAGCGCAACCTGGAGGTGGTGGGGGCTTGCGCGAAGGGGGCGGTGACGGGATTCCGGGCGCCGATTCTCTCGCTCACACCGGGGACGGCTTGGGCTCATGAGGTGCTGGCGGAGATGGGGTTTACCTATTCGAGTTCGGTGCTTCCGGCGCGGAATCCACTCTATGGCTGGCCGGGATTTGGGGCGGCGCCGCGAATGGTCAACGGGGTGATGGAGGTGCCGGTGACGCTGGCAAGCGTGGGGCCGTTGCGGGTGCCGGTGGGGGCGGGGACTTATTTCAGGTGCCTGCCTGGGGGCTTGGTGCGCAGGGCGTTTGAGCGGTGCGCGCGGGATGGGGAGGCAGTGGTGGGATATTTTCATCCGTATGACATCGATGTGGACCAGGAACGGGTGATGAGCCGGGGGGTGAATGGGAACGCCCTGATGAATGAGCTGCTCTATGTGAACCGGAGGGGAACGCTCGAAAGGCTTGAGTCCATCGTGGGGCGAGGGTTTAAGATTGTGCGATATTGTGATTTCCTCGCCAACCATTGAACCCCTCGAAGCAAATGAACCACGGATGGACATTGATGGACTCGGATGTCCAGGGCTGCATCGGCTTCGAGCAAGTGAGACGCGAAATTTCGATTCGGGTACCTGAGGATTCCTATGGCACTTGCTGAACTTATCCATCCGGTACCGGCTTTTCATCGGGCGCCGAAGGTGGCGGTGGTGATTCCCTGCTACCGGGTGCGGGAGAAGATTGTGGGGGTGGTGGAGTCGTTGATTGGGCGGGTGGATTATGTTTTTGCAGTGGATGACAAGTGCCCGGAGGGCTCAGGAGCGTGGTTGCAGGACAATTGCCGGCATCCCTCAGTGCGGGTGATTTTTCATGAGAGCAACCAAGGGGTCGGGGGGGCGATGATCACAGGCTACAAGGCGGCGCTCGGGACGGATGCGGAGGTGATTGTGAAGATGGATGGGGATGGGCAAATGGATGCGCGATTCCTGGGGCGGCTGATTGCGCCGCTGCTGAGTGGGAAGGCGGATTTCGCCAAGGGGAATCGTTTTTTTGATTTGCGGGCGCTGCGGTCGATGCCACGCGGGCGGCGGATCGGGAACTTTGGGCTCACCGTGCTGACGAAGGCGGCGAGCGGGTTCTGGCATTTGTCGGACCCGACAAATGGGTACTTTGCGTTAAGGCGCGGTGCTCTGGGGCTGGTAAATTTTCACCTGCTGGACCTGCGTTATTTTTTCGAGATCAGCCTGCTGGTGCAGTTAAACGTGGTGCGGGCCGTGGCGGTTGATGTGCCGATTCCCGCAATTTATGGGGATGAGAATTCTTCCCTGAGCCCGATGAAGGCGCTGTTTTCTTTCCCGGCGAAGTTGCTGGGAGGGTTTGTGCACCGGATCTGGTGGCGGTATTTTATCTACGATATCAATATCGTGAGTGTGTTCCTGGTAGCGGGATTGCTGATGTTCTTCGGGGGTGGAGGGTTTGGGTTGTGGCGATGGAGCGCGAACGTGGCGGAAGGAGTGAACCAGAGCGCAGGGACGGTGGCGCTGGCGATGCTGCCGATGCTGCTCGGGTTTCAAATGCTGCTCCAGGCGATGGTGCTGGATGTGATGGATAAACCGGCGGAACCGGTGAGTGAGACGCTGGAGGCGGGGGAGGTGAAGGGGAGAGGGGGAGACTTATGACTTTTCGGTTTTGCGCTTCACGCATTGGAGGCGATGGAAGCGGCGATGGCGTAGCTCATGTCCATGTCCAAGTTCAAGTGCAGGTTCAAGTACGCGCTGGCGCGCGGATTTGGGCGCCGTCGGAATTGAGTCGTTCTAGTTATTCGATGAGCCGGTCTTGACCTCTACTATGTCGTGAGGGGCGGATTCGCGTTGGCCGGCGGGGGTGATGCGGGAGAAGCGGGCGCGGTTGCGGAGCGAGGCGAGGTTGGTGGCGCCGAGGTAGCCCATGCCGGATTGGAGGCCGCCTACCAATTGGGTCATGACGCTGTCGAGGGAGGCGGAAACTTCCTTTAAGGCTTCGACGCCCTCGGCGGCGACTTTGCGGGTGGTGTCCTTGTTATGGCCGTACCGGGCGGCGGAGCCGGCCTTCATGGCGGCGGGGCTGCCCATGCCACGGTATTGTTTGTAGAGTTTGCCGTTGATTTCCATGATTTGGCCGGGAGCTTCCGGGCAGCCGGCGAGCAGGCCGCCGCAGATAACGGCGTGGGAGAGGGTGAGGGCCTTGACGATGTCGCCGCTCTTGGCGATGCCGCCATCGGCGATGATCCGGACGCCGGCGGCCTCGGCGGCCTTGCCGCAGACGTAGAGCGCGGTGAGCTGGGGGATGCCGACGCCGGCGACGATGCGGGTGGTGCAGATGGAGCCGGGGCCCTGTCCGACCTTGATGGCGTTGGCACCGCAGCGAGCGAGATACTCCACGGCGGAGCCGCTGGTGACATTGCCGGCGATGATGGGGAGGTCGGGGTACGCAGCGCGAATGAGACTGACGGTCTCGCCGACACCTTTGCTGAAGCCGTGGGCGGTGGAAATGGCGACGACATCGACGCCGCGCTCCACGAGGCTGCCGATGTGAAGGAGGATGCGCTCCTGGTCGAGTTCGCCGGTGGAGTTGCGGGTGGCGGAGATGGCGGCGCCGCAGACGAGGCGGAACTGGGCGTCGCGGCCGGGCTTGAGGGGGGCGGCTTTTTCCTGGGTGATGCGCTCGATGTCGCTCAGGGTAAAGAGGCCGCGGAGGCGGTCTTCGTCGTCCACGACGAGGAGCTTGTGGATGCCGACGTGCTCGTTAAAGAATTTGTCGGCGCGTCCGATGGGGTCTGGCTGAAGCTCGCACTCGGGGATGGTGTGGACGCTGGCGCGGGGCATCATGGCCTCGACGACTTTGCGTGAGGCGTAGCGGGGCCGGACTACGTGGCCGGGAAGGAGGCCGAGGAGGCGATCCCTGGAATCGACGATGGGAAAGGTGCTGAAGGAGAAGTGGCGCTCCTCGATGAGGGTGAGGACGTCGCCGATGTATTGGTCGGGAGAGACCTTGATGGGCTCCTGGATGAGGCCGTGGACGTGGTACTTGACGCGGGTGACCTCCGAGAGTTGCTGGCGCTCCGGCATGTTGTAATGGATGAGGCCAAGGCCTCCATTGAGGGCCATGGCGATGGCCATGCGGGACTCCGTGACGGTATCCATGTCCGCGGAGATGATGGGAATCTGGAGATGAAGGCGCTCGGAGAGGGTGGTCTCCAGATTGGCGTCGCGGGGGAGGATCTCGGAGTATTGGGTGGCAAGGGTGACGTCGTCGTAGGTGAGGGCGACGCCTTGCTGGGCGGGGAAAAAAGTATCCGCGGCCTGATAGAATGCGTCGTCAACGGCCGAGCACGGAGAGGAGTCTGCTGCCATGGCCCATCTTGCGGAAGGGGAGGGGGGCGTTGCAAGCAGGAGTGCGGAAAAGTTGAGTAACGGAAAAGGACTTAATGGACATAAGGGACATAAAGGCTGACGCGGACGACCGGGGGCTCGGCTAGAGATTGCGGAACGGGACGCGCTCGTTGAGGCCGCCGCATCGGGGACAGCGGGGGAGCGCGTCGTTGGAGGGGTCCTCGAATTCAAAGGAGCAAAGGGCGCAGCGGAGGCGGTGTCGGAGGGCACGGCGCTCGCGGCGGAGGCGGCCGATGTTCCAGACGATCCAGTTCCCGAAGACAAGGGTGAGGAAGCATCCCAGGTACACGAAGACCATCAGGCTGAGGGAGCCGTGGATCATGGCATGGCATCCGGGGCTGGGGTGGGCCGGGCGTAGACGGCGGAGCCCCAGTCGAAGGTGGCGAATCCCCAGGTGAGCGGGGCGGACATGGGATGGAAGCGAACCTGCTGGAGGAGGGTGCCGGCGGTGGCATCGAGCGGTTTGTCACCGGACGAATCCTGAATGAAGACGTACTGGACGGCACCGGTACCGGTGACGCCGATGAGAAAACGAGCGGGCTGAAGCTCGCCGAGATCGGCCTCGTGGAGCCTGTCAAAGAGGGGCATGCGATCGACGGAGGCGGCCTTGAGGGGACCTGAGAAGGTGAGGGCAGTAGCGGCGGGAGCCGGTCCAGGGGGAGCGGGGGTGGGATGCGATGCGGCCAGTTTGACGAGGTCGAGGCCGCTGGCGCCATCGGGGTAGAGAAGGGGTGATTCCGCGGAACGGGCCATGACCGGGCGGGCGTGGGCCTTGCCGTAGGAGGGAAAGTAGGGGAGAGTCATTAGGCCGGGGATGGGCGCCCTTGCGGGCTCGACGGAAAGCGCAGGATCCTCGGAATCGATCCAGTGGAGGATTGCGTCGGCTTCGGGGGTGCCGGGGGCGAGCAGGCTGACCTGGACGGGAGGGGGACCGATGTGGGCGGCAGGCGGGTAGATGGCCTGGAAGAGATAAAAGCCAAAGGCGTGGACGCAGGCAGAGAGGAGGATAAAGCCGAGGAGGGTCCAGGGGATGATGCCGGGCTCCTGGCCGAATAATGCGTGGCGTCGTGCGGACTTTGCGCTCATGACCGCTGCGGTGCGGTGGCGAGGACGACCGGGAGGCCGGCGCGGAGCCCTTCGTTGACCACCTGGATGACGAGGGCATACGGGGTGGAGCTGTCGGCCTTGACGATGAGGGTGTGGTCCTTGAGATCCGGGGCGGAGAGGGCCTTGCGGATATCAGCGATCTCCCACCGGCGATCGCGGAAGAAAATGGCGGGATCGGAGCCACCGGTAATGGTGAGGATCTGCGGGTTCTTCTGTGGGCCGAGGGTCCACTCCGAGAAGGGGAGGGTGATGGCAATGCCAGGCTGGAGGACGAAGCGGGAACTGACGGCGAAGAAGAGGACGACCAGGAAGAGGACGTTGATGATGGGGATCAAGCCAAAGAGGGCCGGATGGAACTTGACGGTCCGAGAGAGCTTCATGGGGCGATGGGAGAAGGAACTCGAAGCCCCGGGCCGGAGGCTCCCGTGAGTGCGGGGAAGCGTTTACTCCGCGGTGTGCGCCCGGCGTGAAGCCTTGAAGTCGATGATTTGAGCGCCATCCGCGGGGTCGCGGACGCTGGTAATGAGGGAGACGACTTCGATGCCGCCGCGCTCCATGTCGCGCATGAGGGCATTGACGCGGGAGGAGAGGTAGCTGTAGGCGGTAAACGCTGGAATGGCGACGACGAGGCCGGCGGCGGTGGTGAGGAGGCTCTGGTAGATGCCGCCGGAGAGATCGGTGGTGCTGGCGAGACCGCTGTGGCTGGAGATGGTGACGAACGTCTCTATGAGACCGGTAACGGTCCCGAGGAGACCGATGAGGGGGGTGATGAGTGCGATGGTGGCCAGGAGGCCAAGGTTCCGCTCGATGTTGGGCATCTCGAGCTGACCGGCTTCCTGGACGATTTCCTTGAGCTCCTCGCGGGGCGCCTCGTGGCGGATGATGGCGGCGTGGATGACGCGGGCTACGGGGCCAGGGGTACCGGCGCACTCGTGGAGGGCCTCGGCGAAGTTGCGGCGCTGGATGAGATTGGCGAGGCCGCGGAGGAACTCGCCCACGCGAATGCTCGCGCGGTGAAAGTAGGTGACCCGTTCGGCGAATACAGCCGCAGCGATCACGCTGCAGAGGAGGATGAGCCACATGAGAGGCCCCCCTTTTTGCATATAGTCCAGCATCTCGGGAGGTTTATAGGGCAATAATGGCCGGGATGCAAGGGTGTTGGGGAGGGGGGTGGGGGAAGGGAATAGGACCGATAGGACCTATGGAGGGAGGGTGGCTAGCCGGCGGCTTTGCTGAGCTCGTCGGCGGCGCCGATGAGCGCGTCGTAGGTAGGGGGGGCGAGTACGCGGTCGTGATGCAGGGCGACGACGAAATGGGTGTCGCGCACGACGGCCGTGAGGTGGAATTGCTCGCAGGAGATGGTAAGGATGCGGTTCCAGCCTAGACGGCGGCCGCTGTCGCGGGCACGGTCGATGAA
>Ga0302320_10014489_pt1 | contig 16315 bp, 16 predicted proteins | sample Bog_T0_3_FD_202130 | JGI IMG/M metagenome (GOLD analysis project Ga0302320, IMG submission 202130) | Peat permafrost microbial communities from Stordalen Mire near Abisko, Sweden - Bog_T0_3 | ecosystem: Environmental > Terrestrial > Soil > Wetlands > Peat | place: Sweden: Abisko, Stordalen Mire... | reverse complement strand
GAACTGCCTCGCAACGCTATGGGCAAAGTGCAGAAGGCGGCGCTGCGGGAGGCCTACAAAGCGCTTTACGCCTGATCTGCGACGGGCGCCGGGCGAGAGTCGAATACGTGAGGGCGGCGAACCGCCCCCCTCGCTAAGTTCGGTATAAAGCGCCCTGTCCATGCGCCGCTCAGAAGATGTGCGGATAGTGGCCGGTTGCGAACATGATGACGGCGATGATCAGGAAGATGGGTAGAACTTTATCTTCCGGATTTGAGCGTTTTCTTTCGGCGCTTCCTTTGCTTGCGGCTTCCGCTTCGTAGATGTTCCCGTGATTATAGCGGCTGTCGTTCATTCGTTTTTTTCCCAGTCGGGTTGCGCCGTTAATATCCGTTAATGAAACGTAAATTTCCAGTCGATTGTTAACGAATGGTAAACGCGCGACTCGAAACTGCGGCGTACCCGGACCAAGGCGTTGGCGGGCTTGAGAAAAATTGCAGCGGCGGCGCGGTCAGGCCCCCCGGACGTGGCGTTTCATTGATCGAAATCGACCGGCGTCGCGTCGGACGCGAATGCGGTTCGTTACGCCCCAAACGGCTCCAGCCGGATGACCCGGCACGGATCGCCTGCATTTGCGGCCGGCGCGTCGGCAGGACGCACCAGCAGCGCGTCGGCGCGCGCGAGCGTCCACACCAGCGACGAATCTTGATCTGAGACCGGGGTCGCCGCCCAAGCGCCGGTTTCGTCGCGCGCGAGCGTGGCGCGCGCAAAATCTGCACGCACGCCATTGGCGGGCAGCGGGACGGCGAGGCGCGCCGGTTCGCTCGGGTCGGCGCCCGCCGTCGCGTCGCCCAGCAACGCGCGAATCAGCGGGCGCAGGAACAGCAGGCCGCACACCGCCGAAGACGTCGGGTTTCCCGGCAGGCCGAGCACCCGCATCGATCCGATCCGCCCGTGCATCAGCGGTTTGCCCGGGCGCATGGCGATTTTCCAGAACCCAAGCTCCATGCCGGCGTCGGTCAGCGCCTTCTGGACGAGATCGTAATCGCCGACCGAGGCGCCGCCGAGCGTCACCAGAATGTCAGCGCCGATATTGAGCGCCGAGCGGATCCCCGTTTCCAGCGCTTTGGGATTGTCCTGCGCAATGCCGAGATCGACAGGCGCGCCGCCGGCGGCCAGCGCCAACCCATGCACGAAGTAATTGTTCGAGCCAACGATCTGCGCCGGACCGAGAATTTGTCCCGGCGAGACGAGTTCGTCGCCGGTGGCGAGAATGGCGACGCGGGGACGGCGCCGGCAATAGACGAACGCCTGATTCGCGGCGGCCGCGAGCGCGACGTCGCGCGGCGTCATCCGCCGGCCCGCAGGCAGCAGCGTCTCGCCCTCGGCAAAGTCGATGCCGGCGGTGCGCACATGGGCGGCCGGTCGGACAGCTTCGGTTAGGATGACGACGTCGCCGTCGCGGGTCGTGTCTTCCTGCAAAGCGATGGCGTCGACGCCCTCCGGAATCGGCGCGCCGGTGAAGATGCGCGCGCATTCGCCGGGTCCGACCTTGCCGGCGAAAACGTGTCCCGCCGCCGATTCGCCGACCAGTTTGAGCCGGGCGCCCGGCGCCGTCGCGTCGGCGGCGCGCAACGCGTAGCCGTCCATCGCCGAATTGGCGAACGGCGGCTGAGTTCGAAGCGAATGCAGGTCGCGCGACAGCGTGCGCCCGAGCGACTTGCCGACGGGAATGTCCTCTTCGCCGAGCGGTTCGCTCGCGCTGGCGAGCACCCGCTGCAGCGCCTCTTCGACCGGCAACAGCGCCGCCTTCATCCCGCGTCCTCCGCTCGCCAGAGCCCCGACTTGCCGCCGCGCTTCTCGATGAGCCTGATAGCTTCGATACGCATGCCGCGGTCGACCGCCTTGGCCATGTCGTAGATCGTGAGGCAGGCGACGGAGACCGCCGTCAGCGCCTCCATCTCGACGCCGGTGGGCCCGCGCGTCTTTGCGGTCGCCCGCACGACGAGGCCGGGCAGGGCGGCGTCCGGCCGGATGTCGATCTCGACGGAGGTCAGCGCGATCGGATGGCAGAGCGGAATCAGTTCGTGCGTGCGCTTGGCCGCCATGATCGCAGCGATACGCGCGGCGCCGAGCACGTCGCCTTTCTTGGCGTCGCCGGCTCCAATCATCGCCAGCGTCGCCGCCTGCATGATCACCCGGCCTTCGGCGACGCCGACGCGCTCGGTCGCGAGCTTGGCGCCGACGTCGACCATATGCGCTTCGCCAGTGGTCTTGATATGCGTGAGTTCGCTCAAGCCGGCAGCCCGGTCAGCAACTTTCGCGTGGCCTTCTCGACGTCCGCCTGACGCATCAACGCTTCGCCGATCAGGAACGCCTGAACGCCGACCTTGGACAGACGCCGACAATCCGCATGTTCGAAAATGCCGCTCTCGCCGACGACGACGCGGTCCTTGGGAACCAGCGGCGCCAGCCGCTCGGTCACCGCGAGCGTGGTTTCGAACGTTCGCAGGTCGCGGTTGTTGATCCCGATCAGCCGACCCTCCAACGCCAGCGCGCGTTCGAGGTCGCGTTCGTCGTGGGTCTCCACGAGCACGTCGAGCCCGAGGTCGTGCGCGGCCTTGTTGAGCGTGCGCGCGGTGTCGTCGTCGATGGCGGCCATGATGAGGAGGATGCTGTCGGCGCCCCAGGCGCGCGCCTCCAGCACCTGATAGGGATCGAACAGAAAATCCTTGCGCAGGATAGGCAGATGGGTTGCCGCGCGCGCGGCCTTCAGATGCTCGGGCGCGCCCTGGAACGACGGCGCGTCGGTCAGCACCGACAGGCAGCAGGCGCCGCCGGCCTGATAGGCCTTGGCCAGCGCCTTCGGATCGAAATGCTCGCGGATGAGACCCTTGGAGGGGCTCGCCTTCTTGATCTCGGCGATCAGCGCGAAGCGGCCCTCGTCCTCCGCGCGCTCGATCGCCTTGAGGAATCCGCGCGGCGGCGACTGTTCGCGAATCTCGCGCTCCAGCGTCGCGCGCGGCACGCGCACCTTGGCGTCGGCGATTTCGCGCCGCTTATAGCCCTCGATCTTCTTCAAGATGTCGGTCATGAGCCTAATCGATCATGCATTAGATACTGTGACAAGTCTTTGCAGCGTAGCTCGCGCCGCGCCGCTGTCGAGCGCCTCGGCCGCTCGGCTCGCGCCCTCGACGAGGTCGCGCGCGGCGCCGGCGACCACCAGCGCCGCGGCGGCGTTGAACACGGCAATGTCGCGATAGGCGCTGCGCTCGCCCTCCAGCACACGCGCCAGCGCGGCGGCGTTGAAAGCGGGATCGCCGCCTTTGAGATCGGCGGGCGCGGCGCGGGCCAGACCGACATCTTCCGGCTTCAGTTCGAAGGCGCGAATCTGCCCGTTGTCGAGCTCGACGACCGAAGTCGTCGTCGTCGTCGTGATTTCGTCGAGCCCGTCGCCGCCATGGGTGATCCAGACGCGTTCGGAACCGAGATTGCGCAGCACCTCGGCCATCGGCTTCAGCCAGGCGGAAGAGAACACGCCGATGAGCTGACGCTTGACGCCGGCGGGATTGGAGAGCGGCCCGAGCAGGTTGAAGATGGTGCGTGTGCCCAGTTCGACGCGCACCGGACCGACGTGGCGCATCGCTGCGTGGTGGGTCGGCGCCATCATGAAACCGATGCCGGCTTCCGCAATGCAGCGCTCGACCCCCTCGGGCGGCAGTCCGACCTTGACGCCGAGCGCGCTGAGCGCGTCGGCGGTGCCGGATTTCGAGGAGGCCGCGCGATTGCCGTGCTTGGCGACGGGAACGCCGCAGGCGGCGGTGACGATCGCCGCCAGCGTCGAGACGTTATACGAGCCCGAGCCGTCGCCGCCGGTGCCGACGATGTCGATGGCGTTCGCGGGCGCCTTCACCCGCAGCATCTTGCCGCGCATCGCGGTCACCGCGCCCGTCGTCTCCTCGACGGTTTCGCCGCGCACCCGCAGCGCCATCAGAAAGCCGCCCATCTGCGCCGGCGTCACGTCGCCCGAAAGCATCGAGTCGAAGGCGGCCGCGGCCTCGCCGCGGCTCAATTGCGCGCCGGCGGCGACCTTGGCGATGAGTGGTTTGAAGGATTCCATCGGGCGCCTCGGGCTCAGTGAGTCTTACGCGAGGCGTTGAAGACGCGCGCGAGTTCGAGAAAATTGCCGAGCAGGCGATGGCCGTGTTCGCTGGCGACGCTCTCGGGATGGAACTGCACGCCATAGACCGGGCGCAGGCGATGCGCCACCGCCATGATGAGCCCGTCGTCGGTTTCGGCGGTGATTTCCAGTTCCTCGGGCGCCGTGTCGCGTTTGATGACCAGCGAGTGATAGCGGGTCGCCTGGAACGGCCCGTTGAGGCCGCGAAACAGCCCTTGCGAATTGTGGCTCACCCGGCTCAGCTTGCCGTGCATCGGCGCCGGCGCGCGCACCACGTCGCCGCCGAATACTTGGCCGATGGTCTGATGCCCCAGGCAGACGCCGAGAATCGGTATGGAATCGCTGGCCTTGCGCACCAGATCGAGGCAGACGCCGGCCTCGTTGGGCGTGCATGGACCGGGCGAGAGCACGATCGCGTCGGACGTCTCCTCCATCACCTGTTCGGCGGTGCGCGCGTCGTTCCGCCACACCCGCACGTCGGCGCCGAGCTCGCCGAGATAATGGACGAGATTGAAGGTGAAACTGTCGTAATTGTCGATCAGCGTGACCCGCATCGTGCTCGGCTCCGTTTCGCAGGGTCTTTTCTACGTAGCGCGCTTGCACGTCAAGCGGAGGAAAGGACGGGGCCGGGCGATCGGGCAGACGACGGCGAATGCGCCGGCATCCCCGCCGCCGATGGTTGAGACGAACAGCGCCCGCGGCTCGAGGGTTGGCGGCGAGGCGCGGGCGGGTTAGAGCATGCTGCGGTTGCAGCCCGGCGGCGCGCCGAGCGGAGGCAAATCCGTTGTGTCTGTTCAATTTCAGCCGATTGGCGCGGCAATGGCGCATCCGGCGCGCGCCGCGAGTGGCGACGATCGCGACGATGCCGACGCGCGCGCAAACATTCGCCCTCGTCGTCAAACGTATCCTGCCGCAGGTCGACATGTTGTTCGTTTATCTCGACGGCTTCAATGAAGCCCCGGAAGTGTTGCGCGGGAGTCGCAAGGTAACGATCGCGCGCTCGCAGGACTACGGCGCGCTCCATGCGTCAGGCCGATTTCTGGTTTTGCCGACGCTGAAAACCCCCTCGGTCGTCGCCGTCGTCGACGACGACATAAAATATCCGCGCAATTATGTTTCTCGGCTCGCCCGGCGTCTGGCGGCGTTCGACGGGCGCGCGGTCGTCGGCGTTCACGGCGGGATTTTCCGTCCCCCCTATCTTTCCTATGTGACGGACGCCGAACGCTTTCATTTCCGGGCGGCGCTGGAGCGGGACACGCTCGTCGATGAGCTCGGCGCCGGCGCCTGCGCCTTCCTGTCCGACGTCCTGGATTTCGATGTGCGCGAATGGGACGGCTACGACGGAGGCGATCTGCGCGTCGCGATGGAAGCCAAGAACCGCGGCCTGCCGCTGATCTGCGTCGCGCGGCGCCGGAAATGGCTGCGCCCCTATGAGGAAAACCAGCCCGACAGCCTCTGGCTGAAAACCAAGGCCGACCCTTCGGCGCGGTCGGCGCTCATGCGCGAGCACATGCGCGAAGCCGTCGTCCGTTACGAAGCGCAGGCGGCCGGCGCCCCATGACGTTCGACGACTCGGGCCATGGGAGCGACATGGACGTTTACTTGCAACCGCATTCCGACGACGTCTGTTTCTCGCTGGGAGCGCTCGCGAACCGCCGCCGGCGCGGCGCTCTGCTCACGGCCTTCCCGGTCGCTGGCTTTGTTGCGCGGCCACCGGGCCAATCCGCGCCGCCGCCGGAACAAGTTACGGCCACGCGCATGGCCGAAGATCGCGCTTTCGCGCGTGCTTGCGATTTGCGGGCGAGCTTCCTCAATCTCCCGACCTCGTCGCTGATCGGCCGTCACCCTTTCGACCTCACAGGCGCCGCAGAGACCCGCCTGCGCGTCGTCGGTCCGCTCATGGACGCGCTCATCGGGCAGACGCCGGCGCCGCCGTGTAGTCGGCGGGCATGGCTGTTCTGTCCCGCCGCCGTCGGCGGCCATGTCGACCATGCAGCGGTGTTCGACGCGGTGATCGGGCGCTATGACGAGCTGTCGGCATATTACCGCATCGCTTTCTATGAAGATCTGCACTACGCCTCCAAATCCAAAGTGCGGCGGCGCGGGCTCGAGCGCATGTTCGACACGGCGGCCGTGCGCCCCTTGGGTCGACGCTACTGGCGTTTGAATTCCCAAGACGTTCAACGAAAATTGGCGTTGCTGCGGCTCTATTCGAGCCAGTTCCTCGACCCGCCTACGGATTTGGCGCAGTTCACGCCGGCCGCCGCGCCACGCTACGTCGCGCACGAAGCCTTCTGGAGCGAACTGCCTTTCGGGGAGGAAAGCGCGGTCCTCGGCGGCGTCGACCGACTGCGCCATTGCGCGATGCGCATTCTGCCCCGACCGTTGCACCGCTCCGCGCTTTTTCGCACAGCCGGCGTCGAAGTCAGCCCGGACCTGTGAGGCCGGGCCATGCGCAAGGATTTCCCGCCGCCAATTCGGTTGCTATTTTACCCCCGCGCTCTATGCCATCCGCGGGGTTCGCGAGGTCGAGGGATTCAGTCGAGTGGTTGGCGGCGAGGCGAGACGCGCGAGCGACGACGGCGGCGCCCGGCGGATTCCCGCTTACCTCATCAATCTCGACCGAAGCGTCGAGCGCTTGGTGACGATGCGCGAAATGTTCGACCGGATCGACGTCCCGTTCGAGCGGGTCGCCGCCATCGACGGCCGGAGCCTGACCGACGAGCAGCGCGCCGTCCATCTCGCGCGACGCGGGCCGTTGGCGCTGGAATCGGGCGAGCTCGGATGCCTGCTCAGTCACCGAGCTATCTGGCGTCGGATCGCCGCCGGCGCCAGCGACTATGGCGCGGTTTTCGAGGACGACGTTCAAGTTTCGCCCCGCCTTCGCTCGCTGCTCGCGGCAAGCGACTGGATTGCGTCTGACGCCGATATCGTAAAGCTGGAAACCCACCGCGAAACCGTCGTTCTGCACGGACAGACCCGGCGGGCGACGCCGGGTTTCGAACTGCGCAGGCTCCAATCGTGCAACATCGGCGCGGCCGCCTACATCGTGTCGCGGCGCGGCGCCGATACCCTTCTCGCGTCGTTCTCGCAGATGCGAGGCCCGGTCGATCACGACCTGTTCGATCCGAGCCACAAACTGTTCCATTGTCTGACGATCTATCAGATCACGCCCGCGCCCTGCATTCAATATAGGTTGTTCGATCCCGTGATCGACGCGCGGCTGGGCATGTCGACGATCGTCGATCGAGTCAACGACAACAAGGCGTTGCGCAAAGCTGTCTCCAAGCCGTTGTCGCCCGGAGCGAAGATCGCGCGCGAATTGACGCGGCCCTTCCGGCGCGCGGCGTCCGCCGTCCGGCTGCGCTGGAGGTTGTTCACCGGAGAATTCGTCTCGATCGCCGTTCCCTACGATGGCGGGCCGGCCGACGCCGAACGACCCGCGGCGCCGGTTTGAGGAGCTTCGGCTATGCGTTTCCTCCCCGCCTCGGCTGAAGTGCACCCTTTCTTGCGGATTTACCTTACCCATACGGAGAACAAAAAAAGAACTTGCGCGTGAGAACAAAAAGTGTACGTTGGCCTCAGAGAGGGACGCCGATACCTCTGGTTGCTTTACCTGAGGGATCGGCCGTGAGAGAAGGAGACGAGCTGTGAGCCAGCCCAATCTTCGCGTTATCGAGGGGACTTCCGTGGACAAGACCAAAGCGCTGGAAGCTGCGCTTTCGCAAATCGAGCGTGCGTTCGGCAAAGGCTCGATCATGCGCCTGGGCAAGAACCAGAAGGCGGTCGAGATCGAGACGATTTCCACCGGCTCGCTGGGCCTCGACATCGCGCTCGGCGTCGGCGGCCTGCCGCGCGGTCGCGTCATCGAAATCTACGGACCGGAATCCTCGGGCAAGACCACGCTGACGCTGCATGTGATCGCGGAAGCGCAGAAGCGCGGCGGCGTCTGCGCCTTCGTCGACGCCGAGCACGCGCTCGATCCGGTCTACGCCCGCAAGCTCGGCGTCAATCTCGAAGACCTGCTGATCTCTCAGCCCGACACCGGCGAACAGGCGCTGGAAATCACCGATACGCTGGTGCGCTCGGGCGCCATCGACGTGCTCGTCATCGACTCGGTCGCGGCCCTCACGCCGCGCGCCGAAATCGAGGGCGAGATGGGCGAATCGCAGCCCGGTCTGCAAGCGCGCCTGATGAGCCAGGCTTTGCGCAAGCTCACCGCCTCGATTTCGCGCTCCAACACCATGGTCATCTTCATCAACCAGATCCGCATGAAGATCGGCGTGATGTATGGGTCACCGGAGACCACGACGGGCGGCAACGCGCTTAAGTTCTACGCCTCGGTGCGCCTCGATATCCGCCGCATCGGCGCCATCAAGGACCGCGAGGAAGTGATCGGCAACCAGACGCGCGTCAAAGTCGTCAAGAACAAGGTGGCGCCGCCGTTCAAGCAGGTCGAATTCGACATCATGTATGGCGAAGGGATCTCCAAGAACGGCGAACTCGTCGACCTCGGCGTCAAGGCCGGCGTGGTCGAGAAGTCGGGCGCCTGGTTCTCCTACGACAGCACGCGCCTGGGGCAGGGCCGCGAGAACGCGAAGACCTTCCTCAAGGCCAATCCCGAAATCGCCAACAAGATCGAGGCGGCGATCCGCGAGAACTCCGGCCTGATCGCCGAACGCATTCTCGACAATGTCGATCCCAGCGATCCCGAGGTCGCCGACGCGTAGAGCCTGCCCCTGGGGCGGCCGTAGCCCCCTCCCTCGAGCCGTTCCTCCGCCACGGAAAGGCTCTTTGCGTCGCGCGTGCGCGCGGCCGCGCCGTCATTCGAGAAACCCGGCGCGGCCGCGTAGCTTTTGTTTCTAACGTTTTCGGGCGGTCGGAGGCTGTCGCCCGAATCCTTGCGACTCGCAAGCCGGCTTGCGCGAGTCGGAACCGCCCTTCTGTAGCCGAGGTCGCCGACCTCGGCCGTTTCCGGTCCAACGCCGTCCGTCGATGGGGTCGGCGCCGGCTTCGCCGAGGTCTGGTTCGACAAGCTCACCATGAGGGACCTCGGCTACAGAACCCACAGCCTTCCGATCCCGCGGCGGCTTGGGAGTTACGAGTCCCGCGGGATTACCGGCGGAACCCCCTGTCGGCCGCGCGAAGATCGCGCTTTCCCTTTTCACGACGCCCCTTTAGAAGGCGAGGGACGGGGCGGCCTCGGTTGTTCCCGTAAAGCTTTTCTCTTGCGCGCTGGGCGGACCCAACGTCGGCGCGTCGACCTCAGGGCCCGGCGTTCATGAGCGGCGTAAACGAGATCCGATCGCATTTCCTGCAGTATTTTGCGCGTAACGGCCATGAGGCCGTGGCGTCGTCGTCGCTGGTGCCGCGCAACGATCCGACATTGATGTTCACCAACGCCGGCATGGTGCAGTTCAAGAACGTCTTCACCGGCGTCGAGCGGCGGCCCTATCGCCGCGCCGCGACCGCGCAGAAATGCGTGCGCGCCGGCGGCAAACACAACGACCTCGACAATGTCGGCTACACCGCGCGCCATCACACGTTCTTCGAGATGCTCGGCAATTTCTCGTTCGGCGACTATTTCAAGCCGCTGGCGATCGAACTCGCCTGGAATCTGATCACCCGCGAATTCGGCCTCGACAAGAACCGTCTGCTGGTCACCGTCTACCACGACGACGACGAAGCGTTCGATCTGTGGAAGAAAGTCGCGGGCCTGCCGGAATCGAAGATCATCCGCATCCCCACCTCCGACAATTTCTGGGCGATGGGCGACACCGGCCCCTGTGGTCCCTGCTCAGAAATCTTCTACGACCACGGCGACAAAATCTTTGGCGGTCCTCCCGGCTCGCCTGACGAGGACGGCGACCGCTTCATCGAGATCTGGAACCTCGTATTCATGCAATACGAGACGCTGCCGGGCGGCGAGCGCATCGATCTGCCGCGTCCGTCGATCGACACCGGCATGGGCCTCGAGCGCATCGCCGCGGTGATGCAGGGCAAACACGACAATTACGATATCGACCTGATGCGCGCGCTGATCCGCGCCAGCGCCGAGGCGACGGGCGTCGAAGCCGACGGCCCGCACAAGGTTTCGCATCGCGTCATTGCCGACCATCTGCGCGCCTCATCGTTCCTGGTCGCCGACGGCGTGCTGCCCTCGAACGAAGGCCGCGGCTATGTGCTGCGCCGCATCATGCGCCGCGCCATGCGCCACGCGCAGTTGCTCGGGGCGCGCGATCCGCTGATGCACAAGTTGGTGTCGGCGCTGACGCGCGAGATGGGGCAGGCCTATCCCGAGTTGCTGCGCGCGGAGTCGCTCATTACCGAGACGCTGAAGCTGGAAGAGACGCGCTTCCGCGCCACGCTAGCGCGCGGACTGGGCATTCTCGAGGACGAAACGCGCGCGCTGCCGCCGGGCGGCAAGCTGGCCGGCGAGGTCGCCTTCAAGCTCTATGACACCTACGGCTTTCCGCTCGATCTCACCCAGGACGCGCTGCGCGGCAAGGGGTTGCTCGTCGACACCGACGGCTTCGCGACCGCGATGGAGCGCCAACGCGCCGAGGCGCGCAAGGCCTGGGCTGGCTCTGGCGAGGCGGCGACGGAGACGATCTGGTTTGCCTTGCGCGAGCGCGTCGGCGCGACGGAGTTCTTGGGTTACGACACCGAGGAGGCCGAGGGGGTCGTCACCGCACTGATCAAGGACGGCGGCGAAGTCGGCTCGCTGCAGGCGGGCGACAAAGGGCTCGTGGTGCTCAACCAGACCCCGTTCTATGCCGAATCCGGCGGTCAGGTCGGCGACATCGGCGTGATGGAGCGCGCCGGCGTCAGCGTCCGCGTGGTCGACGTCAAGAAGAAGCTCGGCGACGTGTTCGCCCACGAAGTAGTCGTGGTCAAAGGCGAATTGAGCGTCGGCATGGCGCTCGAACTCGAAGTCGACGATTCCACGCGCTCGGCGATCCGCGCCAACCACTCGGCGACCCATCTGCTGCACGAGGCGCTGCGTCTCGTGCTCGGCGATCACGTCGCGCAGAAGGGGTCGATGGTCAGCGCCGACCGCCTGCGCTTCGATTTCGCCCATCCCAAGCCGATTTCGGCGGACGAACTGGCGAGCGTCGAAGACATCGCCAACCGCGTCGTGCTCGAAAACACCGCGGTTTCGACGCGGTTGATGAGCATCGACGACGCGCGTGAATCCGGCGCGCGCGCGCTGTTCGGCGAGAAATACGGCGACGAAGTGCGTGTGGTGACGATGGGCGTCGTCATCGACGAGGCCAACAGCGTGTTGAAGCCCTATTCGGTGGAACTCTGCGGCGGCACCCATGTACAGCGCACCGGCGACATCGGCCTCGTCGCCATCGTCGCGGAAAGCGCGGTGGCGGCGGGCGTGCGGCGCTTGGAAGCGCGCACCGGCGAAGGCGCGCGCAAGGCGCTGCGCCAGGACTCCCGCGCGCTCGCCGATCTCGCGCATCTGCTGCGCGCACCGGTCGGCGAAGCCGCGCATCGTCTGGAAGCGTTGATTGAAGACAAGCGCAAGCTCGAGCGCGAGCTGTCGGAGGCTAAGCGCAAACTGGCGATGGGCGGCGGCGGGGGCGGCGAGGCGCCGATCAAGGAGATCGCCGGCGTCAAATTCTACGCGCGCGCCGTGACCGGCGTCGACATGAAGGATTTGAAGTCGCTCGCCGATGAAGCCAAGCCGACGGTCGGCTCGGGAATCATCGCCATCGCCGCTACAGCCGAAGACGGCAAGGCGAGCCTCGTCGTCGCCGTGACGCCGGATCTGGTCAAGCGCTTCAACGCGGTCGATCTGGTGCGGCTCGGCGCCGCCGCGCTCGGCGGCAAGGGCGGCGGCGGCCGGCCGGATATGGCGCAGGCCGGCGGCCCCGACGGCGCCAAGGCCAACGAAGCGCTCGCCGCCGTGGCGGCGGGGATCGAAGCCAAGGCGAGCGACTGAGGAGTTTGCGATGAACGCGGCGTTGTTGCAGGAACTCAAGGCCTACGAGCCCGAACTGATCGCCATCCGCCGCGACATCCATAGCCACCCCGAGATCGGCTTCGACGTCTCGCGCACGGCGGGGCTGGTGGCGGAGCGGCTTCGCGCCTGGGGAATCGACGTCGTCGAAGGCGTCGGCAGGACCGGCGTCGTCGGCACGATCCAGGGCCGGCAGGGTGAGCGTTCGGTGGGCTTACGCGCCGACATGGACGCGCTGCGGCTCGAAGAGGCGACCGACCGCGCGCATCGCTCGACCGTGTCAGGCGCGATGCACGCCTGCGGCCACGACGGCCACACCGCCATGCTGCTGGGCGCCGCGCGCTATCTCGCCGAACACCGCGATTTTGCCGGGACTGTGCGCGTCATCTTCCAGCCGGCGGAAGAGGGGCAGGGCGGAGCCGCGGCAATGCTGGCCGACGGCCTGTTCGAACGCTTCCCCATCGACACTGTGCACGGCATGCACACCGGTCCGGGCGTACCGCTCGGCATGTTCGCGACCCGCAAGGGCCCGTTCATGGCGGCCACTGCGATGTGGACCGTGCTGTTTCGCGGGACTGGCGGCCATGGCGGCTCCGCGCCGCATCTGGTCGCCGATTCCACGCTCGCCGCCGCGCAATTCGTCACCGCCTTGCAGACCATCGTCAGCCGCAGCGTCAAAGCGAGCGAAACCGCGGTCGTCAGCGTCGGCCATATCGGCGGCGGCGATTATGACGCGCCCAACGTCATCCCCGCGCAGGTCGTGATGCGCGGCACCGCGCGCAGTTTCAGCCCGGAGATTCACGATCTGATCGAGCGCCGCCTCGGCGAGATCGCCCGTCATTGCTCCGAAGCTTTCGGCTGCCGCGCCGAATTCGATTTCCACCGTGTGACGCCGGCGCTGATCAACGACGGGCGCGGAGTCGATCTCGCTGTCGCCGCGGCGCGCTCGCTGGTCGGCGAACGCGCCGTGGTCGCCGACGCGCCGCCGATCACCGGCGGAGAGGATTTCGCCTACATGCTGGAGAAGAAACCGGGGTCGTTCGTGTTCATCGGCAACGGCGTGAACCCCGACGGCTCCTTCCACTACGTCCACTCGCCCGACTACGATTTCAACGACGCGGCGCTGACGTTCGGGGCGGGGTACTGGGTCAGTCTGGCGCGCGAGGCGCTGGCGGCCTGATCGAAGCCGGCGCGCGTCACAGCTGCGCGGCTTCGCGGCCCAGGCGGGCGAGAAAGTCGCTGAGTTGGGCGCGCTCCTGGGTGGTAAAGCCTGTCAACAATCGCGCTTCGCGCTGGCGCGCGAGGGTCACAATCTCGTCGTGGACCGCAAGGCCGGCGCGGGTGAGCGCGAGCGGCTGACGGCGTCGGCGCGTTTCGTCGGCGCGCATTTCCACGAACTCCTTGTCGATGAGCCCGCGCAGCGCTCGGCTGACGGCGGCCTTGTCGAGCCCGGTCGCCTCGCCGATTTCGACCGGAGCGGTCCAGGGCGCGGCTGCGAGCAACGCCAGAATGCGCCAGTCGGTGATGCCGACGCCCCAGCGCGGCAGATAGGCCGCGGTCGCACTGGAGGCGATGCGCTGGGCGAGATTGGTGATCGCCGAGGGAATGAAGACATTCATGTCGATGGCGAGCGCAGAACGGCGCTCGGCGTCGGGCGGGGGATCGGCGTCCATTCGTGTGTTTCCAAACGGGTTCGGCGCTGAGCCATAGGGCGACGCCCCACGGCTGACAATTGGCCGAATTTAAGTTGACAAGACAACTTAAAAGTTGATAAGTCAACTTAAACGCCGGAAAGCCGCCGGCGGCAAGGAGGAAGCCGTGGCCGAAGCTACTTTTCCACTCGACGCCTGGTATCCGCTCGCCTGGAGCGGTGAGATCGGCCGCTCGCTGTTCGCGCGAAAGATCTGCGGACGCGACATCGTCGCTTATCGCCGGATCGACGGCGAGATTGCGGCCCTCGAAGACGCCTGCTGGCACAGGCTGCTGCCGCTGTCGTTGGGCAAGCTGGTCGGCGACGACGTCGTGTGCGGCTATCACGGGCTCGTCTTCAACGCCGCCGGACGCTGCACCCATCTGCCGGCGCAGAAGACGATCAATCCGTCGGCCTGCGTGCGCGCCTATCCGGTCGTCGAACGTCATCGGCTCGTCTGGGTCTGGCCCGGCGAACCTGCGCTCGCCGATCCCGCCAGGCTTCCCGACTTCCATTGGAACGATGGCGCGGATTGGAAAGGCGAGGGCGGAACTTTCGTCTCGCTCGGCTGCGATTACCGGCTGGTCGTCGACAATCTGATGGACCTTTCCCACGAGACATACGTGCATTCTGAGAGCATCGGCCACGACGCCATCCTCGATTCTCCTTTCGAGGTGACGCATCGCGGGGGCACGGTGACGCTGGCGCGCTGGATGATCGACATCGAGGCGCCGCCGTTCTGGGAGAAAATGCTGGGCAAGCCGGGCAGTGTCGACCGCTGGCAGATCGTCACCTTCCAGGCGCCCAATGTCGTCGTCGGCGATGTCGGCGCCGCGCCGACCGCATCAGGCGCGCCGCAGGGCGACCGCTCTCAGGGCGTCAACGGCGCCTTCCTCGCCGCACTGGCGCCGGAGACCGCGACGACCTGCCACTATTTCTGGAATTTCGTGCGCACATTCGCCCGCGACGACCACGAACTGACCCGCCGCCTGACGCTCGCCCACGTCAACGACGGCAAGGGCGTCTACGATCAGGACCACCGCGTGCTCGAGGCGCAGCAGAAGGCTATCGACTCCAACCCGCGCCAGCCGTTCTTCAATCTCAATATCGACGCCGGCGCCTTGTGGTCGCGGCGCAAGATCGACGAGTTGATCGCGGCCGATACCGTCAACGCTCAGGCTGCGGAGTGAGCGACGTGACGAACTCCTCCTGGCGCGAAGCCCGCGTCGTCGCCGTCGCCGATCTCACGCCCGACACGCGCTCGTTGGAAATCGTTTCCGACCGCGGTTTCGTCGCCCCCGCCTCGGGCGCGCATCTCAAAGTCGCGGTGACGATCGGCGGGCGTCCCGATACCCGCTGCTATTCGGTCTACGAAGCGACCGACAACGGCGGCTACCGTATCGCCGTCAAACGGCTGGCTTTGTCGCGCGGCGGCTCGGCCTATATGGCGAGCCTGCAGCCGGGCGCGCGGCTCGTCGTCGCGGGACCGGAAAATGCGTTCCCGCTCACCCTCGCCCGCAGCGACTATCTGCTCGTCGCCGGCGGAATCGGCGTTACGCCGATCTTCGCGCACGCCAAAACGCTGGCGCGCCAGGGCGCGCCGTTCCGGCTGCTCTATGCGGCGCGCCGACGCGAGGAGCTTGCGCTCGGGTCGGAACTCGCCGCACTGCTCGGGCCGAAGTTGCAGACCTATGTCAGCAACGAGGACCGACGCGTGGACTTCACCGAGGCCTTCGCCGCCCTGGCGCCGGAGGGCGAAGCCTATATCTGCGGGCCGTTGGCGATGCTGCAAGCCGCGCAACGCGCCTGGGCGCAAGCGGGGCGGCCGCGCGAAAACCTGCGCTTCGAGACGTTTGGCGCCAGCGGCGCGTGGCAGAACGAAACGTTCCGCGTCGACATCCCACGCCTGAACAAGAGTTTTGAGGTTCCCGCCGACAAGACCCTGTTGCAGGCGTTGCAGGACGAGGGCGTGGCGACAATCTCGGACTGCCGGCGCGGCGAATGCGGGCTCTGCGCGCTGCCGATCCTCGGCGTCGAGGGCGTGGTCGACCACCGCGACGTCTTCTTCAGCGACGAGGAAAAGCGCAGCAACGCGAAACTCTGCGCCTGCGTGTCGCGCATTCACGGCGCACGGGTAATCTTGGACACAGCCGACAGATGACCAGATCTGCCGTGGGCGGCGCGACTGTAGCCGCGGTCGCTGACCTACGGTATGCACACATCTCGGCCGCGCCACCCACGACCTCGTCCTGAGCTTGTCGAATGGCGATCCAGGCACAACGAACGTTCGTGCAGGGTGCGGGAGCGGGTCCCGGGAGAAACATCCCGGTCTTTTGGCGCTGCGGCCGTGCCCTGCACGCGCTTTCGCGCCTCCTGGATCGCCATTCGACAAGTTCAGATTCCATGTGGGGTGGATAGCGTCCGAAACTCTGGCAGAGTGAGGTTGCAAACCACCTGCACTGGAGGGAACGATGGACAATACCGTTGACCTTGC
>Ga0302320_10014488_pt1 | contig 16315 bp, 13 predicted proteins | sample Bog_T0_3_FD_202130 | JGI IMG/M metagenome (GOLD analysis project Ga0302320, IMG submission 202130) | Peat permafrost microbial communities from Stordalen Mire near Abisko, Sweden - Bog_T0_3 | ecosystem: Environmental > Terrestrial > Soil > Wetlands > Peat | place: Sweden: Abisko, Stordalen Mire... | reverse complement strand
TCCCGTCCCCGCGCAACCACTTGCCGTCACTGAGGTTGGGAGCGCCAATCGCGGCGTCCCCTTGCGCGTCACGGCCATGGCAATCCCAGCAACCACCGTGACCCTCGAACAAGATGTTACCGGCCGCTACGACAGTCGGATCTTCGCCGATCGCCCCGTTAATTGCCCGGAGGTAGCTGGTCAGCTGCTCAATCTCGCCGGGTGAAAGAGTAGGCAATTTGTCCCGGGCATAGGGAACGGGCTGACCGTAGGCCGGCATCCAGGCTAGGTCCCATCCCTTGTCATCCCCCGATCGGATTCCATGGAGGACGATCGACTCGATCTCGCTGGCGCGTCCGGTCCCGTACAGAAAGTCCAGGTCCGTTAGATCCGGAGTGCCCGTCGCAGTGCTGCCGCGACCGTCCGCGCCATGACAGCCGGCGCAATCGGCCAAGTACACATCGCGACCCTTGGCGAGCGTCTTGGACGCGAGGCGTGGATCATCGAGGATGCGATCGGCGTCGGCCTGCAAGAATTCGGTGCGATCCCGCCGTTCGATGCGCGCGATCGCGCCTGCCAAAATCAGCAGAACGGGAATCGCAACCAGAAGCACGATGCGTGTTCGGCGCATCGATCGCGCCAATACGGGGCTGAGTGTTTGATCGACCTGCATCTTGGGTGAAATCCTGACCTCGAATGTGACCCGCCGGCCCCCACAGCGCTCGGCTTTCGATCCTAGCGCCCCGCGAAAGTGGAGCTGGGTGCCACTCTTGTGCCGCGGCTCCCTATGAGTGGCAGAGCACTCAAGACTGCCTCCTGCGCCCGATCCCCATCCGAGCGAACTCGGACTGTCCGTCGATGAACTGGTGCTTGAGCGCACCGCCAATGTGCAGAACGAGCAAGGCCAGCAGGAGGTAGCCGCCGACGCTGTGCCACTCGACGATTTCGTCGTGCAGCACGTGCAGCGGCGCGACCCCGGCTGGCTCCTTGCCGATGGCCGATATGGGACCGATCATGGGCATCGGAAACAAGTTCCAAACCTTCAGGGTCGGCGGCGGCCCCAACGGCCGCGCCGACATCGCCCCGGGAGGAGCAGTGGCGGGCTTCGGCCCGGGCAACGTGATGGGCCGGGCGAATTCGGCGGCGGCACCCCGCGAGCCCGGCGGCGAGTGCGCCGAAAGGATCGCCCAGCCCGTGAGCGGCATGAGCACCATCGCCGCGTACAGCAGGAAGTGAGCGAAGTGCGCCGTATGGCGCTCCCACGGCTTCATTCCCGCCGGATACGGCGGTGGGTCATTGACCAACCTCCAAGCGACCCGCGCCACCGTGAGCGCGAGTACAGTCAGGCCCGACGAAACGTGCAGCATCAGAGCCACGAATCTAATCGGCAGCGGCCAGCTTTCCATGAAAAAGCCAATGCACAGATTGAAGACGATGAACACAGCAATCGCCCAGTGCAGGACAATCGCGACTCGTGTGTAACGGTCGCCTGGAGCGCCGGAAACGTCGTTCGGGTGCGTCGTTGCCGACAATTTGTCAATAACCGAAGTGGTCATGCCTGAACCTCACTGCTGTTGGTCGAGGCGCTCGACCGCGGAAACACTGTCAACTTCGACCCCTCTAGGACTGCCGGAATGGGGGTCCGCCACGCTCGCTAGAATACGTCCAAGGTGGGTGGCGAACATAGGCGCCTGAATTCCCCAAGCGATTGACAGCGCTAATGATCGACTTTTCGGGTATCCGCAAGACCAGTACGAGGACTATGGGCGAAGACCCCCCTCGTGGACGCCAGGGAGCCGTCAGATCAGATGGCCGCCCGCGCACCCTGAGATCAACGGTACCTTAAGATTCGCGCTCAATCGTTATTGGACAATGTTGCCTCGATCATCGCTTCGTAAATTCCGCGATGGCATGCACGATTGCTTCATTGTTTGCGAAGTACCGATAGATCCGCCCCAAACTCATGCCCTCTTGGCCATGCGCTCGACCGCGCGTGAGAACAAAGTGACGGTCTACCGCGCACTGGGCGGAGGTCTCGCTGAACGCGGCTGACCGTCGTTCCTAACGTGAAACTGGGCGGCCCGCCCGCGGCTCGCAGGACCTGAGTTCATTTGTCCCGTGCCGACAAGCGCGTTTAGGATAGACTAAATCGCTCTAGGCCAGAACCCGCAGAATTCGTCTATCGGTGCCAGGATGTGACCCCGTGAAAGTAGCCGGCAAAGACCAAACGATATCGGGAGAGACCTTCGAGATTTTGCGTGCCCAAATCCTGGCGGGCGACATCGCCCCCGGCTCCAAGGTCAAGACCCAGGAGGTTGCTCAGCGCATGGGGGTGAGCCTCGGTGCGCTTCGCGAAGCACTTCCCCAGCTGATCGCCGATGGTCTGGTCTTCGTGGAAGCCCACCGCGGGTATACCGTCACGCCCCTATCCATCGACGACCTGCTCGACCTGACACGCGTGCGCACGGAGATCGAAGTGCTATGCCTGACGTGGTCGATGCAGTTGGGCAAACTCGAGTGGGAATCCGAGGTGATCGCGGCCTCGCACCGCCTGGCCAAAACCGTTCGCGCCGCCGACCGCGCCGCGGTCAGCCCGGCGTGGATAGAGGCACACGACGTTTATCACGCCGCCCTAGCCAGTGCTTGCGGCAGCCCACGCTTGTTACTGATTCGCAAACAGCTCTACGAACTGAGCGAGCGCTATCGCAAGATGGAGTCCGCGATGGCCCGCGATCGCAATCCGGATGATGAGCACAAGCGCATTACAGCGGCTGCCATTGACCGCAACATACCGGTCGCCACTCAGCTCTTGAGTTCGCACATTGAGCGAACCACCGAAAACATCGTCAAGACGATGCGCAAGAAGATTTCGGATACAGCCCGCACCGGCCAACCGCGGCTGCAAGGTCGAAAACCGCCAGCGCGAACCGCGCGTCAGCCCAAGCGTGGCGGCAGCGTTCGCTAGCGCGGCTACTCAAGGCCGGCTTTTTGCCTCACCATTCGTGGTCCGATCGGAACGTCGCATAGGTGCTGACCGCCTACTTCCGACTGGATTGAATTCCCCGGGGCACTATCGATTCTCCTGGCAAAATGGAAGCCGGCGATTCAGCCGTCATCAGCCGAGGGCAGGCGCTGCGCTTCTCCGCTGAGGCTTTTGTGAGGTTTTCGACCGCTGGCGGCCTTCTTGGGCTGCGTTGCTCGCGGTCATGGCGTTGACAATATTGTCGGAGGTGTACGAGATATGAGCCGTCATCAAGCGCGTGGCGCGCGGCACGTCTCGCGCCAAAACTGCATCGACAATCTTGGCATGCTCGTCTTCCGGATCTCGGCTGCGCGGCAAACTCAGCTCGAGCTTACGATAACGCTCGCTCTTCTCGTAGAGCTGACTTCGGATTTGGAGTAGGCGCGGGCTCCCACAGGCGCTGACCAAGGCGTGATGATATTCATCGTGAGCCCTGGTCCAGTCGGTCGTCACCTGTCCGCCATTCGGACGGAATGTATTGGACAAGCGATGGCGCGCTGCAATTATGCGCGATTCCCACTCGATGTCACCGCGTTGGATGGCCCAGATGAGGCACAGACTCTCAATTTCGATGCGAACTTTGGTCAAATCGACAAGATCCGGGACGGAAATCGGAGATACCGTGAACCCGCGGTGCGCCTCGGCGACCACCAAGCCTTCGGAAAGCAGCTGAGAAACGGCTTCCCGCACCGTGCCGAGGCTGACGCTGAATCGCTCCTGCAACTCGGCAGTTCGCATCTTCGTACCGGGACGTAACTCACCTGAAAGAATGAGCGAACGCAGCGCGGAATACGTTTCGCCGGCGATCGTGGTGCTTCGGCCATCGATTTTCATATTTTAAATGTAGCAAAACCCACGCAAGACCGCATGAAGAGCGGCGGGATAACTTTTGGATCTTTACCGATAATTACCTGTAGAATCGATTATCATGCGATTCTATTCCACAAATCGGGTCGTGTTAATACCGAAGACGCCAATTATTTGTTTTTTGGCTTCCATGGTCATGTTTTCCATCGAAGTAACCGGCTGCAGCCCGAACCCCGGGAAGCAGCTCGAGTACCAGACACGACGGTGGCCACCACGTTCGAGTGACCGATCCTTTCGATCCAAGCAATGAAAAGAACGATTCTTCGGACCATCCTGTTCGCGCTGACGCCTTTACTCAAGCGGGCTGCTCGAAGTCACTCGAATTTTCGAATCATGCTGCGTCAACACGATATCGTTGCACAGATTCAACTCAAAGACGGAAGCCTCGGACGCCATTTCATCATAGCCGCCGGCACTGTGAAGTCGCGGCCCGGCCTTCACCCCCGACCGGACGTGGCGATGGTCTTCAAGGATGTGGCCACCGCCCTCGTAATGATGAATCCAAACCCGAATATGAACGATGTCGTTCATGCTGCGAAGAACTTCAAGGTCGAGGTCAAGGGCCCCGACTTCTTGTGCGTTTGGTTCATGCAACTTCTCAATCTGATGAAGGCGTCTGATTTCGCTCATGGACTGTCCATGCGAGACGGTACCACGCGGTACACCATGCTCACAAACGGCGGACCCCTCTTCGTATTTGTGCGCAGTGGCCGAATCGTTCGCTGTACGCCGATCGACTTCGACGATGGCGACGCCGGCACTTGGACCATTCGCGCCCGAGGTCGTACTTTTTCTCCGCGACGTCAGGCTACTGTGGCGCCGCACGCGCTTGCGATGAAATCCTCTGTGTATTCGGATAAAAGAATTTTATATCCGATGAAGCGCGTCGACTACGATCCCAACGGCAGTCGCAATCCTCAAACCCGCGGCATTTCGGGCTATGTGCGCATCAGTTGGGACGAAGCGTTGGACCTCGTGGCGGGTGAGATCAAGCGGCAGAAGCGGGTCTACGGCCCGGGATCGATCGTGATCCCAATGTCTTCGCACCATCAATGGGGAAATGTCGGCTATTACCTCAGTTCGCTGATGCGCTTTGGCAATCTGATTGGTTTCACTCGGATGGCGGCAAATCCGGATAGCTGGGAAGGCTGGTATTGGGGGGCCATGCATCATTGGGGTCACGCCCAGCGGGTAGGCATTGCCGGAAACTACGGCACCGTTGAAGACTGCCTGCAAGAAGCCGAAATGATGGTGTTCTGGTCGAGCGATCCCGAAAGTACAAACGGTGCCTATATGGGCTTCGAGGGAACGCAAAGACGACTGTGGGCGAAAGAACTCGGCATTCAATTCGTGCATATCGATCCGCATTACAATCCGACGGCGCAACTGCTGGGTGGCCGCTGGATACCGATCCGGCCGCAGACGGATGCAGCGCTCGCTATAGCCATCATGTATGTGTGGGTCGTTGAGAATCTGTATGACGCCGATTACGTGGCGACGCGGACCTCCGGCTTTGACGAATGGCGCGATTACCTTCTTGGCATCCACGACGGCATCCCCAAATCGCCGGAATGGCAGGCATCCGAGACGGCGGTTCCGGCAAGGGACGTGCGCGCCCTGGCAAGGCTCTGGGGCAAGAAGAAAACGTACCTTGCGGTGGGTGCCGCAGGCAGCGGCTTCGGAGGCGCCGGGCGCGGCGCGTGCGGAGCCCAATGGGCTCGATGCATGGTCATGATGATGGCCATGCAGGGCCTGGGCAAACCCGGAGTGAATCTCGGCAATCTGCAAGTCGGTACGCCTGTGGACATGGAATTCTATTTTCCCGGCTACGCGGACGGTGGCATCTCGGGCGAGCTGCAATGGAACGGCAACGCGGTCAATAACTATCAGCGAATGCCGCACGTCCTTACCGTCAATCCAGTCCGCCAGCTCGTCCCGCGGCAGCAATTTCCGGAGGCCATTACCACAGGCAAGGCGACCGGTTACTTATGGGACGGCATCGCGACGGAAATTCAATTCACGCCGTTTCACTACCCGATGCCCGGTTACCCCCGCATGCATATGATTTACAAATACGGCGGCTCGTTTTTCAGCACTGTCACTGAATCGAATCGCATGGTTGATGCCTATCGACACGAAAGCATCGAGTGCGTCGTCAATCAGTCCATCTGGATGGAAGGAGAGGCGCAATTCGCAGATGTCATTCTGCCTGCCTGCACGAATTTTGAGCGTCACGATATCGGCGAGTGGGCATCCGGCGGTGGCTACCTGCAGCACGGATTCAACGGCGTCAATCATAGAGTGGTTGTGATGCAGCACAAATGCATTGAGCCGCTCGGGGAGTCGAAATCGGATTACCGTATATTCACCGAAATCCTCAGCCGCTTGGGGCTCGGCGCAATATTCACCGAAGGATGCAGTGAACTCGACTGGTGCAAGCGGGTGTTCGACTCCTCCGATGTGGCGAAGAGCATTTCTTGGAAGGATTTTCTGAGAAAGGGTTATTTCGTCGTGCCTGCCGAAAAGGAATCCCTGCGATCTCCCGTAAACTTTCGCTGGTTCGCCGAGGATCGCATGAAGGACATTCCGGAGGCACAACCCCTACCGTCGCAGTGGTCCGCAGAGTTCGGAAAAGGCCTGCAAACGCCGAGTGGATTGATCGAATTCATCCCGGAGACACTGAAACGCCACGACCCCGACAATCCCGAACGGCCGGTGCTGAACCGCTACATTCCTGCTTGGGAAGGTCTGCACACTGAATCGCTGGTGCACCGATTTCCGTTGCAGATGGTTGCGACGCATTCGAGATATAGCTTCCACACCAACGTCGATGGCAAAGGTGGGTATGCGAACGACATCACGGATCACCGCGCATTGGTTGACGGGCACTATTATTGGCTGCTGCGGATCAGCGATCTCGACGCCCGCTCGAGAGGCATATCCGATCGCGATCTCGTTCGCGTGTTTAACGATCGAGGGAGCGTCATCTGCGCCGCGGATGTGTCCTCAATGATGGCGCCCGGCGTGGTCAAATCGTTTGAATCGAGTGCTGAATATCAGTCGATCGAGTTTGACGGCCAACGCGTCGAGATCGGCGGTTGTGTGAACACCCTCACATCGTCCCGCTCTCAGATCAAAGGCACGAGCAGCATGTCGCCCAACTCGTGTCTGGTGCAGGTTGAGCGCTGGCCGCTATCGCTTGCGAGGGCCAGCTAGATGGACAAGTGGAATCTCATCGTGGACGTTCCCTTGTGCCAGAATTGCAACAACTGCGTCATGGCGACGAAGGATGAACTGGTCGGCAACGCATTTCCGGGCTATACGGCGCCACACGCCGCCCACGGCGCAGCTGTCATACAGATCCTGCGAAAAGTCCGTGGCTCCATGCCGATGGTCGATGCGGCCTACCTACCGGTGATGTGCAATCACTGTGACGATCCGCCCTGCATGAAGGGGGATTCTTCCGGCGCGATTTCCAAGCGCGACGACGGGATAGTCATCATCGATCCGGTCAGGGCAAAGGGACGACGAGATCTGGTCGCGGCCTGTCCGTACGGCGCCATCGTATGGAACGAGACCGAAGACTTGCCCCAAAATTGGTTCTTCGACGCGCATTTGCTCGATACCGGTTGGGCCGCACCGCGCTGCGAGAGCGTTTGTCCGACGAAGGTGTTTGAAGCCACGAAAGTGAGCGATTCCGCCATGGCCGAACGCGCTGCGGCAGAGAATCTACGCACCCGTAATCCCGAGTGGGCGACCAAATCTCGGGTCTACTATCGAGGACTGGATCGATATGACCACTGCTTTATAGGTGGTAGTATTTCAGCCACAATCGGCGGGATCGAAGAATGCATCGAAGGAGTCGCTGTCGAATTACGACGCGGTGACGCCATCATCGCTCGCTCGACGACCGACGCCTTCGGCGATTTCAAAATTGATCACCTGCCGGGTGACAGCGGTCCATACGAGGTCTTTTTGTATCACCAAGTTCATGGTATCGCTAAACGCTCCGTGACGATCGCAAGTGCCAGCGTTTACCTCGGCTCGATTGTTCTCGGCGACGCGTGAACGCGCTGCCCTGTCCCCGGTAATCGAGACTTACACCTGGCGCCGATCGGCATCTTTCAGCGCACCAAATGATCGCAGGCGTCATCTTTTGGGTTAACGATAGTTGCATATAGAATCGATTGTTGTAAGATCCATTCAGAATAGATCCGGGCGATGCGCCCAAAGAGAGTGGAGTGATTATGTCCGCAACAATGAAACCCGGCGTGCGCTATCGCATGCCAACCGTTTTCGGACCCGCGCCTGGTCCGCGCCAAAAAGCCGACGGCACTCCGTGGACGTTGGAGGAAACTGGGATCATGAATTGTACTTGGTTCGCCGTGACGTACCGGACGGAGCGTGCAGCATTAGAGGCTCTTTTGCCTCCCGGATTCGAACTCAGGGGTGAGCCGGAGGTATCGATTTCCTTCTCCGATTTCCGCAATTTGTACTGGCTCGCAGGCAGAGGCTACGGCATCCTGATCGTGGACGTTCCTGCAATTTACACCGGAAAAACCCAGGTGATCGAAGGCAATTTCTGTCCGGTCATGTGGGAAGGTCGACCGGATGCCATTTTGACCGGTCGTGAGGAACTGGGTTTCCCGAAGCTCTTCGCGGAGATTTCCCCGCTGGACTTCTCTCATGAGGCCGGCAGCGCCGCGGGATCGGCGAAGTGGTTCGACCACAAGTTTCTGGACATCGAGGTGCACGATCTGTCACCCGTCGAAGGAGACAAGTCGTTGCCGGGCAGCGGCGGTCCCGCGATGTTCTACAAGTACATGCCACGCACGAGCATCGGCGGTAGTGAGGGGGGCACGGCCTGCGTGACATCCTCATATCCCCCGCCCGGCTCCGCCGCGGATCCTTCGCCCATCAAGCTTGGAGATTTCGCTTTTAAGAAATGGAAAGGAAGCGGAACGGTCAAATGGCATCGTGCCACCTTCGAGCAACTGCCGACCTCGTTTCATATTGTCAACAAGCTCGATGATTTGGAGATCCTCGAGTATGTGCGCGCTGAAATGGTAGAGTTTTCCGGACCAGGTTTAGGGGTATGGGCGAATACCATGCGCACCGTGGAGTGAATCCAAGTGGTGACTGTCGAGGACATCACGTGGGTGCGCTATAGAGCTCCTGACTTGAAGTTGATGGCGGAATTTTTGGCCGATTTCGGACTTCACCCTGTGGCCGCCACGGAAGACAAGCTGTTTATGCGGGCTCATGGCCCGATGCCCGTCGCGCATATCACCGAACGGGGTCCGGCAGGCCACATTGGCTTTGGGCTCAAAGCCCGGTCACGAGCAGATCTGGAAAAGCTGGCCGCGGAGTTCAGTGCGCCGATCGAGCGGCGCAACGAACCCGGTGGCGGCGAAGTCGTCACGGTCACGGACCCGGACGGGACTCGGATCGAGGTTGTCCATGGCCTGGGTTCTCATGGCGCGCTCGAAGCGCGCGCGGCTTTCGGCTTCAACCCCAAGCACGACCGGGTCCGCCATAACAAGACAGTGCGCGTGAAGAGCGCGCCCTCGCTCGTGCAGCGCCTGGGACACGTCGCCATCTTTACCGGCCGCTTCGACGCAATGAAGTCCTTCTATATGGACGTTCTCGGCATGCGCGTGTCCGACGAATACTACGTGGGTGATTCGAACAACGTGATGGCCACTTTTTTGCATTGCGGACTGGATGATGAGTTCGTCGATCATCACACGGTGGCTCTGATCGGAAACGGCCAAACGGGCTTCGAACACTGCGCTTTCGAGGTTAGCGATCTGGACGATCTCATGAGCGGCAATGCTTTTCTGTTGTCGCGCAACCGATGGACGCACAGTTGGGGAATCGGCCGGCACGTCGAAGGCAGTCAGATCTTTGATTACTGGCGAGACCCGTTCGGAAATAAGATTGAGCACTGGACCGACGGCGACTTGGTGAATGATCACTATGAAACCGGGAACAAGGAATTTAACCCGGAGAAGAGTCTCTCGCAATGGGGTCCGAGTGTCACAAAAGACTTCCTCGACCCATAGAGGATCGCGCAATGGAAAAGGGCCTGGACGTGCAATGGCCCTCGAGAGTGCCGAATTGAAGTTGTTGAGGCCCAGGGTGTGGATTTTATTGGCCGCGCATCTTCGGGGAACGACCTCCCGCATGCGTTCGACAATTCCTGCTAGATCATGCTCAAGAGTTGACAACGGCACAATTGACATCGAATGCACGCCCATGCCTATAGCCAGATTCTCGGCGCGATGCTGCTGTGCCTGCCGGCTACGCTCGCGACCGGCGATCCGGCGCCGTCGGGGGGAGAAGCGCCTTCGTCCAATGAATTGCAGGCAATCACGGTAAGTGCCGAACGTCTGCGATTGATTGGCAGTGCCGCCACCGCGAGCGAGGGCGTAGTGGTCAACGATGAACTTGCCCTGGCGCCGGTGTACCGCCCCGGGCAGCTGCTCGAGACCGTGCCGGGCCTCGTCGTCACGGTGCATAGCGGGGAGGGCAAGGCGAATCAATACCTGCTGCGGGGCTACAACCTGGACCACGGCACGGACCTCGCCACGTTCGTCGATGAAATCCCGGTCAACGAGCCCACCCACGCGCACGGCCAGGGGTATACGGATCTAAATTTTCTGATCCCGGAGCTAGCCACCAATATTCACTACACCAAGGGCACGTACTACGCCTCCGAAGGGGACTTCTCATCGGTCGGCGCCATCCACATCGGCTACCTCGATACGATCGAGGATCAGATCTCCCTGACCGGGGGCATGTGGGGCTTCGAGCGGCTATTTACGGCGGGATCGACGCCGCTGGCTCATGGCAACTTACTGGGTGCCTTGGAACTGCAGCACTACGATGGTCCTTGGACGACCCCGGGCGATCAACGCAAGATCAATGCAGTGCTGCGTTATAGTGAAGGCGATACCCACGACGGGTACTCCCTGACCGGCTCCTTTTATCGCGGCCTTTGGAACAACCAGACCGATCAACCCGAGCGCGCCATCACCGAAGGGCTCATCAGCCGCTTCGGCGAGCTCGACCCCACCGATCAAGGAGCTGCCGAGCGTGCCAATCTGTCGGGCGAGTATTTCTCGAGCCTCGGCGGCGGGCAGCTGGCGGCGAGCGCCTACGCCTTCGGTAACAAACTGTCGTTGTTCAACAACTTCACGCATTTCCTTATCGATCCGGTCAATGGCGATCAGGAGGATCAACATGAAGATCGCTCGACGCTCGGCGGCGCTATCGGCTATGTCCATCCCCGTGAGATTTTCGGAGTGGACAATGAACTGCTGATGGGGTTTCAAACGCGATACGACTTTATCCACGTTTCTCGCACTCCGTCCAAGGACTCGGTGTCCATTCCGGCAGCCTATGATCCGCTCGGCTACGGCGAACGTGATCAGGTACGGCTTGGCAGTAATGCGCTTTACGTGCAGGCGACCACTCATTGGACAGACTGGTTTCGAACGGTGTTGGGGTTGCGGGACGATGATCAGTACGGGAGCGACGTGGGCACCAATCCCGGTACGGCGAGTCGCAACATTCTCGAACCGAAAGGCAGCCTCATATTCGAGCCGCGCGCCACAACTGAAATTTACGTGAGCGCCGGTCGCGGTTTTCACAGCGATGATCTGCGTGGGGTGAATCAAGCGCGAATCACCGGAGTTCAAGGTGCCCCGCTCATTGCCACGCAGATGGGCGAGGAAATTGGCCTACGCCAGGAGCTATTCGACCGCAAGGTCGCGCTGACCCTCGCGCTCTTCAATTTGGATGCACAGTCCGAGACCGAGTACAACCCGGACGTTGGACAGGACGACGCCGGACCCGCCAGCCGCCGCTACGGCTATGAGCTCAACGTCACTTATCAGGCGCTGCGCTGGCTGGAGTTTTACGGCACGCTTTCCCAGGATCATGCGAGGTTCAAGACGCTCTTTAGCGATGGCACGGGACATTTGGGCCATTACATGCCGAACGATCCGCTCGCCACCGGTTCACTCGCTGTCTATGTGAAGAATGCCGGATCTTGGAGCGGTAGCTTGGCGCTGCGCTATCTGGGCGCCTACCCGCTGTCATCCGACGACGTGGTGAAGGGCTCCGGTTACCATGAATGGAATAGTGACGTGCGCTATGCATTCGTCAGCGGGTGGAGCGGGACCGTCGGTATTTACAACATTCTCAACACCAAAGCGAACGCGATGGAATATTGGTACATCGACCGGCTTCCGGGAGAGCCGGCGGGCGGTGTTTCGGACGTGCATGTCCATCCCCTTGAGCCGCTTTCATTCCGGGTCACCTTGGCCAAGAGATTTTAGATGAGCATCAGATGTGCGAGTTCTCCTTTACTCTCTCCACATATCTCCTTTAGTTCAATGGGGTAGGGGGGTATGCTATCATGATCCGGATCGCGGGCGTGCGCGGCGCCATGGCCGGTCTCATGGCGGAAGCCGTCGAAGACCATATCCGCACCCACCTAGTCGACAGCGATAAGCACCCGGGTGCCCTCAATACCGAGGCCGCGGATCAACTGCCGAACGTCGTCCGCACCTACTGGAAGTGAGCTCTGCCATGACCACCGACTCCGTAACCGCAGATCCCCTGATGCATCAGCACGTGTTCCTCGGCAAGGGGCATGAGCAGAGCGAGCGCAAGACCTGGGCCGTGATCTGGCTCTGCGGTGCGATGATGTGTGCCGAGATCGCTGGCGGCCTGCTGTTCGGATCGATCGCGCTGGTGGCGGATGGTCTGCACATGAGCACCCACGCAGGCGCCTTGCTGCTCGCGGCCCTTGCTTACACCTACGCGCGCCGGCATGCCACGAATACCGACTTCACCTTCGGCACGGGGAAATTCGGGGACCTGGCGGGTTTCACCAGTGCCATCGTGCTAGCGATGATCGCACTCCTCATCGGTTACGAGTCTGTGATCCGCTTTCTGGCACCAGTGCAAATTCACTTCGCGGAGGCGATCCCGATTGCCTGTCTCGGACTTGCCGTGAACATCGCGAGCGCGTGGCTCTTGAGCAGCGGCGGTCATCATCACGGTCATAGTCATGGTCATGGTCACAATGATGAGGATCACGACGAGGCGCACCTGCTTGAAACCCCTGCCGGCGATCTGATTCTAGAAGTGTTCGAGGACGGCGTGCCGCCGCGATTCCGCTTGCGCGCGGCGGCCGGAGCGGCGCCCGCTGCCGAAACCACACGCATCACGACCTTGCGGCCGGATGGGCTTCGGCAAGACTTTGCCCTGGTCGCGCGCGGAAGTTTTCTGGAGTCGGTCGCGACGATTCCCGAACCCCACGCCTTCAATGCTGAAGTCCGCCTCGGCGCCGATACGTACACGGCCGTCTTCGAGGAACATGACCACAGTCACGCCGCCACCGGGCGGGACAACAACATGCGCGCAGCCATCATCCACGTGATCGCGGACGCCGCCGTGTCGGTGTTGGTGATCGTTGGACTCTTTCTCGCCCGAGCCTTCGGCTGGCTCTGGATGGACCCCCTGGCCGGCATCATCGGAGCCTGCGTCATCGCGAGTTGGTCTTATGGACTCATCCGCGACACGGGTGCGATCCTCCTCGATCGGATTCCGGATACCCGGCTCGCGAATGATCTACGGCAGACGATCGAAAGTGACGGCAGCACGCTCACCGATCTGCATCTGTGGCGCTTGGGACCCGGTCATCTCGGCGCGATCGTGTCGGTCTGTCCGAAGGATCGTTGCACGGCCGAATACTATCGCGCGAAATTGGCGCGTTACCGCTCCTTATCGCACATCACGATCGAGATCGAGCCGCCGCCCGGCCCCAGCGCATGAGTGCTCGGCCGCCCTGCGTCGAACTCTGCGAATTCGACGGCAAGACGGGGTTTTACGACCACGATCCAGCCCTCGGTCGGTCTCTTAGCGCTACGATTTGATGAACGCCAACAGATCCGCATTGATTTGAGGGGCCTCGGTCGTGCACATACCGTGCGGAAAGCCCTCGTAGGTCTTCAACGTGGCATTCTTCATCAGCTTCGCGCTCAGCGGCCCCGAGTCGGCGTAGGGTACGATCTGGTCATCATTGCCATGCATGACCAAGCTTGGGACAGATATCTTCTTCAAGTCCGGCGCGAAATCGGTTTGAGAGAAGGCGACGATGCCGTCATAGTGATCCATATCATGGCCATCCGCCGTCTGACTGGAGCGTCCATGCCCGCGCCGATCGTGGGCGATCACGCGAAAGCCATGATTCAAAAAGAAGATCATTTGCGCGTCCCAATCGTCCGCGGAAAGCGGCCAACCATGAGAGAACACGATGGGCTGTGAGCTCTTTGGACCCCAATCCTTGTAGTAAATCTGAATTCCGTCCGCGGTTGTGATCGGGTCTTGGCTCATGGCGGGTTTCTCCTGGGGAACAAGATCGAATATTCAGACCGGCACGGGCTTATTGGGCAACAGCGCGGTGACTTTTCCAAGACCCCGGGCCACGTCGGCGCCAACTACGGCATCGGCGTCTTCGTCTTCTTCGAAGGCGTGCCCGGCAATCCATGCGATCGCCCTCCCGCAAGGTCTCGCAAACTCTGATGAACTCTGAAAAGTTTGCCTGAGTCATTGATCCAGCGGGAGACGGGGTCGAACTCCGTGATCTTGCCAGCCCGACATAACCTGCACGACGAACAGCCTGTCCTGGGTCCCGTAGAAATCGCGAAGCATTCATGGTAAACCTATATGGCAGCGTAGTCATCGGGGCCCCACGGCGGCATCCTCGATCGCTCGGGCCACGTTTTGTCGCAACCTGATTATTCGAGTCGGTACCGTCATGGTCGATCCCGCAATGCTTCGTGGCCTCGAAGTGCCGGCAAAGACGCTGCCCGTTCCAAAAACACCGAGCCCGCAAACTCAAAAGCTGATCAGCGCACCGTTGTGGCCTGGTTGGAAGGTATTGCCACGGTCGGTCGAGGAATGGACTCAAGTCATCACTGCACGCGCGGCGGCGGCGCTGAAAACTCTCCCTGGCCTCATCGAACGCATGAAGGTCGACGTCGAAAAGACGACAATCGATGGCGTTCGGGCCTTCATCGTCACACCGAAGTCGGTTCCACCCAGAAATCGTCATCGTGTCCTCATCCACCTGCATGGTGGCTGCTACGTGCTCAGTCCCGGCGAAGCAGGGCTCTCCGAAGCGGTGATGATGGCCGGCCTCGGCGGCTTCAGGGTGATCGCGGTCGACTATCGCATGCCACCCGAGGCGCATTTCCCGGCTGCAGTCGACGACGGCTTCGCCGTTTTCAAGCAGGTATTGCGCACGACCGATCCGAAGCGCACGGCGATATTTGGCACATCTGCCGGAGGAGCCTTGACGCTCGCCATCGTGCTACGCGCGAAACACGAGGGAATTCCCCTTCCGGCCGCAATTGCCCCGGGGAGCCCGATGTCCGACGTCACGGGTGTGGGCGATACCTTCCATACGAACCAATTCGTGGATAACGTCCTGGTCTCGCGCGACGGGTTCTGCCAGTGGGCCGCGCAGTATTATGCCGCGGGGCACGACATGAAGGACCCGCTCATTTCGCCGGTCTATGGCGACATGGCGGGATTTCCGCCGACGATACTGACGAGCGGCACCCGCGACCTGCTGCTGAGCAATACGGTGCGCGTGCACCGAAAACTACGCCAGGCCGGGGTCGAGGCCAGCCTTCAGATTTTTGAGGGTCAGTCGCATGCACAGTATCTCTTCGACGACGGCGCTCCGGAATCGAAGGAGGCATTCGCCGAGATCAGCGACTTTTTCGAAAAGCACATGGCCGACTAAGAATCGCACCCGGCCTGTTGAACGCCATCCGATAGCTGCGCGCAGCACGACCCAAACGACGCCCAACCGGTCCCGGCGGATGTCGTCACGCGGGCTGTCATCGCGACAGTACCATCGCATCGGATCGCCTGGACTGCGTCCCGGCCCTGACCCGGCGCGAGCCTCACGGGCTGACCGACGAAAAGCGGCGCGTGCGCCCGCATGGCGAAACGCGCGATCGTTTGGGCCGGCTCGAAGCGACGTTGAGCGAAAGCCAGCAACTTGACCGCTGTCAACGGACCTTGCACGACGAGCGTCGGATAACCCTCCTCGTCGCGCGCGTACGGAAGGTCATAGTGAATCCGGTGCGAATTGAACGTCGCGGCCGAAAAGCGAAACAGATCGACCGTCGTGGGGACCCAAACCGCCTCGGCGTCGCGATCCGGCACAGCCGAGGGGACGGGAGGGTGCGAAGCCCGATGGGCTGCTCGGTAGACGAGGGTCTGGCTTTCGATGAGGCATGTCACGCCGTTCTGGCGCATGGATCGATCGAACTCGACGAAGACCAGATCCCCGCCCGCATTGACGCGGTGCTCGATACTCAAGAGGGTCAACGTCAATTCCGCCTCATGCGCCAGCCG